>OHBW01000410.1_pt1 | contig 20577 bp, 18 predicted proteins | sample 1577411 | NCBI WGS metagenome assembly OHBW01 (sample SAMEA3879534, study PRJEB24766) | human gut metagenome | biome: human-associated habitat; feature: feces | place: USA | collected 1985/1987 | reverse complement strand
GATCGCCGCCTTCCGGGACGGCAGCATCTGGCGCATGGTGATCGTGGTATACGCGCTGGAACTGGAGGAGGAGCCGGAAATGCACATCAGCAGAGAATCCAAGGATCTTCGCTTTTTCAGCCGGGAGGAAATCGGGAATATTGAAATAGCGATCACCCATAGGGATATCGTGGACGACTGGTTTGTCAAGGGAGAAAGCACCCATATTTGTGAATAAACGGAAAAGAAAAAGGATTCCTTATACAATTATTGAAAAAATACTTGTATATTCACGGAAAGTATGCTAATATACAAGTTAAACGGTGCAGTATCCTAGTCGGGGTGGCCATCTTCCAGGAAGGGCCTAAAAATCCTTTGAAGGGCACATCGATGAAGTCCCTGGTGTTTGCTTGTTACGCCCAGTTTCGGGTGGATGCTGGGGGTTAAGGATTCCGGGCGCGCGCAACGGCATGACGCATACGACCCGGTTTCCGTGGAGACTTGAAGCTTGTGCGACGACGGTTGAAGCCCTTAGGCGGCTCCGATCGCGTACGAATCAGGTATGAACCTGCAAGGCGGTGCACAGAATCGTGTGCTGCGTGCAGCGTAGCCTGCCTTGCGTGGGGAATCCGGATAGGAGAACAACGTGCAGACTCTGGCCAAGAGCGAGGCACGATCGCTCCTTGAAATTTTTCCTGCAAAAGAGGATAAGAACCGGTATGACTCCGGGGTGGAAATCACCTAGGCTGTCGTAAGGGCAGCAAAAGGGTTACAGTGCGGACTAAGTGGCAATCGGGTACCTCGTCTGGTAACAACGGGGTGCAGCGTCTAAGGGGGAACCGCCTCCATCGGTAACGAGAGGTGCGCTGTGGGGAAAGCCAACCCGACCTATGCCGCAGGATTACCTTTTGCTGCTGCCGCTGATTAGCATGATTAAAAAGAAATGACCTTGGAGAAAAGAGAATTGGAAAACGAAGAAGACCGAAAGCCCAAGAAAACGGAAAAGACACCGAGCCATGCGCGCTGGGTCGCGCGCGTGTTCCTGATCGCCATGTCGCTCTCTGCCGCGATGAGCCTGTGTTCCGGCGCGGTACTTGAGGACGCGGGCTATGTGAGCGCAACGCTGATTTTGCTGCTTTTTATCCTGTTGGGTATCATGTTCGACATTATCGGCGTCGCCGTGACGGCGGCGAATCCAAAGCCGTTCAACTCGATGGCTTCGCACCGCGTCAAGGGTGCGAAGGAGGCACTTTATCTGATCCGCAACGCGGAAAAGGTCGCCTCGTTCTGCAACGACGTGGTTGGTGATATTTGCGGCATCGTCAGCGGCTCCACGGCGACAGTCATCGTTGTGCTGCTGCAGCAGAGCTTCGGCTGGCGCAGCATCGTTGTGTCCACGGTGGTTACGGCGCTGATCTCGGGACTGACCATCGGCGGCAAGGCCATCGGCAAGAAAATTGCCATGAAAAAGAGCAAAGATGTCATCTACCTGACGGCAAAGGTGCTGTCGGTGCTGCATCTTGGCAGATAAAGAAGGAATTCGCATTGATTCTTGAAAAGATCCATGATCCAAATGATATTAAATTATTGAACGCCCCTCAAACGCAGCTTTTATGTACAGAGCTGCGTGAATTTTTGATAACGCATGTTTCGCAGACGGGCGGGCATCTTGCCTCGAATCTCGGCGCGGTCGAACTGACGGTTGCCATTCACCGCGTGTTCGACACGTCACGCGACCGGTTGGTGTTTGACGTGGGACACCAGTGCTACACGCATAAGATCCTGACCGGACGGAAAGAGCGTTTCGATACGCTGCGTCAGTATCGCGGGCTTTCGGGCTTTCCGAAGCCGCACGAGAGCGAGCATGACGCTTTTATTGCGGGACATGCTTCCAACTCCATCTCTGTCGCGCTCGGCATGGCGCGGGCGCGAACCTTGCAGCATCAGGACTACTCCGTGCTTGCCCTCATTGGTGACGGCGCGCTTTCCGGCGGCCTTGCCTACGAGGGACTGAACAACGCCGGCTCGTCCGGCGAGCCGCTCATTGTCATTCTGAATGACAACGGCATGTCCATCGACGGCAACGTCGGCGCGGTGAGCGAGCATTTGGGACTGCTGCGCACCAAGCCTGCGTACTATGAATTCAAAAAAGCCTATCGTGATGCACTCGACCGCAACGCGGCGGGGCGCGCGCTGTATGAATTTAACCATCACCTGAAAACAAGCATCAAAAAGGCGCTGCTGCCGAACTCTACGATGTTTGAGGACATGGGCTTTACCTATCTCGGCCCTGTGAACGGACATGATGTGGAGCAGCTTACCAATACGCTCAAGTGGGCAAAAGAACTTAAGTGTCCCGTACTTTTACACGTACACACAAAAAAGGGAAAGGGCTATCCGCCCGCCGAGCGCGAGCCGGAGCGTTACCACGGCGTCAGCAAGTTTGACCCGCGGCTGGGAATGCCGCGCGAACGCGGAAAGGATTTTTCTGCTGTCTTTGGCGAAGAACTCTGCCGGCTGGCGAAAGAAAACAAAACCATCTGCGCCATCACTGCCGCAATGCGCGACGGAACGGGCCTGCATGATTTTTCCGAGCAGTACCCGGAGCGTTTCTTCGATGTTGGCATTGCCGAAAGCCACGCTGTTGCGATGGCTGCGGGCATGGCCAAGCAGGGACTTACACCGGTCGTGGCAATTTATTCGAGCTTTTTGCAGCGCGCCTACGACCAGCTTGTCCATGATACGGCGCTCTCCGATCTGCACGTTGTCCTTGCGGTAGACCGCGCGGGCATAGTCGGCGCGGATGGGGAGACACATCACGGTATTTTTGATGCATCGTTCCTTTCGGAGATTCCCAATATGACGGTGCTGTGTCCGTCGAACTTTGCAGAGCTGCGCACGATGCTCGAGCGCGCGGTGAATGAGATCAAAGGACCTGTTGCTGTCCGCTATCCGCGCGGCGGCGAGGGGGCATATCAGGCTGACAGCGGGCGGGAAAATCTTGCTGTGCTGCGCGAGGGCGGCGACATCACCCTCTGCGCATACGGCACGATGGTCAACAATGTGCTGGACGCGGCGGAGCTCCTTGCGCAGCAGGGGATCTCGGCGCGCGTGGTGAAGATCAACGCGATCTCTCCGCTTTACGACCGCGATATGCGCGAGGTCATCGGCAAAACCCGGGCGCTGCTGGTGGCGGAGGAATGCACCGGTGTCGGCTGCATGGGGCAGCGCATGGCGGCGATTCTGGGGTGGAACAGAATTTCACCGGAGCGGATCGAGCTGTGCAATCTCGGCAAGGTATTTCCGGCACAGGGGACGATAGAGGAACTGTACCGTGAATTCGGACTGGACGCGGAATCATTGGCAAAGAAAGCTGCGGAGGTGCTGCAATGAGCAATAAAACAAGATTGGATGTGCTGCTCGTTGAGCGCGGACTGGAGCAGACCCGTCAGCGCGCGCAGGCGATGATCATGAGCGGACTCGTCTTTGTAGACGGGCAGCGTATGGACAAAGCGGGTATCGCTATTCCCAACGACGCGCAGGTCGAGGTGCGCGGGAATACCCTGCGCTATGTGAGCCGCGGAGGACTCAAGCTTGAAAAAGCCATGACGACCTTCGGACTCAGGCTCAACGGCTGTATCTGCGCCGATATCGGCGCCTCGACCGGCGGCTTTACGGACTGCATGCTGCAAAACGGCGCGACAAAGGTCTACGCGGTCGACGTCGGCTACGGTCAGCTCGACTGGAAGCTGCGCTCAGATGAGCGCGTGGTGTGCATGGAACGCACAAATGCGCGCTACTTGGACCATGAGCAAATTCCTGATGAATTGGATTTTGCCAGCATCGATGTGTCGTTCATTTCCCTCAAGCTCATTTTGCCCGCGGTGCACCGCGTGCTCAAAGCGGGCGGGCATGTTGCCTGCCTCATCAAGCCCCAGTTTGAAGCGGGGCGCGAAAAGGTGGGGAAGAAGGGCGTCGTCCGCGACCCGGACGTACACCTTGAGGTGCTGGAAAATTTCTTGGATCATGCAAAGGATTCTGGCTTTACAGTGCTTGATATTACATTTTCTCCCATTCGCGGGCCTGAGGGGAATATCGAATACCTCGGCTATCTTGAAAGCGGCGAGTGGGTAGAAAAGACTTTTGATCTGCGTGCCCTTGTCGAGCAGTCGCACGCGGCGCTCGATCATGGGAAGGAGGGCGCAGGATGCTGAAAAAGGTCATCTTATGCCCCAACCCTTATCGTGATGCACAGCTTCGCATCGCCAAGGAAGCCAAGCGCGTGCTCGACGAGGTGGGCTGCCCGAACGTTGTCTGCCTGCCGTTCAGAAATCAGGAGAGCCCGGAGGGTTATGGGCTTACCATCGAGCCTTTGCAGCAGGAGCTTCGCGGTGCAGACCTGATCATCGCCTTTGGCGGCGACGGAACGATCCTGCACCTGTCAAAGACAGCTGCGCACCGCGATATTCCGGTGCTGGGTGTCAATCTCGGCAGCCTTGGCTTTATGGCTGAACTTGAAAGCAAAGACCTCTCGCGCCTGCGCGACTTGTGCGACGGGAAATATGAAGTGGAGAGCCACATGATGCTCGATGTGAGCGTTCAGCGCGACGGGCGCGTGATCTACTCCAACCTTGCGCTCAATGAGGCGCTCATTGCACGCGGTAATATTTCGCGTGTGATCCGGCTTCAGATCTTTACCGAGCAGGGAAAGCTTGTGGATGTGGCGGGCGACGGCGTCATCGTTGCAAGCCCGACCGGCTCAACGGCATACTCTCTTTCGGCGGGCGGCCCTGTGGTCGAGCCGACGGCGCGGAACTTTATCGTTTCGCCCATCTGCGCGCACAGCGTGCATGCCAACGCCTATGTGCTTTCGCCTGAGCGGGTCATCACCGTGCAGACGGAGAAAAACAGCTACAAGCCCGTCCTTTTGAGCGTGGACGGCGGGCGTGCGTTTTCGCTGCGCAGCGGCGACAGCATCGAAGTGCGCCGCTCGAAATTTGACACCAAGCTCGTCCGGCTGAGCAAACGCAGTTTCTGCGAGATCTTACAAAAGAAAATGCTGATGGGAGGAACCAGCAATGAAGAATGAGAGACAGGAAAAGATCCTTGCGATCATTGCCGCTTCGGCGATCGAAACGCAGGAGCAGTTGATCGACAGTCTGCGCGAGGAGGGGATCTCCTGCACGCAGGCAACCATCTCCCGCGATATCAAGCAGCTCCACCTGATTAAAGAACCGTCCGGCAACGGCACTTACCGCTATGCTGTTTCCACGCAGAAGATGCGTCTCAACCTGGCAGACCGCTTGCAGACCATTCTGCGCGAGAGCATTGTTTCGGTCGATTATGCGCAGAATCTGGTGCTCATCAAGACGATGTCCGGTCTTGGACCCGCGGCCGGCGCGGCGTTCGACGGAATGGAGATCTCTTCCAAGGTCGGCACGGTGGCGGGCGACGACACGGTGCTGATCGTGATGCGTGAGAATGAGTCTGCGGCCGAGCTCTGCGAGGAGATTGCGGACATGCAGAAGCAGCGCCAGACCAAGTAAGAAAAGTAAGTTTGCAGGAGAATGAGCGATGCTTGAGCTTTTGCACATTGAGAATATCGCCATCATTGAGCGGGCAGACATTCTGTTCGGTGGTGGATTCAACGCACTCACGGGCGAGACCGGCGCGGGTAAATCCATCGTGATCGACGCGCTCGGTGCGGTGCTTGGGCAGCGCACGTCGCGCGAGCTGATCCGCACGGGCGCGGAAAAAGCGTTCGTCAGCGCGGCGTTCAGCGCGGTTCCGGCAGAGCTTCCGGGACTTGCGGAAAATGGGTTTGCCCCGGAAGAGGACGGAACGCTCCTTTTGCAGCGTGAGCTGTACGCTGACGGGAAAAACGTCTGCCGTGTGGGTGGACGGCCGGTGACGGTCGCGCAGCTCAAGCGCATTGGCGCGAGTTTGCTCAATATCCACGGCCAGCACGACGGGCAGCAGCTGCTCGACGAAGAGCAGCACCTTGTCTATCTTGACCGCTTTGGCCGCGTGGAAGGGGAGCTGAGTGCCTATCGCGCGAGCTATGATGCCATGCGGGAGACGCGCCGTGCCATCGATGCGCTCAGAATGGATGAAGCGGAGAAGGCACGCCGCGTCGATATGCTGCGTCATCAGATCGGCGAGCTTGAGCGCGCGGAGCTGCAGGAGGGGGAGGAAGAATCGCTCCTTGCCCGCCGCAATATCCTGCGCAACGGAGAGAAGTTTCTCTCCGCGGTCTCGCGGGCAGATGCCTGCCTGAACGGCGGAGACGAAGGGTTTGGCGCGGTGTCTGCCATCAAGGAAGCGGAGGATGCGCTGCACGGTCTGCGCAGTCTGGGCGATGAATTTGTTGAACTCTCGGATCGATTGGAAGCGCTGCGCTGTGAAGCGTATGACCTTGCGGAAACGATCCGTGATAAGAAAGATGAATACGACTTTTCTCCCCAGGAGCTTGACGCGGTGGAGTCCCGCTGCGACCAGCTCTACCGGCTGAAAAAGAAATACGGCTCAAGTGTAGAGGAAATGCTCGGCTACCTTGAAAAATCACGCGAGGAACTCGACCGCATCGAGTATGCGGACGATCGCGTGGAGCAGCTGACGCAGACGCTGCAAAAGCAGGAAAAGGCCGCGCGCCAAGCGGCGCGAACGCTGTCTGAGTGCCGCCATACTGCGGCGAAGGAACTTGAAGAACGCATTTCCCGGGAATTGCGCGAGCTTGATATGCCGAAGCTTCGTTTTTCCATCGATTTTCAGGAGAAGGAGCTTTCGGAGGACGGCACAGATGCGGTTGAATTTTTGATGTCGGCCAACGTGGGTGAAACGCTGCGGCCGATCCAGAAGATCGCGTCCGGCGGTGAGCTGTCGCGCATCATGCTGGCGCTCAAGAATGTGCTGGCTGAGCAGGACAGCGTGATGACCATGGTGTTCGATGAAGTTGATACCGGTGTTTCGGGAAGAGCTGCACAGCGCGTGGCGGAAAAGCTCGCCAAGCTCTCACGCACAAGGCAGGTGTTGTGCGTGACGCATCTGCCGCAGCTTGCGGCGATGGCGGACACGCACTTTGGCGTGGAAAAGGGCGAAGAGAACGGCAGAACGCTTACAAAGGTCGTATCACTCGACCGCGCCGCCCGCCGCAGCGAGATCGCCAGATTGAGCGGGGGTGACCACCCGAGCGAGACGATGATCGCCGGCGCGGAAGAACTGCTCTGCGCGGCGGAACAGTATAAAAATCAACTGCTGTAAAGCGAGAAGGCCTTGCAGATAAGAACGCCGCGCCGTGGCGTTTTTCCGAAGAAAGGGAACATAGATGAACGAATTTGCTGAGCGCATCGAGCGGGATTATCCGGTGCGGCACAAGGAAAAAGAAAAGGTGAACTTCCGCACGTGGCTCGTCCACACGCTCAAGGAGCTTGGCTATTCGCCGCGGCTCGAAGGCGGAGCGTCAGCGCTCACCATGGGTGGAAATATGACGAATGTGGTCGTCGGCGACATTGAAAGGGCGAAGATCGTGCTGGCAGCGCATTACGACACGGGTGTGCGGGAGATCCTGCCGCCGCTTCTCTGCCCGACAAGACCGGCGACGTTCCTCTTATATCAGGCACTGTTCCCGTTTCTTGTGATCGCGGTGAGCTTTCTTGTTTCGTTCGGCGTGACGTTTGCACTGAATCTTCCGAACATGACGCTGCCGCTTTTTCTGCTGTTTTTGATCGGGGCACTCTTTTATCCCAAATACGGCAAGAGCGAGCGGGACAACCTCAATGACAACACCTCCGGTGTCGTTGCACTGCTTGAGGTGGCGAAAACACTGACCCCGCGCTACCGCGGCGAGGTGTGCTTCCTCTTCCTTGATGGCGGCACGCAGGCGTCGAAGGGGGCGAAGGGACTTGTCCGCGCGCACCCTGAGCTCAAGAAAAAGAGCGTGATCGTGCTCGACTGCGTGGGTGAGGGCGATGAGCTTTTGATCCTGCCGGGCAGAACGAGCCGCTGGAACGACAGCCTGCTTGATACGATCCTCGAGAATTTCAGCAACAGCGAAAAAAAGACCTGTTTTTTGAAAACGGACGGCCTTGTCTATTACCCGTCGGACAACCGCGCGTTTGCCGGCGGCACGGTCATCTGCGCGTGCAAAACGGTCAAGGGTTTTGGCCGCTGCATTCTGCCGCGCCGCGCAAAGGAGATCGACGAGGAGAATCTTTCTCTTTTGTGTGACGGCCTGTGCAAACTTGTGACATATTACCGTCCGCAAAACGCTTGACAAGTCGCTGCCTTTACGTTACAATATCCGCGTTTACGGTGATGAAGCGGAGAAGTAAGCGCGCATTCCCTGCAAAGAGAACCTTCGTTTGGTGGAAGAAGGAGAGGGAAGCCGCCCAAATACACCGCGGAGCCGGCGCCCGAACGATGGGATTCATTCAGTAGGCGCGCCCCGGGAGCGCCCGTTATCGCGCGGGAGTGTGTCAGCACTCCGTGAGGCTGCCTTTGCGAAAAGGCGGCGAACCAGAGGTGGTACCGCGAGTCATGCTCGCCCTCTGTCCGAACGGACAGAGGGCGCTTTTTGTTACCCGGAAACGCCTGGGAATGTCCGAAAATCAAATGAAAATGAACATAGGAGGAACTGACAAATGGGAATTTATGAAGAGCTCAAAGCGCGCGGCCTGATCGCGCAGGTGACGGACGAGGAGCAGATCCGCGAAATGGTCAACGCGGGCAAGGCCAAGTTCTATATCGGCTTTGACTGCACGGCTGACAGCCTGACGGCCGGCCACTTTATGGCATTGACGCTGATGAAGCGACTCCAGATGGCGGGCAACCAGCCCGTCGCGCTCATTGGCGGCGGCACGACCATGATCGGCGACCCCTCTGGCCGCACGGATATGCGCAAGATGCTCACCAAGGAGGATATTGACCACAACGCAGAGTGCTTCAAGCGCCAGATGGAGCGTTTTATCGACTTCGGCGAAGGCAAGGCCATCATGGTCAACAACGCCGACTGGCTGCTGAACCTCAATTATATCGAGCTTCTGCGCGAGGTCGGTGCGTGCTTCTCCGTCAATAATATGCTCCGCGCCGAGTGCTACAAGCAGCGCATGGAAAAGGGCCTGTCCTTCCTGGAATTCAACTACATGATCATGCAGTCCTACGACTTCTACTACCTCTTCCAGCACTACGGCTGCAACATGCAGTTCGGCGGCGACGACCAGTGGTCCAACATGCTCGGCGGTACGGAACTGATCCGCCGCAAGCTTGGCAAGGACGCGCACGCGATGACCATCACGCTGCTGACCGACTCGCAGGGTCACAAGATGGGCAAGACCGCTGGCAACGCCGTCTGGCTCGACCCGAACAAGACCTCTCCCTACGACTTCTACCAGTACTGGCGCAATGTTGGCGACAGCGATGTTCTGAAGTGCATCCGCATGCTCACCTTCCTGCCGCTCGAACAGATCGACGAGATGGACAAGTGGGAGGGCAGCCAGCTCAACCGCGCGAAGGAGATCCTTGCCTACGAGCTCACCGCGCTCGTCCACGGGGAAGAAGAGGCGAAGAAGGCGGAGGAGTCTGCCAAGGCGCTCTTCGGCGCTGGCGGCAGCAGCGCCAACATGCCGACGAGCGTACTCACTGACGCTGACTTTGAAAACGGCAACATCAATGTGCTCTCTATGCTGGTCACGACCGGCCTGTGCCCGTCCCGCGGTGAGGCGCGCCGCCTGGTGCAGCAGGGCGGTGTGATGGTGGACGATGTGAAGGTCACTTCCATCGATGAGAGTCTTTCACGCGAGCGCTTTGAGGGTGAGGGCATCATCGTGCGCAAGGGCAAGAAGGTCTACCACCGCGTGAAGGTGTAAGTGGGACTGATTACAAAGCGTAAACAGGGAATTTTACAGAAGGCTCCACGCAGTTTTGGCGCGGAGCCTTCTTTTTGACCGAACGCACAAAGAAAAAACGGCAAATGAATACGGCGAATATCGCGTGAATGCGGCGATGAATGCAGGTGAATATTAAATGAATATCGTTTACACGGTGAGACACCAATCCTCCATTGCGCGTGTGAGCTGCGATAGATGGTGCTTGGAGATCGGGCACAGCGGCAGCCGCAGCTCGCCGCTGCACAAGTCGAGCACTTCCATTGCGGCTTTGACGGGAATGGGGTTGACCTCGCAAAACAGCGCGCGGATCAGCTCGTGCAGCCTGCGCTGAAGCACACCCGCCTCTGAAAAGCGGTTTTCAAGACAAAGCTGCGTCAGCTCGTGCATTTCGCGCGGGACAATGTTGGCGGCAACGGAGATGACGCCTTTTCCACCGAGTGCCATGATAGCGGTCGTGGAGGAATCGTTGCCGCTCCAGAGCGTGAAGTCCGGCGGACAGCGGTTCAGCGTTTCCTGAATGAGATCAAAATCGTCGCTCGCCTCCTTGACGCCTGCGATATTCGGGTGCTCGGCGAGCTTTTGATAGGTCTCAGCTGTGCAGCTGACGCCGGTGCGCGAGGGGACATTGTAGAGAATGAGAGGGATCTCAACTGCGTCGGCGATGGCGGAAAAATGGCGTACAAGGCCGTTTTGCGAGGCTTTGTTGTAGTACGGCGTGACGGTGAGCAGCGCATCGACGCCGGCGCTCTGCGCGGCTTTGGAGAGCGCGACAGAGGAGGCGGTGTTGTTTGTGCCGCTGCCTGCGATGACGGGAACGCGGCGGTCGACGATGCGCACGCAGCGTTCGATGAGTGCCATGCGCTCATCATAGTTCAGCGTTGCGGCTTCTCCGGTCGTGCCGCAGACAACGATGGCGTCGGTGCCGCCTTGGATCTGACGCTCAACAAGGCGGTCAAAGGCGTTGAAGTCGATGCTGCCGGCGCGGAACGGCGTGACGATGGCGACGGCGCTGCCGGTGAAGATGCAGGGTTTCATAAAAAGGCTCCTTTCTGCGGTGGGCGGTGACCCAAAAAGATGTGCGGTTTTGCTTGAAAGCGGAAGAAGTCTGTCGTATAATGTAAAATACGATTCGTATGGGCATGATCGGCCAAGTGCAGAACAGATGCTTCTTCACTTGGTTGTGGAGGATACTATGAAAAATCGATGCAGAATGTTCCTGCTGTCTTTCTTTTTGTGCGGCGCGCTGTGTACATTTGCGCAGGCGACGGACGGCGATATGCTCCGCGTGGGGCTCAAATATGGCTCGGAGGCGATGAGCGCGGCGAACCTCCAGAATTACTCTTCCTTCGGCGGATATGCGCTGGGGTATTTTGACGCGGGCGGTGATTTCGAAGAGTTGGGCGAACTGCCGCGGTCTTATGAAAAAATCACCGTGACGACAGATGAGACGTATCACGCCCAGCTCCCGGATGCATTTTACGATTACGATGATGCGGCGCGTGCTGCTGTGGAGTATAGTGATGGGTTTGCTGCCTATGAGGGCGGCGCGTTTTACGTGCGCGTTGGCAGCTATGGCAGCTTGCACGAAGCGGAATCTGCGGCGTACCGGCTTGGCGGCGAGGCTGTCGGCGGCAGCCGCACGGGGGTAACGGTCGTTGAATCGGAAAGCAGAGAAGTGCTTTTTGAGTTTGACTGCGGTGGAGATGAAAGTCTCGGTATCCTGCCGATCGAAACGCGCGAAAAGACGGTGACGTGGTTCCGCGGTTACCGCTACTACGGCGGCTTTGAATATCAGCGTGCACGCGGCGGGAACATCAATGTTATCAACGTTGTGAATATGGAGGATTACGTCAAAGGCGTGGTTCCCTGGGAGATGAACAAGGACTGGCCGGTCGAGGCGCTCAAAGCGCAGGCGGTTTGCGCGCGCACCTATGCTGCCTGCCAGTCGAAGCACCGCTCGCAGGGGTTTGACATCTGCGCGACAACGCACTGTCAGGTCTATCAGGGCACGGCGGCGAGCGGTGCGAATTCCGATGCTGCGGTCGACCAGACGGCGGGGGAGTTCCTCTACTACAGCGGAAGACTCGTGCAGGAGGCTGTGTATTATTCAAGCAACGGCGGCGCGAGCGAGGACAGCCTGAACGTCTGGGGCAATGACGTCGGCTATCTCAAAGGCAAGATCGACCCCTATGAGGGCAAGATCGCCTCGATCATTCCGCGGTACAACTGGTCGACAACATATAGCATCTCAGAACTGACGAGCCTGCTCAATAGCCGCGGCTATGGGATCGGCACGGTGAGAGATGCGTATGTCTCCGCCTACACCGATACCGGAAACGTCTATTCTGTCACCTTTGCCGGCACGAACGGCAGCAAGACTGTTTCGCGCGAGGCCTGCCGGACGCTGCTGAACCTGCGCAGCCAGCGTTTCAGCATCAACGGCGGGAGCGGGAATGCTTACAGTGTGAACGACACGGGCGAAGGCGTTGCACTGAACGCTGCGAGCGCTATTGATGGCAGCGGCAGGAGTTCCGCTCTTTCCGGCAATGTGTATGTCATCACGGCGAGCGGCACGTCGCAGCTTGAGCAGCGGACGACCGCGTCCAATACCGGCGGTTTTGTCATCTCCGGCAGCGGCTATGGGCATCATGTCGGTATGAGCCAGTGGGGCGCGTATTCGATGGCGGATCTTGGCTATTCCTACCGGGATATTTTGCAATTTTACTATACGGATACCACAATCCGATGAGAGAAAGAGAACAGTATGAAGACAAAAGATTTTGACTATTACCTGCCGGAGGAGCTGATCGCGCAGACGCCACTGGAAAAGCGCGACGAATCGCGCCTGATGTGCCTTGATAAGGAAACGGGCGCGATCTCACATCAGCATTTTTATGAACTGCCGGAGTTTTTGAAGCCCGGCGACTGCCTGATCCTGAACAATTCCCGCGTGCTGCCGGCGCGCCTGCTTGGGCGGCGGCTTCCGGGCGGCGGCGCGTGCGAGGTGCTGCTGCTCATCGACCGCGGCGACAAGACTTGGGAGTGCATCATGCGTCCGGGCAAGCATCTGCGCAAGGGCGCGAGGATGGAGTTCGGCAACGGTGAACTTACGGCAGAGGTCATAGATGTGCTGCCTGACGGCAACCGCATGGTGAAGTTTGATTTTGAGGGGATCTTCCTCGAGGTGCTCGAGCGCCTCGGCAAGATGCCGCTGCCGCCGTACATCAAGGAGGAGCTTGCCGACCAGGAACGCTACCAGACGGTGTATTCCGAGGTCAACGGCAGTGCGGCTGCGCCGACAGCGGGGCTGCACTTCACGCCGGAGCTTTTGAAAACGATTCAAAAGAACGGCGTGAACATCGGTTATGTGACGCTGCATGTCGGCCTTGGCACGTTCCGTCCGGTCAAGGAGGACGATATCGAGCAGCACGATATGCACAGCGAATACTGTGTCATTCCGCCGGAAACGGCGGCGCTCGTCAATGAGACCAAGGCGAACGGCGGGCGCGTGATCTGTGTTGGCACGACCTCCTGCCGCACGCTTGAAAGCTGGGCGCAGGAGGACGGACACATGGAGCCGAGCGCCGGCTGGACGAATATCTACATCTATCCCGGCTATCGCTTTAAGGTGATGGATGCGCTCATCACGAATTTCCACCTGCCGCAGTCCACACTCATTATGCTGGTCTCGGCGCTTGCGGGACGCGAGCACGTGCTGCACGCCTACGAAGAAGCAGTGAAGGCACGCTACAGATTCTTCAGTTTTGGTGATGCGATGTTTATTTCTTGAGGGTTGAGGAGAGAGTATGTTTCAGGTTATCAAATACGAGGGGCGTGCGCGGCGCGGCAAATTCCGGTGCGCACACGGCGGGGAAGTGCAGACGCCGGTCTTTATGAACGTCGGCACGCAGGCGGCCATCAAAGGCGGCGTGAGCGCCTTTGATCTGAAGGATCTCGGCTGTCAGATCGAGCTTTCCAACACCTACCATCTGCATCTGCGCCCCGGCGATGATGTGGTGCGGCAGATGGGCGGCCTCCACAAGTTTATGCGCTGGGACGGCCCGATCCTGACCGACAGCGGCGGATTCCAGGTGTTTTCTCTTGCGGGACTGCGAAAGATCAAGGAAGAGGGCGTGACGTTTGCCTCACACCTCGATGGTCACCGGATCTTTATGGGGCCGGAGGAGAGCATGCGCATCCAGTCGAACCTTGGCAGCGACATTGCGATGGCGTTCGACGAGTGCGTGGAAAATCCCGCGACCTATGAGTATGCGAAAAACTCCTGCGAGCGCACGCTGCGCTGGCTGGAGCGCTGCAAGATCGAACATGACAGGCTGAATGCCTTGTCGGATACCGTCAACCCGCAGCAGATGCTCTTCGGCATCAACCAGGGCGCGACGTTCGCGGACCTTCGCGTCTGGCACATGAAGGAGATTGCGAAGATCGACTGCGACGGCTATGCCATCGGCGGCCTTGCGGTCGGCGAGCCGACGCAGGTGATGTATGACATCATTGATGCGGTAGAACCCTTTATGCCGAAGGATAAGCCGCGCTATCTGATGGGCGTCGGCACGCCGTCGAACATCATCGAGGGCGTGGCGCGCGGCGTGGACTTTTTCGACTGCGTGATGCCTGCGCGCAATGCACGCCATGGCAAGCTCTTCACGTGGAGCGGGTCGATCAATTTGAAAAACGAGAAGTACAAGCTCGATGAGCGTCCCATCGACGAACAGTGCGACTGCCCGGTGTGCCGCAATTTCTCGCGCGCATATCTGCGCCACCTCTTCAAGGCGGAAGAGATCCTTGCTCTGCGCCTTGCGGTGATGCACAACCTGTACTTCTATAATAAACTGGCGCAGCGCATTCGTGATGCGCTGGACGCTGGGGAGTTTGAAGTCTTCCGCGCAGAGTACAGTGCGAAGCTGTCGGAAAGAGTTTGATTCTTCTGACAAACCTCTTGCACAATGGTGAAATATCCGCTATAATAGCAACATCTTTTGTTTTTGAAAGGAACTTTGTACTATGGATAGCATTATTCTGATCGTCGCAATGATCGCGGTGTTCTACTTCATGATCATTCGCCCGGAAAACAAGCGCAAGAAACAGGCTGAGAACATGCGCAACAGCCTCAAGAAGGGTGAGCGTATCACCACCATCGGCGGCATGGTTGGCCGTATCGTGCAGGTGAATGACACGACGGTTGTGTTCGAGACTTCTGAGGATCGCGTCCGCATTGAGATCACCAAGTGGGGCATTCAGTCCACTGAGTCGATGGAAGCTGCGGCACAGAAGGGCGGCAAGAAGTCCAAGAAGAATGAAGAGACCAAGGAAGAAATTCCTGCTGCCAAGGCGGAAGAGCCCAAGGTTGTGGAAGCTCCCGCTGAAAAGGAAGAGAAGCCCAGCTTCGATCCTGAGATCAAGTAAAGCAAAAAGAAAAACGGCATAAGAAAACCTCCCCTGACATACGCTCATGTAGGCGAATGCGGGGGAGGTTTTTGCGTGGAAAAAACGGTAAATACGGCGTGGTATGCAAGAAAATGTGCGCTGGGCGTGCTTGCGTGCTGCGTTGCCGAACTGGCACTGCTGATGCTGAGCGCTGCGCTGACGCTGCGCGGCGTGATCGGCGAAGAAATGCTGAACAGACTGGTACTGATTTTTGCGGCGATCGCAGTGTTTGTGGGCTGCGCAGTTGGGGCGGGGCGGACGAGCAAACGCGTGATGCTGACAGTGTGCTGCGCGGCGGCTTCCTGGCTTGTGATGCAGGTGACAGGTATTCTTGCATACGGCGAACTGCTGCCGGAACGGTCGCTGCAAACGGCGGCTGCGATGGTGGCGGGAGCGGCAGCGTCACTTTTGATGAAAAACGGAAAGAAAAAGGGGAGAGGAAACAAGGCGCGTGCACGGCGCGGACGCAGGTGAACATAAAAGGAACCTGCATTTTAAAGCGCTGCTTCTGCTGAAGCGAGAAAAAGTGGCTTGAAAATCGCCGACGAGATGCACAAAGGGAGCGAGATGCGCGGAAAATATGACTTTTTCCGACGCGAGTGGTGAAACGAGGGTCCTGTTCCAGATGTGGGAAAGAAGTGCGAAAAGCACCCTATATCTTGGTAAAATAAGAATGCAGCAGTACTTTGTTTCGAAAGTTTACATAATGCACTTTACATAATATTTTGACATAATTACCAAATTTGGAAAAAGTTGGCAATTCCGCTTGCGCAACCGGCGCAAAAGTCCTATATTTATAGGTACGTTCCGGCGTTCGGTTCGCAGGTTTGATGGCCGCTTCCTTTTTCAGAGGGGTGACATGACTTGCTGAATCGAACGAACAGAAGAAGCCGCCGCGGCACACTGCCGCAGCGCGTACCCGTGCCGCTGCTGGTGCTGTCGGCTTTTGTTGTGTTGGGTGTGATCCTTGGGTATGCGTTTGCGCTCCGGTCGCTGCGGCAGACGGGCGGCGAACTGAAGCGATACTTTGACGCTTTTTTGTCAGGCGGCGCGGAAAAGCCGCTTTCGGCGCGGGTGTTGGGCGAAACGCTGGTGTGCTATTTTCGCGCGCCGGTCATCGCCTTTCTCTTGGGCTTTGCGTCTATCGGCGTGGTGGCTGTGCCGCTTTTATGCGCGTGTCAGAGCTTTTTGCTGTCGTATTCTCTCTTCTGTTTTGCGCTTTCGCTCGGGCGGGGGAGCTTTCCGTTGCTGCTGGCGCTGTTCGGCGTCAGGCTGCTGGCGGTTCTGCCCTGCACGCTGCTGCTTGGCAGCGCGTCGATTGATCAATCCCTCATTCTGCTGTCGCTTTCGTTCAGCGGCGGGGGAAGGGGACGCGCGGTCAGCTACGGGAGCGCGTATTGGTATCGTTTTGGCATTTGTTGTGTGTGTTTGTTTGTTGCAGCGCTGCTGGAGCTGTGGCTCGTGCCGCAGTTTCTGCTGCTTGCGGCATCGTGAGACTTTGGGAAGGAGGGGCTGCCGTGGCAGATCTGTTGTCACAATATGAAGAATATCTGACCGTGGAAAAGCATGCCTCCCAGAATACGCTCAGCTCCTATCTGCGCGATCTGCACCAGTTTGCTGCGTATTTGGACGAGTTTCGTCCCATGCCGCTGCCGCAGGTGACACAGGAGGTCATCAACGGCTATGTTGTCTGGATGGGCGGCAAGGGCAAGTCCGCCGCGACGATCACGCGCTCCATCGCGTCGATCAAGTCGCTCTACACCTACCTCCAGATGAGCGGAGAGGTCAGCGCGAACCCCGCCAAGGGCGTTGCCGCGGTGAAGGTGGAGCACAAATTCCCAGAGATCCTGACCGGCAAAGAGGTCGAGCTGTTCCTCGACCAGCCCCAGTGCGTGGACGCCAAGGGCTACCGTGACCATGCGATGCTCGAGCTGCTGTATGCCACGGGAATCCGTGTTTCTGAGCTGATCTCGCTGAACGAGGAAGATGTGAGCCTGAGTGCGAGCTTCATCCGCGCGCAGAGCAAGGGCAAGGAGCGCATCATTCCGCTCTATCCCGCCGCCGTCAAGGCACTCTCGCACTACATCAGGGAGGTGCGGCCACAGCTTCTGGCCGATCCGGAGGAAAGGGCGCTGTTCGTCAACATGAACGGTGAGCGCATGAGTCGCCAGGGGTTCTGGAAGATCGTCAAGCATTATCAGGAGACCGCCGGAATCTCCAAGGACATCACGCCGCACACGCTGCGCCATTCCTTTGCCGTGCACCTGCTGGAAAACGGCGCGGATCTGCGCTCCATTCAGGAAATGCTCGGCCATGCGGACATTTCCTCCACGCAGATCTATACGCACGTTGTGAAAAAGCACCTCAAGGACGTCTATCAGAAGGCGCATCCGCGGGCGTAAAAAGAAAAATGAAGGGCCGCTCAGAGAGCGGCCTTTTTCGTGCTGTGATTTCTCATTGCATTTCGGACAGATGTTTGATATAATTTCAAATAAGTATCATGGGAGGTGATGCGCATGCGGATCCTCGGTATTGACCCGGGAATCGCCATTGTCGGCTTCGGGCTGATCGAGGCGGAGCGCGGGCAGACGAAGCTCCTCAATTACGGCGCGATCACTACACCCGCCGGGCTGCCGCTGGCGCGCCGCCTTGTGCAGATCGAGCAAGATATGGAAGCGCTCATCGCGCAGCTCAAGCCCGACGCCATCGCGGTCGAGGAATTGTTCTTTTCGAACAACATCACCACCGGCATCGCCGTGGCGCATGGCCGCGGCATCATTTTGTGTACAGCGGAAAAAAGCGGCGTGCCGCTCTATGAATATACGCCCATGCAGGTCAAGCAGGCAGTCGTAGGGTATGGCCTTGCCGAAAAAAGACAGGTCATGGACATGGTCAAGCGCCTCTTAAAGCTCAAGGCCGTGCCGCGTCCTGATGATGCGGCCGACGCGCTGGCCATTGCCATCTGCCACGCGCGCAGCGCCACGTCGCTTTTGAGCCGCGTCAGCGGCGGCGACGTCAAGCAGACCGTCTGAGCGGGAGAGAGGGGCAGCTTATGTTTTATTATGTCAGCGGAACGGTCGCCCATGTGGAGCCGTACCTTGCCGTGATCGACTGCGGCGGCGTGGGCTATGCCTGCAAGACCACCAGCACGACGATCGCACAGCTTCAAGTGGGTAAAGCAGGAAAACTTTACACTTATTTGCATGTCGGAGAGGGGATCTTCGACCTCTATGGTTTTGCAACGCAAGGTGAACTCGGGAGCTTCAAGCAGCTCATCGGCGTTTCGGGCGTTGGGCCGAAGGCGGCGCTTGCGATCCTTTCGGTCTGCACGCCGCAGGGACTGGCGATGGCCGTCATCACGGGCGATGAGAAAGCGCTCATCGCCGCGCCGGGCATCGGTAAGAAGATCGCCCAGCGCATCATTTTGGAACTCAAGGACAAGCTTGCCAAAGAGCAGCAGGAGAGCGGTATGCCTGTCGTCTCCGGCATTGTGGCCGGCGAGAAGAACAAGGCGGCCGAAGCCGCCGCTGCGCTGGCGGTGCTTGGCTACACGCAACAGGACATCGCCGTGGCGATGAAGGGCATCGACGCAGAAACTCTGCCGCTCGAAGAGATCGTGCGCCAGAGCCTCAAAAAAATGGTAAAATAGGAGAAACGATAAATGAACGAAAATACAAAAGAGGCTGCTAAAAAGGGCATTACCTTTGGAACCTGCCTTGCAATGGTTATCTCTTATGCGAACTGGCATAGCGTGGGTTGGGCGATTGTGCACGGTCTGATGAGTTGGCTATATGTGATTTATTTTGTGATTGCGTATTGAGTGTTTTCCCGTTGGACGGAAGAAAAGGAAAGTGACATTTTGAGCATTGATTTTGGAACTGACATTTATGAAGAGCCGATCGTGGCCAAAACCTTCCTGAGCGAGGACGCGCAGGAGGGCTCGCTGCGCCCGAAAACGCTTCAGGAATACATTGGTCAGGAAAAGGCAAAGGGAAACCTCGCCGTCTTTATCACGGCGGCGAAAAAGCGCGGCGAGTCGCTCGACCACGTGCTGCTGCACGGCCCGCCGGGCCTCGGCAAGACGACGCTTGCGGGTATCATTGCCCAGGAAATGGGCGTCAATATCCGCATCACCTCCGGTCCCGCCATCGAAAAGGCGGGCGACCTTGCGGCGCTGCTGACAAACCTGAACGAGGGGGATATCCTCTTCGTCGACGAGATCCACCGCCTGAACCGCAGCGTGGAGGAGATCCTGTACCCCGCGATGGAGGACTACGCCATCGACATCATCGTCGGCAAGGGGCCAAGCGCGAACTCCATCCGCCTCGACCTGCCGCACTTCACACTCATCGGCGCGACCACACGCGCAGGCCAGCTCTCCGCACCGCTGCGCGACCGCTTCGGCGTTACGCTGCGCCTGGAACTATACACGCCGCAGGAGCTTTCAAAGATCGTCACGCGCTCGGCGAGCATCCTGAATGTTGCGATCGATCCGACGGGTGCGCTTGAGATCGCGCGCCGCTCGCGCGGTACGCCGCGTATCGCCAACCGCATCCTTCGCCGCGTGCGAGATTTTGCGCAGGTGACGGCAGACGGCATTATCACAAGGCAAGTGGCGGACGAGGCGCTCAACCGGCTGGAGATCGACCATCTCGGGCTCGACTCTCTCGACCGGCGCATGCTCCGCAGCATCATCGAGTATTATTCCGGCGGTCCGGTCGGCGTGGAAACGCTCGCCGCCACGATCAACGAGGAGTCCGTTACGCTCGAGGATGTCTACGAACCCTACCTTCTGCAGCAGGGATTTCTCACCCGTACCCCGCGCGGCCGGTGCGTTACGCAGAAGGCGTATGAGCATCTCGGCATCCCGTTTCACGGTCAGCAGCAGCTCAATCTGTGATTTGACCGGGAAATTTGGAAAAAACTTCATAATTCCTTCATATTTCTCTTGACTTTGTTGGTGAAAACAAATATAATCCGTTTATAAAATGGTTTTTTTATGGAAGATTTTCAGTGCTTCAGCGATGAGCAGCTTCAGCAAATGTCTGTTTCCGGCTCGGTCGGAGCGGAAAATGCGTTAGCAGCTCGGTACAATCAGCTTGTCCGGATCTGCGCAAGACCGTATTTTCTTGCCGGAGGGGACAGCGAAGATCTCACGCAGGAGGGAATGCTCGGCCTTCTCTCCGCGATCCGGGAGTACAGACCCGCGCAGGGCGTTCCTTTCAAGGCGTATGCGGAACTGTGCATCCGGCGGCGGATCTTCAGTGCG
>OHBW01000409.1_pt1 | contig 20602 bp, 19 predicted proteins | sample 1577411 | NCBI WGS metagenome assembly OHBW01 (sample SAMEA3879534, study PRJEB24766) | human gut metagenome | biome: human-associated habitat; feature: feces | place: USA | collected 1985/1987 | reverse complement strand
GCGGTAAATATTGCGCGCAGCCCCCTCCGGCAGCGCGGCGAGCGCCGCCTGCACGGGGTCCGTGTCCGTGACGTCCACGCGCAGGATCTCATACCGCCGGCGTGCAAAGGGAACGAACGAGAGCTCAGCCGTCCCCTCCCCCACGCTGCCTGCAAGAATGCCCTTCTCGCCCAGTTCGTCGAAGCCGCGCCCCTCCGGGCAGCCCGAGTAGGCATAGGTCGTCTTTCCCTCGCGCAGGAAACCTCCAAACTGGTGCGTGTGGCCGAGCGCCAGATAGTCAAGGCCGCTTTGCCCGATCTGCTCCTTTGTGATGGGGTCGTAGCGCGATCCCGCGGTGGACAACTCGCCGTGCAGCACCATCAGATGCACCAATCCGTCCTCCGGCACACGAAAATTTGCAAGCAGGCTTTCCTCCTGCGCGCTTGCGGTGAATGCCGCGCCGTACACGGCGCACGAAAGCTCCGGCAGCACGACGCGCTCGACCGTATTCGACGAAAAAACGTGGACATTTTCCGGCCAGGCAAGCGTCGCATAGGGCGACTTCGCGCTGTAGGGATCGTGGTTGCCCGGTGCAATGAATACCCGCGCGCGCATCGCGCCCAGCGCGTCGGAAAGCGCTTCCAGCGTTTCCCGGTAAGTTGTGTCGCTGTCAAACAAGTCGCCTGCAAGCAGCACCACGTCGACCCCGTTTTGATTCACATAATTTGCAAGCCGCGTCAGCAGTTCGCGGCTCTCGCGGCGGCGCTGGCGCGCCTGCTCGCCGCTCAGCGCGCCAAATGCGCTGTCCAAGTGAAAGTCCGCCGCATGGACGATCTTCACGCTCATCGCTCCGCCTCCCTTTTCCTTCCCATGCACTTTTCAGCGCACATCGATCCGCTCCACGCCCACGCAAAGCCCCGTTGCGTCATCTAAGGTAAAAATCGCGCCCTGCATCTTGCCGGGGCTCTTCTCCGGCTCTCGGTAGCGGCCGGGCAGACCGCCGAGAAACGTTTCGACCGACTGCTCGGGCTTGATACCGAGCACGCTGCGCACCGCCCCCGTCATGCCGAGGTCCGTGAGGTAGCCCGTCCCCTTGGGGAACACCTCCTCGTCCGCCGTCGGCACATGGGTGTGCGTACCCCAGACGGCGCTGACGCGCCCGTCGAGGTAATACGCCATGGCGAGCTTTTCGCTCGACGCCTCGGCATGAAAGTCGAGCAGCGTAAAGGTCGGCTTTTCATCGTTTTTGAGCAGCTCGTCCGCCGTTTTGAAGGGATTGTCTGCGTGGAAGGCAAGGTCGCAGCGGCCGATCAGGTTCATCACCGCGATGCGGGCGCGCCCGCAGTCGAAAACGCCGTAGCCCCGTCCCGGCACACGCGCGCCGAGATTGTGCGGGCGCAGAATGTACGGGCAGTCGTCAAGATAATCCGTGATCTGCATCTTGCCGAAGCTGTGGTTGCCGAGCGTGATGACGTCAGCCCCCGCGGCGAAGATACGCTCGGCATCGTCCGCCGTCAGGCCGACCATCGCGGCGTTTTCCCCATTGACCACGGTGAAGTGGATATTCTTCAGTTTTTTTACAGCGCGCAGATGGCGCTCAAGGTGGCTGACGCCGCAGCCGCCCACCACATCGCCGACGGCCAGAATATTGTAGAGCATGGCGTTCCTCCGCTTTTGTTTTTCTCAGTATAGCAAGCGGCGCGCCAAAACGCAAGAAAGGCATCAAAAAAGGCTCTGCCGCCGGCAGAGCCTTTTCCTTATTTTGCGTATTCGATCGCGGTCGTTTCGCGCAGAACGTGCACCTTGATCTGGCCGGGATATTCCATCTCTTCCTCGATCTTTTTGGCAAGCTCACGCGCCAGAATGACCATCTGATCCTCGCTGACCTGCTCGGGCTTGACCATCACGCGCACCTCGCGGCCGGCCTGAATGGCATAGGCCTTGTCAACGCCGGGATAGCTGCCGGTGATCTCCTCAAGCTGCTCGAGGCGCTTGATGTAGTTCTCCAGATTCTCGCGGCGGGCGCCGGGACGGGCGGCGGAGATCGCATCTGCTGCCTGCACAAGGCAGGCAACGATGGTCTGCGGCTCCACGTCGTTGTGGTGCGCCTGAACAGCGTGAATGATGTCGTCCTTTTCGCGATACTTGCGCAGGAACTCCACGCCGAGGGCAACATGCGTGCCTTCCATCTCGTGGTCGACAGCCTTGCCAATATCATGCAGCAGACCGGCGCGCTTGGCGGCGTAAACGTCCGCGCCCAGCTCGGCAGCCATCATGCCCGCAAGATGCGAGACCTCGATGGAGTGCTGCAATACGTTCTGGCCGTAGCTCGTGCGGTAATGCAGGCGGCCGAGCATCTTCACAAGCTCGGGGTGCAGGCCGCGAATGCCGGTCTCCAGCACGGCGCGCTCACCCTCAGACTTGATGACGGCGTCCACCTCGCGGCGGGCCTTGTTGACCATCTCTTCAATGTGCGTGGGATGAATGCGGCCATCGGCGATGAGCTTTTCAAGGGCCAGACGCGCGACTTCACGGCGCACAGGCTCAAAGCAGGAGACGGTGATCGCCTCGGGCGTGTCGTCGATGATGAGATCGACGCCCGTGAGCGTTTCGATCGTGCGGATGTTGCGGCCTTCACGGCCGATGATGCGGCCTTTCATCTCGTCATTGGGCAGGGGTACCACACTGACGGTGATCTCGGCAACATGGTCGGCAGCGCAGCGCTGAATGGCGGAGGCGACGATCTCGCGGGCACGGGAATCGGCCTCGTCCTTGGCGCGCTGCTCAAGTTCTTTAATCTTAAGCGCGGTCTCGTGCGTCACTTCGCTCTCGACCTGCTCGATCAGGTACTTCTTGGCGTCTTCTGCAGTAAAACCGGAAATGCGCTCAAGCATTTCGGTCTGGCTGCGCTTGATGATCTTGATTTCTTCGTTTTCCTTGTCCAGAGCGGCATGCTTCTGGTTGAGAGCCTCTTCGCGCTTTTCCAGCGCGTCGGTCTTGCGGTCGAGATTCTCCTCCTTCTGCTGAAGCCGGCGCTCCTGCTTCTGCTGCTCGGCGCGGCGTTCCTTGACTTCCTTCTCGTATTCGTTTCTGGAGCGCAGGATATCTTCCTTTGCTTCCAACATAACTTCGCGTTTCTTGCTTTCGGCGCTCTTGATCGCTTCATTGACAATACGAAGAGCCTCTTCATCGGCGTTGGAGATCTTCTCCTCGGCGCGCTTAGCGGCTCTCTTGCGAATCCAAATACCAAGAAGAATGCCAATGACGAGCGTCCCCGCCGCGATGAGCGCAGCGTAGAGATTGCTGATCATGCGATTCCTCCTGTGTGTTGTTTTTGATCAATAAATGGGAGATTCCCCTTCTCTCCCTTCCATAAATCCAACGTATATTGTAAACTTTTTATGATGTACTGTCAAGCAAAACTCGCAGGCGGAGCCTGTCATAAAATCGCGCCCGTCACTCCGCGATGTACGCCTGCGCCGCGTAGCCGAGCTGCCCGCCGTAGCCAACGGAGTACCAGCCCTGAAAGCTTCCGTAGATCTGCACGCTTGCGCCGTTCGGGATCTCGGCGATGATCGTGCCGTCGATACCGGGCGTGCTGCGCAGACGCAGCGGCGCGCCCTCGGTCGTCACGATACCGGTGCGCACAAGCTGCGGGTAGAGAAACGGCAGGCCGAAATACTCTGTCAGCCCCCGCGCGATCGCCTGCGCGGCGGCATCGAGATGGTTTTCGATCCAGCGCAGATCGTCGTAGTTGTCGTGATAACCAAGCTCGATGAGATTGGCCGGATACTTCGGCCGCCGCACCTCGCCGAGCGCCGTGGTCGCCTGCGTTGTGACAAGCTCCGGCAGCGGGTAGACTTTTTTGAGCTGCGCGGCGAAAAGATCGGCGGCGCGTTTGCCCTCGACGCTCGAGGGATAGTAAAAGACAATGATGCCGCGGTTTTTCCCCTTCTGTTCGCCGCCCGAGGCGTTGGAGTGCAGCGCAAGGTAAAAGTCAAACCCGCCGAGGCTGTTCGCCTGCGCGATGGAGGACGCGGCAGTCATCTCCGGCGTATTGCGCACAAAGGCGATGGTGTTGGCGTAGAGATACGGCTCGAGCGCATCGGCGAGCAGATTCATCCAGTATTCCTCGCTGCCGCTGCCGTCGGCATACGGGTTCCAATCCTGTGTGGAGGGGCTCAAATAAATTCTGGGCATGTGCAAAACCTCCCGTCGCTTCCAGCCTATGCGTGAAAACCGGCGCACATGCAAAAAAAGAGGCCGCCGAAGCGGCCTCTTTTTAAATTGATATGCTTTGCGTTACACGGACGCGGCCGCCTTGTCCTTCTTGTTCTCGATACGCTGGAGAACGAGGACAACGACCAGCACCGCAAGACCCGCAAGGTCGGTGACCGTGCCGGGGATGACCATCAGCAGGCCGCCAGCGACCAGCGCGATGCGGCTGATCCACTTCATATCCCGGATCAGGTAGCCCATCAGGCCGGAGGCGATAGACGCCATACCGAGGGTCGCGGAGATGACGATGGAGGCAACGCTCAGGAACTTGACATCGCTGCCGACAAAGATCAGTGCGTTGTTGTAAGCAAAGATGTAGGGAATGATGAACGCCGCGATGGCAAGACGGGTCGCGTTCCAGGCGGTCTTCATCGGAGGAGCCTTGGCGATGGCGGAACCGGCGTAGGCAGCCAGTGCAACGGGCGGGGTGATGTCTGCGACGATACCGAAGTAGAAGCAGAACATGTGGGCAGCCATCAGGTTGAGACCCATGCCGGAGGCAAGGATCGGCGCGCAGGTGGTGGCCATGATGATGTAGTTCGCGGTGGTGGGAACGCCCATGCCGAGCACGATGCAGCAGAGCATCGTCAGCACGAGAGCGATGATCAGGTGACCGTTGGACAGACCGACGATCGCGCCGATGAGCACCTGGCCGAGACCGGTCATGGTGACGACGCCGGCGATGATACCAGCCATACCGCAGGCGATACCGACGCTCAGGCAGTTCTTGCCGCCGTTTTCAAAGGCGTCGATGATGGTGGGCAGGCTCTTGACGTTGGGCTTGCTGATGGCGTAGTTGATAACCAGCAGCACGAAGGCGATGGCAAGGCAGAGCGTGCTGCCCTTCTCGCCCATGAAGGTGCCCGGCTCGAAGCTGCGGCTCATGAGGGTCATGAACAGAAGCGGGATCAGGGGGATCGCCATGACGAGCTTCTTCTTGCCCTCTTCACGGCTGATCATGGCGACGACCACGCAGTAAAGGGTCGCGTACACGGCGGCGGTGGCCATCGTAAAGCCGATCATGATCATGTAGACCAGAACGACCAGCGGGAGGATGAGGTAGATCTGCGGGAGCAGGAGCTTCCACTTGGGGAGCTCTTCGCGGGGCAGGCCCTTGAGGCCGAGCTTCTTGGCCTTGAAGTGCACGCCGAGGAAGATGCCGAGGAAGTACAGGAATGCGGGCAGGATCGCACGCACGATGATCTTTGCATAGGGAACGCCGACCATTTCCGCCATCAGGAACGCCGCAGCGCCCATGATCGGGGGCATGATCTGACCGCCGGTGGAAGATGCAGCCTCGACCGCGCCGGCAAACTCCGGGGGATAACCGGTCTTCTTCATCATCGGGATGGTGACGGAACCGGTGGTCACGGTGTTACCGACGGAGGAACCGGAGACCATGCCGCAGAGGGCAGAGGAAACGACCGCGACCTTCGCCGGACCGCCGGACGCCCAGCCGACCAGCGCGTTCGCGCAGTCGATGAAGAAGTTTGCAACACCCGTGGCCTCCAGGAAGGCGCCGAAGATGACGAACAGCGCGATGTAGGTCGAGCAGACGCCGATCGGGGTGCCGAGGATACCGGTGGTGGTGTAGAAGAGGTTATACATAACGGTCTTTAAGTCCTTGCCCGCGCCGAAGAAGGCGTAGAGCACGAACACCGTCGCCACGCAGATGATCGGCATGCCGACCACGCGGCGGCAGCACTCGACCAAGATCAATGTGCCGATGATCGCAAAAACGATCAGAAGGGGAATCGAAACGCCGCCGATCTGCACGACAAAGGTCTTCTGGATACGGGTACCGGCAGACACGATTTTTTCAAGATTTAAGGGGTAGAAGAAGAAACAGAACGCGCCGACTGCCGCCATGACAATATCGTACCACGGCATGTAGTTGACCTTCTGAGAGCCCTTCTTGATGGGGTAGTAGATGAACACGAGAATGATGACCAGACCGAGGAAGAGCGGGCGGCGCGCACGCTCGTCCATCTTGATCCACATGTTCATCACGATCAGGAAAATACCGAACAGGGCCGTAAGGATACGCAGGATCTTGCGGGGAGTGCCCTCCCAGATACGCGTGTTCGACTCACGGTCGTACTTTTTCATGATCGCATCGACGTCTTCCATGGTGCCGACGTCACTGTTGACTGCAGCATTATTGAGCTTTTCATTTTCAGCCATGATGCAATTTCCTCCTTTTTCTATTTGAGAGCGTCCGTGCGCTCAAACGAGCCAGAACTCATAGTTAAAACGCACAGGCGCGTTTTTTCCACACAAATCACGCAGACTGACATCCTCGCCGTTCACATTGAGCACATGGTCGGAGACCGTGCCGACAATGTAACCGACGTTTGTCCTGTCTTGATGGATATTACCGATGACCATTGCCCAGCCCTGATAGTCAGGACGGTCAATATAGACCTTGGAGAGCGTTTCACCGGGGTTGAGCTCCGTCTGCACGCCCGCTCCGAAGGAGCAGTAGGTCGTTTCTTCCACGTAGATCGTTTTGTTTTCGATCTCGTAGGTATCGGTCAGGGGATATTTGTTCACGGAATGGATAAAGGTAACGGAGAACCGGTCTCCCTCGCCCATTTTATACCGGGCGTAGACCTCGCCGGTGTCGCGGTTGCGCAGGGTCAGGTAGTAGCCGGAGCGAGGAAGAACCACGACGGCCGCTGCAATAATCACTATTATTGCAGCGGCCGCAATTATGTATTTCCGCAGATGTGAATTCACGTCAATACACGGTAGCGATCCTGCTTACAGGACGCCAACTTCCTTGTAGTACTTCTCAGCACCGGGATGCATGGGGACAGTCGCGCCGGCAGAGGCAGCCTCGGGATCGAGGAAGCCGAACTTGGCGTGGCCTTCGGTCAGAGCGTCCTTGTTGTCGAACATGGCCTTGACGAGCTCATAAACGACGTCCTCGCTCAGATCCTTGGAAGCAACGAGAGTAGCCTGAATGGCGACGCAGACGACATCGCCGGTCATGCCGGTATAGGTGGTGGAGGGCAGGTCGTCACGGATCAGGAACGGATAGGCCTCCTGAATGGCGGCGAGCTCTTCGTCAGTGAGGGAGATGAGGTTGAGGGTGTTGGTGGTGGCGTAGTCGACGATAGCAGTGGTGGGAGCACCGGCGACGGTGAAGGCGGCATCGATCTTGCCGTCCTTGAGCTGGTCAACGCCATCCTGGAAGGAGCCGTTCACCGCATTGACGTCGTCCTTGGTCAGACCCGCAGCGCCGAGCACCTGCCAGGCGTTGATCTCGGTACCGGAACCAACGTCACCAACGCAGACGGTCTTGCCCTTGAGGTCGGCAACGGTGTTGATGCCGGGCTTGGCAAGGATCTGAACGGTCTCGTTGTAGATACCGGCAACCCACAGAGCGTCGGTCTCGGGAGCGCCGTCGAAGGAGTTGGTGCCCTCGTGCGCGTAGTTGATAACGTCGGACTGGAGAATGGCCATCTGAGCCTCGCCGTCGGTGATCATGTTGACGTTTGCAACAGAAGCGCCGGTGGACTCAACATTGAGGGTGGAAAGGGTCAGCTTGTCGCCGAGGACGGTCTTGAGAACGCCGCCGACAGCATAGTAGGTACCGGAGGTACCACCGGTTGCCAGAGTGATGGAAACGGGGCTGCTGGTATCGCCATCATTATCCTGGTTGTCATCCGTCTTCTCGCCGCCGCAGGCGACCAGTGCGAACACCATCGCGAGAGAGAGGATCAGAGCTAAGAACTTTTTCATACGCAATCTCCTTTTTGATTCTCCCGGCATTCGCCGCTTCACCGGCATGTGTCCCGCTGCGTGGGGGCGCCTCGGATCACCTGCACTGGGAAGCGTTGAATTCCGGATTTATTCTTGTCCCTTTCGGGCATGCTTATTATAACTGAATGACAGAGTTATTGCAATAGATTTTTCAATTTTGTTCCATTTGCACAAAAATCCATCGTCCTTTTCGTTTCACAGCGTCCGGTGTGTCCCACAGCCCTTCTCATACCGCAATTTTTAAAGCATGGACAAAAAACAGGGCGGCCGCCGGCCGCCCTGCAAAATGAAAGTTTTCTTTGCTGATTATGCAATTTTAGCGCGATTTTTATTTCTTTTCCTTGTTGTCCACAACCTGCTTGAGCAGCGCGGCGAACGCGTCCATGCTCATCGCGCCAAGATCGCCGTCCGCGCGGTGACGCGGAGACACGGTGCCGTTCTCCATGTCGCGGTCGCCCACGACCACCATGTAGGGCACCTTCTCCATCTGCGCGTCGCGGATCTTGCGGCCGATCTTCTCGTTGCGGTAGTCGACCTCGACGCGGAAGCCCATGTCTTCGAGCTTCTTGGCCTGCTCGGCGCAGTAGTCGGCGGCACGGTCGGTGACGGGCAGGAAGCGCACCTGCTCGGGCGCCATCCACGTCGGCAGCGCACCGGCGTACTCCTCGATGAGGTAAGCAAGCGTGCGCTCGTAGCAGCCGAGAGATGTGCGGTGGATGATGTACGGCAGCTTCTTCTCGCCATTTTCGTCGATGTAGTACATGCCGAAGCGCTCAGCAAGCAGCATGTCGATCTGAATGGTGACGAGGGTATCCTCCTTGCCGTAGACGTTCTTATACTGAATGTCGAGCTTGGGGCCGTAGAAGGCAGCCTCGTCGATACCGACGGTGTAGTTGACGTCGAGATCCTTGAGGATACGCTCCATCACGCTCTGGGCGTGCTCCCACTGCTCTGCCGTACCCTCATACTTGTTGTTCGGGTTCGCGGGATCCCACTGGGAGAAACGGAAGGTGCACTTATCGAGAAGGCCGACGGTGCCGAGGCAGTACTTGGCAAGGTCGAGACAGCCCTTGAACTCCTCTTCGAGCTGGTCGGGGCGCAGAACAAGGTGGCCTTCGGAAATGGTGAACTGGCGCACGCGGATGAGGCCGTGCATCTCGCCGGAGTCCTCGTTGCGGAAGAGCGTCGAGGTCTCGCCCAGGCGCATCGGCAGGTCGCGGTAGGAACGCTGACGGTTCAGATACACCTGATACTGGAACGGGCAGGTCATCGGACGGAGCGCGAAGCACTCCTTCGTTTCATCATACGGATCGCCGAGAATGAACATACCGTCAAGGTAGTGATCCCAGTGACCGGAGATCTTGTAAAGGTCACGCTTGGCCATGAGCGGGGTCTTGGTGAGAAGGTAGCCGCGCTTCTGCTCCACGTCCTCGACCCAGCGCTGCAGCACCTGCACCACGCGCGCGCCCTTGGGCAGCAGCACGGGCAGACCCTGACCGATGCAGTCGACGGTGGTGAAGTACTCCAGCTCGCGGCCGAGCTTGTTGTGGTCGCGCTTGACGGCCTCCTCGCGCTCTTTGAGGTAGGCGTCCAGCTCTTCCTTCTTCGGGAAAGCGACGCCGTAGATGCGCTGAAGCGTCTCGCGGTTGGAGTCGCCGCGCCAGTAGGCGGCGTTGCAGGCGGTCAGCTTGATACCGTTGCCCTTGATGCGGCCGGTGGAGTCGAGGTGCGGGCCTGCGCAGAGGTCGGTGAACTCGCCCTGCTTATAGAAGCTGATGGTCGCGTCCTCGGGCAGGTCGTTGATGAGCTCGACCTTGAACGGCTCGTCCTTTTCCTCCATAAACTTGATGGCCTCGGCGCGCGGCAGCTCAAAGCGCTCGAGCTTGAGCTTTTCCTTGCAGATCTTGCGCATCTCCGCCTCGATCTCGCTGAGGTTCTCCGGCGTGAAGGAGAACGGGGCGAGCAGGTCGTAATAGAAGCCGTTGTCGATGCTCGGGCCGATGGCGAGCTTTACCTCGGGCCAAAGGCGCTTGACGGCCTGCGCCAGCACGTGGGAGCAGGTATGCCAATAGGTCTTGCGGTACTCGGGATTTTCAAACGTGAACTGGTTTTCTTCGTTGATCTTGACTTCTTCGGACATTGTATTTACCTCCATTGTTCCTTGAGGGTGCAAAAAAGCTCCACCCCCGATTGTATCAGGGGTGAAGCATTGAAATACTCCACGGTTCCACCCTGCTTGCGCGCTGCGCGCCGCTTGTGTCCGCTGTAACGGGCGATCCCGTCCCGCTTGTTTCGCGGGCGGCTCAAGGGTGGTACTGCCGGCTCTGCACACAGGACGCTTGCACCAAATGCGTCCCTCTCTTGGCGGCGAACTCCGGTTTCTTCCCTATCCAAGCCATTTTGATGATGGGAGTGTACACCCGCCGCGCGCGTTTGTCAAGTGAAAGGTGCGCACAATGTGCGCACCTTTACAGAAATTTCATCAGAATTCGGGCGGACGGTTTTTGGGCGGCTTGCCGTCGTCCTCGTCTCTGCCGAGAATGCCCGAAAAGAGTTTTTTGCGCTTTGCACGCCTTTCCTCCTCTTTTTGCTTCTGCTCCGCCTTGTAACGCTCGATCGACTCCAGCTCTTCAAGGCGTTCCCCCGCCTTTTTCTGCAAAAGCGGCGGCTGCTCGCCTTCCATGATCGCACGCAACTCGTCCATCGTCATTTTTTCGCAGGCGTCCTGAAAGCGTCTTTCACGGATATCTTCCGGCTCAAAAAACGCCATGCGGCCGCACCACGAGCAGATGTACACTTCGACCGGAACGTGATCCGTCCAGAGATTCGAGCCGAGACTCGATCCGTTCATCTCAAGAGTCTGCTTCCCCTGAGGCTTCATTTCATGTCCGCAGACGCAAAGCTTGTCACTCATGCCGTTCCTCCTTTTTATGCACTTCCTGCTTGGGAATGTCGTCGTAAAAGGCAAAGGTCTCTTCAAAGAGCTTCTCGCCATAGGCGCGCAGCTTCTCGCAGTATTCGTCGTAGGCGGCGAGCATCAGCCGTGCCTCGTCTGTCAGCGCCGCGCCGCCGCCATTCCTGCCGCCCGTGTTGGACAGCAGCAGGTGAAACCCCAGGCCGTTTTCCGCATTGCGAATGACCATCCACGCCTTGGAGTAGGCCATGGACAGGGACATGGCCGCCGCGCGCAGGGAATGCAGCTCATCCACGCGCTTCAAAAGCTGCGAAACGCCGGGGCCAAAGCATTTCTGGTCAGAAAATACGCGGGCGGAGAGGACGACGCGAAGATCACGATCCATAGGGCGGCACTTCCTTTCTTTTCGATCCATTATATCGGCGCGTTTTCCGTTCGTCAATACAGCAAAAAAGAGCGGGAGCAGTAAGCTCCCGCTGCTCTTTCACCGCAGGGTGTTGTAATGCGTATTCTCGCCGTCGAACAAAAAGCCGTCTGCGTCGTGGACACGGCCGTTCGAGAGCATCTGCCGGTAGCGGAGATCACTCTTGGCGCTGTTGAAATAGCGGCTGCGGCCGCTGGCGCGGGCGGCGGCATTACGGCGGTCGGCGCCGGACGTATCATGGCTTTTCCTGCTGTTGTCCGCCGTGTCATGGTCAGTCGCGGCGGGCGGCGGAGTAACGGTGTTGTTGCCCTTCTTCTCGCCGCAGCCGACGAGTGAGACGAGCAGCAGCACCGTCACCAAAAGCGTGGCAAGGGTCTGCTTCATTGCTGCATTTCTCCTTACGTTTATCTCCCGCGATACCCATGCGTTAGTATGCGCGCAAAAGAAAAAGAAAGCAGACGTAAATTTTGTCAAAACGCGTGTCGCAGACGCTGACTCGGCAAAAAGCCTCGCAGAGTTTCGCGCCCATAGGCGCGAAATAATTTTAATCGTAATTTCCAACGACATGTGCGTTGGAAATTACACTTCTCAGGCCGCAAGTGTGGGAATCGACCGCCTGCGGCGGTTGATTTATGCGCGCAGCGGCCTGCAAAAAATCAAAAAAGAAGGGCATCGCAAAACGATGCCCTTCTTTTTTGAAATTGTCTTACTTGCTCGCCTTCGCGGCCTTGAAGGCCTCGATCAGCATCGGGGTGACCTTGAACAGGTCGCCGCAGATGCCGTAGTCGGCGATCTCGAAGATCGGCGCGGTGTCATTCTTGTTGACCGCGATGATGCACTCGGACTCGCTCATACCGGCCTTGTGCTGGATGGAGCCGGAGATACCGAGAGCGACATAGACCTTCGGGTGGACGGTCTTACCGGTCTGACCGACCTGATGGTCGGCAGTGAGCCAGCCGGAGTCGATGGCAACACGGGAGCCGCCGACAACGCCGCCGAGCACGTCGGCGAGCTCGTGAGCGAGCTTGATGCCGCCCTCGACGTCCTTGGAGATACCACGGCCGACGGAGACGATATAGTCAGCGCCGATCAGGTCGACGAGCTTCTTAGCAGCCTTGACGACCTCGACGACCTCGGTCTGGAGATCGGCAGCGTCGAGCTTGACGTCGTACTTGGTGACCTTGACAGCCTTGGCCTTGGCCTCGTCATAGGGAGCCTTCTTCATAACGCCGGGACGAACCGTCGCCATGGAGGGACGGAAGCGCGGGCAGATGATGGTGGCCATCAGGTTACCGCCGAAAGCGGGACGGGTCATCTTCAGGTCGCGGGAAACGTCGTGATCCTGACCCATGACCTTCGCGGTGGCCATGCCGTCGATCTTGGCCTCGGGCAGCGTGGAAGCGCCGCGCAGGAAGTCCTTGTAGATGGGCATGTCAACGTCGAGGTGGGTGCAGTCGGCGCAGAGACCGGTGTGCAGACGGGCTGCGCAGCGGGGGCCGAGGTCACGGCCAATGTTGGTCGCGCCGATGAGGAAGGCCTCGGGCTTCATCTCGGAGATGACATCGCAGATAACCTTGGCATAAGCATCGGTGGTGTAGTTCTTGAGCAGGGGGTGGTCGCAGACGATGACCTCATCAGCGCCGTAGCCGCCAATGCTCTCGGCGAGATCGCCAACATTGTCGCCGACCAGCAGACCGCAGAGCTTCACGCCCAGCTCGTCCGCCAGCTTGCGGCCTTCGGAGATCAGCTCATAGGAGGTGGACATCATCTGGCCCTGACGCTGTTCGCAGAAGACCCATACGTTCTTGAACTCTTCGATCTTGGAGGAGTCATAGTTGGGGTTAGCAAGTTTCACTTCGTTAAGCATCGTATTGATCTCCTTTCCTTAAATGATGTGTTTTTCGAGCAGGATACCGGCGAGCTTCTCGCAGGTAGCCATGTCGTTGCCCTCGAGCATCTGACCGGCGCCCTTCTGGGGAGGCGTGAAGGAGGTCAGGATGTTGGTCGGGGAGCCCTTGAGGCCGATGGTGGTAGCGTCGATGAGGGGGTGATCCTTCAGGGCGTTGTAATCCAGAACGGTCATGGGCTTGGAATAGCACTCAAACACACCGGAAACGCTCATGTAACGCGGGGTATTGAGCTCCTTGATGCAGGTGATGAGGCACGGGGTGTGTGCCTTGATGGTCATATAGCCGTCTTCGAGCATGCGCTTGACGGTCAGGGTGTCGCCATCCTTCTTGATGTCGGCGGCGTAGGTGATCTGGGGCAGGTGCAGCTTCTCAGCGATCTGGGGGCCGACCTGAGCGGTATCACCATCGATGGCCTGACGGCCGCAGAAGACGATGTCGTCGGCATCGAGGCCGATGGTATCGAGAGCGGCGGCAAGGATCTGGGAGGTGGCGTAAGTATCGGAGCCGCCGAACTCACGGGCGGAAACGAGGTAGCCGTCATCAGCGCCCATGGCCATCAGCTCGCGCAGCATGCCTTCTGCCGGCGGGGGGCCCATGGTGACAACGGTGACCTTGCAGCCCAGCTCGTCCTTGAGCTTGAGGGCGGCCTCAACGGCGTTCATATCATCGGGGTTGATGATGGTCTGCATGGAAGCGCGGTTCAGGGTACCGTCGGGATTGACGGCGACCTTACCGGAGGTATCGGGGACCTGCTTAACGCAAACAAGAATCTTCATTATATCTTTACCTCCTTTTTCAGTTCACACCAAGATACTTGGCGACGACCATACGCTGGACTTCGGAAGTGCCCTCGTAGATCTCGGTGATCTTGGCATCGCGCATCATGCGCTCAACGGGATACTCACGGGTGTAGCCATAGCCGCCGAAGAGCTGAACAGCGCGGCGGGTGACGTCGGAAGCGGTCTCGGCCGCGAAGAGCTTGGCCATGGCAGCGTCCATGGAGTAATCCTCGTGGTTCTGCTTCTTCATGGCAGCCGCGTACACGAGGTACTGGGCAGCCTGGGTGCGGGTGTGCATATCGGCCAGCTGGAACTGGGTGTTCTGGAACTGGGAGATGCGCTTGCCGAACTGAACGCGCTCCTTGGTGTACTTGACAGCCTCGTTGATGGCGCCCTCAGCAAGACCGAGAGCCTGGGAGGCGATACCGATACGGCCGCCGTCGAGGGTCTTCATAGCGATCTTGAAGCCTTCGCCTTCCTTGCCGAGCAGGTTCTCCTTGGGAACGACGCAGTCTTCGAAGACGAGGTCGCAGGTAGAGCTGCCGCGGATACCCATCTTCTTCTCGTGCTTACCGGTGGAGAAGCCGGGGAAGTCGGACTCCACGATAAACGCGGAAATGCCGTGGTTGCCCTTGCTCTTGTCGGTCATGGCGAAGACGACGAAGGTGGAAGCAACGTTACCGTTGGTGATGAAGCACTTGCTGCCGTTGAGGACGTAGTCGCCGTTCTCATTCTTGACAGCAGTGGTCTGCTGGCCGGAAGCGTCGGTACCGGCGCCGGGCTCGGTCAGACCGAACGCGCCGATCTTGCGGCCGGACAGCAGGTCGGGCAGATACTTCATCTTCTGCTCCTCGGTGCCGTTCTCGAAAATGGGGGCGCAGCACAGGGAGGTGTGGGCAGAAACAACGACCGCGGTGGTGCCGCAAACCTTAGCGAGCTCCTCCACGCACATAGCATAGCTGAGAACATCGCCGCCGGCACCGCCGTACTGCTTGGGGAAGTAAATACCCATCATGCCGAGCTTGGCCATCTTTTCGACGGTCTCCATGGGGAAGCGCTCTTCCTCATCGAGTTCCTCAGCTAAAGGCTTGACTTCATTTTCTGCAAATTCGCGATACATTTTGCGGACCAGCAGATGTTCTTTGGACAGATGGAAATCCATAGTCTTTTGCTCCTTCACTATAAAAATAATTGGATTGTCTAATTTTTCACAAATCAGTTCCGTAGCTCTCATTATACCTTGTGCATTCTATTTTCGCAAGGGAAACTATCATTCCTTTTTGGAATTCGTGCTTTTTGCTGAATCCGTCCGCGGCTTTTTGTCGTTTTCGTTTCTTTTATGACAGTTTTCCTTCATTTTCAGGAATTGCTTGCATTCCAAAGTGGAAAAAGGAAGGCAACTCCTTTGAGCTGCCTTCCTTTTTTGACCTTTTCAGGGGGGTAATTACTTCTTGCTGTAATCATAGAAGCCCTTGCCGGACTTCTTGCCGAGCTGGCCGCCGCGGACCATCTTCTTGAGCAGCAGAGCGGGACGATACTTCGGATCGCCGGTCTCGCTGTAGAGAACGTTCATGATGGCGAGGCAGACGTCCAGACCGATGAAGTCGCCCAGAGCGAGGGGACCCATCGGGTGGTTGGCGCCGAGCATCATGGCCTTGTCGATGTCCTCAACGGAGGCAACGCCGGTCTCGACCAGGCCGATGGCCTCGTTGATCATGGGGATCAGGATCTTGTTGACGACGAAACCGGGAGCCTCGGCGACCTCAACGGGCTCCTTGCCGATCTCCTTGGAGAGGTTGTAGATGAAGTCGAAGGTCTCCTGCGTGGTGTTAGCGCCGCGGATAACCTCAACGAGCTTCATGCTGGGCACGGGGTTGAAGAAGTGCATGCCGATGACGGCGTGCTTGAGGCCGAGACCCATCTCGGTGACGGACAGAGAAGAGGTGTTGGTGGCGAAGACGGTGCTCTCCTTGCACATCTCATCGAGCTCGCAGAGCAGCTCGCGCTTGGTGCCCATCTCTTCCTTGACGCACTCGATGATGAGGTCAGCGTCAGCGGCGGCGGACTTCTCCTCGACGAGGATGTTGTTGAGGATCTCGTCCTTGGCCTCTTCGGTCATCTTGCCCTTCTCGACGCGCTTCTGCAGGGAAGCGGCGAGCTTGTCCTTGTGGCGCTGAGCGGAAGCGACGCTGGAAGCGTACATCAGAGCGGTGTGGCCCTTGGCCGCGAAGACCTGAGCGATGCCGCTGCCCATGGTACCGGCGCCGAAAACTGCAACTTTCATTGTGTGTATCCTCCTACATTATAAATAAATAGTTGAATAGAGATTTCTATGGAATCACTTGTTGGTAAAGGGCTCGTGCTTGCGCTTTTCGAGGAAAGCGCCCATACCCTCCTGCTGATCCTGCGATTCAAAGCAGGAGCCGAACGCCTTCTCCTCGACGACGACAGCCTCGCCCATCGCAAGGTCAAGGCCCTCGTTGATGGCCTTCTTGGATGCGCGCACCGCGATGGGCGCGTTGGCCGCAATCTGAGAAGCGAGCTTCTCCGCCGCGCCGTACAGCTCCTCGAGCGGATAGACAGCGTTGACAAGACCGATGCGCAGCGCTTCCTCCGCCTTGATGTTGCGGGCGGTGTAGACCATCTGCTTGGCCATGCCGGGGCCGACGAGGCGCGCAAGGCGCTGCGTGCCGCCAAAGCCCGGCGTGATGCCGAGACCCGTTTCGGGCTGGCCGAAAACGGCGGTATCGGAACAGATGCGGAAATCACAGCTCATCGAAAGCTCGCAGCCGCCGCCGAGGGCGTAGCCGCCGACCGCCGCGATCGTCGGAATGGGGAACGTTTCCAGCTTGCGCATCACATCGTTGCCCTGCTTGCCGAAGGCCTCGGCCTCCGCCTTGCTCAGATCCTTCATCTGCGCAATATCCGCGCCGGCGACAAAGGACTTCTCGCCCGCGCCGCGGACGATCAGGCAGCGGATCTCGTTCAAATCCACCACGTCGAGCGCGGCGTCGAGATCAGCGAGCACCTGCGAGTTGAGTGCGTTGAGCGCCTTTTCGCGGTCAATGACGAGGTAGGCGATATTGCCTTTGGGTTCATATTTGACAAAAGACATCGTAAGTCTCCTCCTGTCCTTTTTCAACTATTTCTCATTATATTGTCGGCGCAGGCAATTTGCAAGAGAAAAATCACTTTTTTCAAAAAAGATTCACAATTCTTCGATTTGATTGCAGGAAATGATGCATTTCCTGCCCACTTTTCTCAAAATGCAGCAGAACTTGTATAAAAATCAGGGGAATGACTTGTCTCTTGCGCCATTTTCCGCTATGATAGAGGGCAAATCATCAGAAAATGAGGATCATGCTATGCGAATGCGCAAAAAGAAAAACCTGCTTCCCCGCATGGAGCGGTGCGAGGCATATCAGATCAAGGATCCCTACGCGCGCAAGGGTCACTGGCGCGAGCTGATGCCCGAGGCGAAGGAGATCCGCGTGGAGCTCGGCTGCGGCAAGGGCCGCTTTACCGTCGAAACTGCCGCCGCGGAGCCCGACGTGCTGCTCATCGCGGTCGAAAAGGTGCCCGACGCGATGGTCGTCGCGATGGAGCGCGCGGCAAGCGCGGGACTGCGCAACGTCTTTTTCATCGACATCGACGCAAACCAGCTGCCCGAAATTTTCGATCAGGGCGAGGTCGACCGCATCTATGTCAACTTCTGCGACCCATGGCCGCCCAAGCGGCAGGCCAAGCGCCGGTTGACGCACGGCAACTTCTTAAAGCTCTACCGCAAGGTGCTCAAGGAGAATGGCCAGATCCACTTCAAGACCGACAACGATCCCCTCTTCCTCTGGTCGATTGAGGAGATCCCGCAGTTTGGCTTCGAACTCTCTGAGGTCACGCGCGATCTGCACGCAAACGGACAGCGCGGCGTGATGACCGACTACGAGGCGAAGTTCTATGCCGAGGGCAAGAACATCAACCTCTGCGTCGCCACAATGCAGCCGTGGGAAGAGCCTGAGGAAGAGGCCGAAAAAACGGAAGAAACGGCAGAATAAGAGAAAAGGAAGGCTTTCAGCCTTCCTTTTTGCTTTCTTCGAGATACGGCGAGTACATCATCACCGCGTCGTTCACGGCGACGGGCGTTTCCGCGAGCAGCTTGCCCTGCAAATCAAACATCTGCCGGTAGAGTTCGTTGTGGCGGACATAGCCGCCCCAGTATTGCGCGCGCATCTCGTGGTTGCGCTCGACGACCGCGTAACGCGCAGTCGGCTTTGCGCTCACGCGCCAATCCCCCTCAAGGTCCGTTTCGCCGACGCGGACACGCAGCTGATAGGTCTCCTGCGTGTCGTTGCGGATCATCAGGTCGAGATAGGGATAAAAGCAGGTCGCGCCGCTGCCGAAGGGCTGCGTGCGGTTCGCGTCGGGAAAGACGTCGTAGCCGTGGCGGTGACGCTCGACGACCGTGAGCGGCGTGTGCAGCGTCATCCAGTAGATGAGGTTTGAGAACTGGCAGAGCCCGCCGCCCGTCGCGGCCAGATATCCGCCGTTGCGCAGGATCATACCGGGCAGATACCCCTTCCCTGCCGTCGGCTTTCCGATGAGGTACCAGTAGCTCATCGTTTCACCGGGGCGCAGCAAAAGCCCGTCGAGCCGCGCACAGGCGAGGCGGAGATTCGTCACCTTGTTGCGCTGGAGCTGCATGTCGACGTCCTTGAGCTTGCGCATGAGCGGCGTATGGTGGGAAAACGCCTGATATGCTAAGTCTTCCCCGCTGCGCTCGCGCGAAAAATGTTTCCGCATCGAAAGCCAGGCGAGCCTGCGCTGCGCACTGAAATACGCGCCGCCGAGCTTCAGGCGCAGATCGGAGCGTTTTTTCGGTTCGCGGACGGTCATATGCTTCCCTCCTCTGCTTTCTGCTTTTATAGACGTAAAATGGTGGGAAAAGGTTCCGGATTTTCCTTATTTCAGGCTCATCACATAGATTTGACATGGGTTCCACTCGTCCCAGAGCGTCGGAAACACCTCAAACTCACAAAAGCCGAGGGCAAGGTAGAATCGGTTCGTCGCGTCATATTCGGGGTACTTCCCCATCTGCACGGTCTTGACCTGCAAGAACGAGTAGCCGAGTTCCTTCGCCCGCCGCTTCGCCGCGGCAAAGAGCGCTTTGCCGACACCGCAGCGGTGATATTCTTTCAGCACGCCCATGACGTAGAGCTCCGCCGTGTCCTTCCCTGTTTCGGCGAGGCAGAGAAACCCGACGGCGCTTTCGCCGTCGAACGCGGCGAAAAACGGCTGCGCCGCGCTTTTTTCGATGTATTCCTCCCGCGCCTCGGGAATGCCGAACCAGTCCGGCAGGGCTTCTAACACAAGGCGTGCGATGCGCTGCTTCTCCCCCGCCGTTGCGATCTCTCTGATCTCCATGTTTGTCCTCCGTCATTTTGATAGAAAAAAGCGGTATGGCGCTGCCATACCGCTTTTTTGATGTACGTTTAACGCTGTCCCTTGTCGTAAGGGATACCCTCGGCCTTGGGGGCGCGGGAGCTCTTGGACGTGAACGCCAGCACGAGCAGCGTAACGATGTAGGGCAGCATGCGGTAGAAATGGGCGCTGATGCCGATCTCCGCCAGCTTGAAGATGCCGTCGCCGTTGATGTCGATGCTCGCATAGCTTGCCGCGATGCACTTGAAGAGGCCGAACAGCAGCGAGGAGACCGCGATATTCACGGGCTTCCAGTTGCCGAAGATCATAACGGCCAGTGCGAGGAAGCCGAAGCCCGCCACGTCGCCGTTCGAGGCGCAGTTCGCCGTGGTCAGCGCATAGACGAAGCCGCCCATGCCCGCGAGCGCGCCGGAGATCGTCACACCGGCGTAGCGCATTTTGACCACGTTGATGCCGAGCGATGCCGCCGCCTGCGGGTTTTCGCCGCACGCGCGCAGCCGGAGACCAAAGCGCGTTTTGTAAAGGACGATGGAGAGCACGATAAAGATGATAATGCAGATATATGTGCTCAGATACACCTTATTGAGGAACGTTTCCTGAAAGAAGTTCAGCTTGTCGTTCTTGGCAAAGCCGAGCATGGTCTTTTTGATCATAAACCACGTCGCGCTGTCGCCGCTGATGAGCGTCATGTTGTTCTGATTGACGATGACGCGGATGAGGAAGAGTACCAGCGCGGGGGCGAGCATGTTCAGCGCCGTGCCGCCGATGGTCTGGTCGGCCTTGAGTTTGATTGCCGCAAAGGCAAGGAGCATGGAAAACAACGCGCCGAGCGCTGCTGCGGCCAGCATGGTGAGGAACATATAGCCCTGCAGCGCCGCCCAGTTGGAGGCTTCCTTGGCAATATCCATGCAGCCGGTCGCCTGCAGAATGCGCACAAACAGCACGCCGATGAACGCGCCGAAGATCATAATGCCTTCGAGCGCAAGGTTGATAACGCCGCTTCGCTCGGCGAAAATGCCCGCGAGCGCCACGATCATCAGAGGGATCGCATAAATGAGCGTCTGTCGGATCAGAAAGGACATTACTTCTGTACCTCCTCTCTCTTCTCGGCGGG
>OHBW01000394.1_pt1 | contig 20909 bp, 21 predicted proteins | sample 1577411 | NCBI WGS metagenome assembly OHBW01 (sample SAMEA3879534, study PRJEB24766) | human gut metagenome | biome: human-associated habitat; feature: feces | place: USA | collected 1985/1987 | reverse complement strand
TGCCGACCGCATCTTTGCTCTGACGCCGTCCGCCTCCTCTGTCGCCACGACCGAGGGCAAGGATAACCAGTTCCAGATGTGCTTCACCGACCCCAACCAGGGCGCTTCCGCCGCTGAGCTGGTTTCCACCAAGGCGCTGGGCACCAAGGTCGGCGTGATCTACGACTCCTCCGACGACTACTCCTCCGGCCTGTACAAGGGCTTCTCCGACAAGGCCGCTGAGCTTGGTCTGGAGATCGTTGCCACCACTTCCTTCACCGCCGACAACATGGCTGACCTGTCCACTCAGGTGACCCAGTGCCAGGATGCCGGTGCGGATCTGGTGTTCCTGCCCATCTACTACACCGAGGCTGCTCAGATCCTGTCCTACGCCAACAAGATCGGCTACGCGCCCAAGTTCTTCGGCTGCGACGGCATGGACGGCATCCTGACCGTGGAAGGCTTCGACACCTCTCTGGCCGAGGGCCTGGCTCTGGACACGGAAACCAAAGAGGGCAAGCTCATCGCCGCCATCATCGATGTGCTGGACGACATGGCCGAGAAGTTCGCGGAAGTGGACGACGAGCTGTGCGATGTGGAGGACGGCCTGGATGCCGTCAGCGATGACCTGAGCGATGTGGAGGAGACGCTGTACTTTGCTCTGGACGACGATGAGGATGACGACGAAGACGACGAGGAAGAGGAGTGCTTTGTGACCACCTGCCCCGAGTGCGAGGAGGAGGTCTACTTCGACGAGACTGTTCTGGAGGACGGCGAGGTCGTCTGCCCCAACTGCGGCGCCAAGCTGGAGTTTGATCTGAGCGATCTGGCCGCCGCCGCTGAGGATGGCGAGGACGAGGAGTAATTCCCATATATAAGCATATCCCCCGGCATTGCCGGGGGATATTTCTTTCTATTTACGCATTTGCTCAAAAATGCCGGGAAATGGCGGCGGGGCTTGCCTTAACGGGAGAAAAGCGGTATAATAAAAAATACTACACTTTGCGCCACGCGCAAAGACCGATTTGAGGTATACGAATGAAAACTCAGGAAAAGCTGAACATGACCATGCTCTGTGACTTCTATGAGCTGACCATGGGCAACGGCTACTTTGAGGCCGGCTGCAAGGAGCGCATCACCTATTTCGACGTGTTTTTCCGCAAGGTGCCCGATGGCGGCGGCTTCGCCATCGCGGCAGGTCTGGAGCAGCTGATCGACTACATCGAGAACCTGCACTTCACCGAGGAGGACATCGCCTATCTCCGCGGGCGAAACCTGTTCTGCGAGGAATTCCTGGACTATCTGCGGAACTTCCGCTTCACCGGCGATATCTACGCCATTCCGGAGGGTACGCCCGTGTTCCCCAAGGAGCCGCTGGTGGTGGTCCGCGCCCCGGCTATCGAGGCGCAGCTGATCGAGACGTTCACCCTGCTGACCATCAACCACCAAAGTCTGATCGCCACCAAGGCCAACCGTATCGTCCGCGCCGCCAAGGGACGCACCGTGCTGGAGTTCGGCTCCCGCCGTGCCCAGGGGGCCGACGCGGCCATTGTCGGTGCGCGGGCGGCCTATATCGGCGGCTGTGCCGGTACGGCCTGCACCATCTCTGACGAGGTGTACGGCGTGCCCGCCGGCGGCACCATGGCCCACGCCTGGGTACAGATGTTCGACAACGAGTACGAGGCCTTCAAGACCTACTGCCAGACCTATCCCACCAACGCGACCCTGCTGGTGGACACCTATAACACGCTGAAGTCCGGTATCCCCAACGCCATCAAAGCGTTCAACGAGGTGCTCAAGCCTCTGGGTATCACCAAATGCGGTATCCGCCTGGATTCCGGCGACCTGGCGTACCTGACCCGCAAGGCGCGGGAGATGCTGGATGAGGCCGGCTGGACCGAGTGCAAGATCTCCGTGTCCAACTCGCTGGACGAGTACCTCATTCAGGACATGCTGCTGCAGGGCGCGCAGATCGACCTGTTCGGTGTGGGCGAGCGCATGATCACCGCCAAGTCCGAGCCGGTGTTCGGCGGCGTGTACAAGCTGGTGGCCATCGAGGAGCCAGACGGCACCGTTATCCCCAAGATCAAGGTCAGCGAGAATGTGGAGAAGATCACCATTCCCCACTTCAAGAAGGTGTATCGCCTGTACGGGCGCGACACCGGCAAGGCCATCGCGGACTACATCACCGTGCATGACGAGACGGTGGACGACACGAAGGGCCTGACCATCTTTGACCCCATGGCCACCTGGAAGCGAAAGGACGTGTATAACTTCGAGGCCCGGGAGTTGCTGGTGCCGATCTTCAAGAACGGCAAGCGGGTGTACGATTGCCCGCCGCTGGAGGAGATCAAGGCCTACTGCGCCCAGCAGGTGGATACCCTGTGGGACGAGGTCAAGCGCTTTGACTATCCCCACAAGTACTATGTGGATCTGTCCGACAAGCTGTGGGACATCCAGCAGTGCCTGCTGCGCACGTCCCAGATGTAATCAGAAAGAAAATCAGCAATAGAACCGCCGAGGAGAGGAGGAGCCCCCGTGAGAAAGCCGAAGGTACAGCAGAGAACAGAGCGCCGTATATCCGCCGCCCTGCGGTTGGTGATGGTGGCGGTATTGCTGTTGGCACAGATCGCGCTGGTGATCGTCCTCAGCGACCTGCTCAAGCAGCGCATGGCGCTGGCCTATACGGTATTGCAGCTGCTGGCCGGTGTGGTGGCCATGCGTATCTGGTCCCGCCCCGGGGCCACCAGCTATAAGATGGGCTGGATCATTCTGGTGCTGTTTGTGCCGGTGGTGGGACTGATCCTCTATCTGCTGTGGAACGGCGACCGGCCGTCCAAGCGCCTGAGCCTGAAGAAGCCGGTGCCCATCGAGGAGCCGCTGGCGCAGCAGGAGCTCGCCCGCACCAATCTGGAAAAGCTGCGCCAGACCGCGCCCCAGTGGTATCCGCTGGCAGCGTATCTCAGCGGCAAGGGCTTTGACCTGTACCGCAACACGGCGCTGCGCTATCTGCCCACCGGCGAGGCGTATCTGGAGGATATGCTCACCACACTGGATACGGCCCAGCGGTTCATCTTCCTGGAGTACTTTATCATGGCCGAAGGCGAGATATGGGATCGGTTATCTGATATCCTCTGCCGCAAGAGCCGTCAGGGCGTAGAGGTCAAGCTGATCTTTGACGATTTCGGCAGCATGATGCGTATGCCCAACGAAAAAATAGACGCGCTGCAGGACGCCGGGGTGGAGGTCAGGGTATTCAACCCCGTGCACCACTACGTCAACCGGCTGTACTTCAACTACCGCGACCACCGGAAGATCACCTGCGTGGATGGCGATATTGCCTACACCGGCGGCGCCAATATCGCCGACGAGTACGCCAACCTGATCGAACGCTTCGGCTATTGGAAGGACTGCGGCGTGCGGCTGGAGGGCGAGGGCGCCTGGGGCCTGACCCGGGAGTTCCTGCAGATGTGGCAGCGGATGGACGGTCAGCTGTACCATGAGTACGACTATTATCGCCCCCTGCACCACCCCCTGGAGCAGGGCTTCTGCCAGACTGTGGTGGACGGCCCCGACGACAACCCTAACAACGCGGCGGAGGATCTGTTCCTCCAGATGATCAGCCGTGCCCGGCGGGAGGTGTATATCACCACACCCTACCTGGCTATCGACGAGCCCATGCTCAAGGCGCTGTGTCTGGCCGCGGAAAGCGGTGTGGATGTCCGCCTCATCATGCCCGGCATCCCGGACCACAAGTTTGCCTATCTGGTGGCGGAGAGCTACTTCGACCAGCTCATGGCGCATGATGTTAAGATATATACCTTTACACCTGGCCTTGTCCATGGAAAAACCGTCCTGACTGACCGCGAGACGGCCTTTGTAGGCTCCGTCAATATGGACTACCGCAGCTTCCAGCTGCACTTCGAATGCGGCGAGGTGTTCTATGGCACGCCCGCCATCGAGACGCTGCTGGAGGATATGGACACCACCATGGCCCGCTGTGCGCCCATGACGCCGGAGCGTATGGCGGAGCGCCCGTTTTGGCGGCGGGCGATGGGGACGGTATTACGGCTCTTCGCCATGTGGATGTAACCCCCGTCTGGTATATTTCCGCCCCGGCTGCGTCGAATATCCAAGAAAGGAATTACCCATGGCCTGCTTTATCATCGGCGCGGGCAGCTTTTACGGCCTGCCTGTGTCTGTTCAAAGGACCGATATGGTCATCGCCGCCGACGGCGGCTGGCATACCTGTCGGGAAAATGGCATAACACCCACGCTGCTGGTGGCGGATTTCGACTCGCTGGACGCCGCGCCGGCGTTTGACCACATCCTCCGCTTGCCGGTGGAGAAGGATGACACCGACATGATCCGGGCAGTCAAGGAGGGCTTCGACCGTGGTGAGAGGGAGTTCCATCTCCTGGGCGGCATGGGCGGCCACCGGACAGACCACACGGTGGCCAATATGCAGACGCTGGCCTACATTGCCCGCCGGGGCGGGCAGGGCTGGCTGTACGGGAACGGTGAGCGCTTCACCGCCATCTGCGACGGGGGCGAGATCACACTCACCGCAGGGCAGAACAGCGTTTTCTCCGTGTTCTGCCTGGGCGCAGACGCGGAGGGCGTTACCATCGAGAACGCCAAGTATCCGCTGACCGACGCCGTGCTGACGGCGGATTTCCCTCTGGGGGTCAGCAATCATTTTATAGGACAGGCGGTGCGCGTCACGGTGCGGTGTGGCTGCCTGCTTATAGGGATAACAGATAAGGAGTAACGAAACATGAAAAACACCATGAAAAAGCTGCTGGCGCTGTTGTTGGCACTGGTGCTGACCCTAGCCCTGGCGGCCTGCGGCCAGAAGGAGGAAAACAAAACTGATGACCAGACCAACGACCCCGCGATCACCGATCAGGACAACGCCGCTGATGAAAAGGTGACGCTGCCGGTGGCGGACGGCGCGGTCATCGGTCAGGGTGCCGTGGCCTTCACTGCGGAGGTGCAGGGTGCGGACGGCAAGACCGTCACCTTTACCGTCAACACCGACGAGGAGACGGTGGGCGCGGCTCTGCTGAAGCTGGGCGTTATCGCCGGCGATGACTCCGAGTACGGCCTGTACGTCAAGACCGTCAACGGCGAGACCGCTGACTACGATGCCGATGGCACCTACTGGGGATTCTACATCAACGGCGAGTACGCCATGACCGGTGTGGACGCCACTACGCTGGAGGCCGGCGCGACCTACGCTTTCCGTGTGGAGAAGGTCGAGGGCTGACAGGTATAAAAAAGAGACGGCGCAGCCGTCTCTTTTTTATACCTTTTCCAGTGACTGCACCACATCGCCCAGCAGATACAGCGACCCGCAGCACACCGCCGCGCCGTCCGCCGCTGTCTCCGCCAGCATCCGGGCCACACCCTCCCGGATGGTGCCGCAGGCCGTCACCGGCTTGCCATATCGCCGCAGAAAGGCCGCCAGCTCTCCGGCATCCAGCGCACGGGGATTGTGGGGCGTCACGGTGATAAACCGCGCGGCCAGCGGAGCCAGCTGGTCGTACATTTTTCCATAGTCCTTGTCCGCCAGCACACCGGTCAGCACCGTTACCGGCTGGCCCGGCAGATACTCCCGGATGGCCGCCGCCAGCGAAACCATGCACTGGGGGTTGTGCCCTCCGTCCAGAATGATCGTGGGCTGCCGCCGCACCACCTGAAACCGTCCCGGCCACGCGGTCTGGGCCAAGCCCTGACGGACGGCACTTTCATCAATGTGCCAGCCACGCTGCCGCAGAACATCAATGGTCGTCAGCGCCACGGCGGCGTTTCGCAGCTGGTGGCCGCCCAGCAGGGGCAGCCGCAGGCCCTTATATGGGCCGTAGTTGAATATCTGCCCCTCCAGCGTGTCGCAGACTGAGGAGAGGGCATCGAAGTCCGCCACAGTCAGCGGTGCGCCTGCCGCGCGGCAGCGCACGGCCACCACCTCCTGTACGGAGGGGGCGCAGGGGTACAGGACGGCATGACAGCCGGGCTTGATGATGCCCGCCTTGGTGGCGGCGATGGCCTCCACCGTATTCCCCAGTACGCTGGTGTGGTCCAGACCGATGTTGGTGAGCACGGCGGCCTCCGGCGCGGGAATCACATTGGTGGCGTCGAATTCACCGCCCATGCCCACCTCGCATACCACAATATCGCACGCCTCCCGGGCAAACCAGGTCAGGCCGATGGCTGTCACCAGCTCAAACTCCGTGGGGGGATCCGCCATGCGGTCAGCCAGCGGGCGCAGCTCCTCCACCAAGGCGCACAGGGTATCGTCCGGGATAGGTGCGCCGTTGATCTGCATACGCTCATTGAAGCGGAAGATGTAGGGGGAGGTGTACAGCCCCGTTTTATACCCGGCGGCGCGCAGCACGGAGGCCAGCATGGCGCAGGTGCTGCCCTTGCCGTTGGTGCCGGTGACGTGGACATACTTTACGTGCCGTTCCGGATGGCCAAGCAGGCCCAGCAGCGTATCGATACGGCTGAGCCCGGGCACACTGCCCCGCCAGTCCACCTTGTGGATGTACGCCAGCACCTCATCCAGCATCATGGCCGTCACCGCCCTTCGTCTTTATCCGCCGCAGCACCGGGGAGAGTGCGTTCCGCCGCATCAGCAGCCACACCAGCAGCGCGTCGATACAGCCGGTGATGGCGAACTGAACGCTGCGGGCCGCCAGCCGGGTGAGAAAATAGGGCCATTTGGCCGTACCACCGTACACCAGCGCCAGAGCCATGCTCTGCCAGAACACGGAGCCGCATACCGCCGCAGGAAATACCGCCAGCGCCGCCCGCCAGAGGGTAGGCCTGCGCCAGACATACCGGCGCACCAGCCCCGCCCACAGGCCGTACAGAATGGGCGGCAGGCAAAAGATCGGGTTGTAGCCAAAGGGGGAAAACAGGCAGCCGATAAAGTCGGCGGCAAAGCCCACCGCGGCGCCGGGCAGCGGCCCGAACAGCAGTCCGGCCAGGAGAATGGGCACCGCCTCCAGAGAGAAGCGGCTCACTTCGCTGGGAATGATGGTCAGCAATCGGGCCAGCACCACGCTCAGCGCGGTCAGCAGGGCGCAGACCGTCAGGGCATAGGTGTCGAGGACCGGTACGGGGACGGCGTAAAGTTCTTTTTTCTGCATAAAAAAATACCTCCTTATCCTTGGGATGGGAGGTATCACCATATAGATAACGACACAAACTGCCCGTGGAAGCTGGAATAGTATCGCGGCGCAGATGCACCTTCGTCCGGCGGCAGCCTCCCATCCGTCCGGCACTTAACGCACCATCCCTACACGGAACTGCTCACAGTATATACGCATTCCCGCGGAAATGCAAGAAAAATAATCCCACAAGATATAGACCCGACAGTTGACTACATTCCACAGGATGATGTATAATGGTCGTGAATACATACCGAGATGCGGCAAGGAGGGCACAGCATGGCTTTTGACTTTGAAAACGGTTCCTACACCGACGCTGCCGGGCGCACGGTCCTTGATCCTGCTGTTTACAAGGACTGGCAGATCGGTGCGGCGGCGGAGCAGGCCCTGCCCCCGGTGGACTGGTTCCGCCAGAAGCTGGGTCTGCTGCCAGAGGAGCTGTTGCCCTATGGCAAGACCCCCAAGCTGGACTTTCTGCGGATCATGGAGCGCCTGAAGGACCGGCCGGACGGCAAGTATATTGAGGTAACGGCCATTACCCCAACGCCCCTGGGCGAGGGGAAGTCTACTACGTCTTTGGGCCTGATCGAGGGACTGGGACGTCTGGGCACCAACGTGGGCGGCTGTCTGCGCCAGCCTTCCGGCGGCCCCACCATGAACGTCAAGGGCACTGCCGCCGGCGGCGGGAATGCCCTGCTCATTCCCATGACGGAGTTCTCCCTGGGCCTGACCGGCGATATCAACGACATCATGAACGCCCACAATCTGGCTATGACCGCCCTGAATGCCCGTATGCAGCATGAGCGCAATTATGACGACGAGACGCTGGCCAAGCGCGGCCTGCGGCGGCTGGACATCGACCCGGAGCGCGTGCAGTGGAGCTTTGTGCTGGATTTCTGCTGCCAGGCCCTACGAAAGATGCGTATCGGCCTTGGCGAGGGGAAGATGGACGGCTATCCCATGGATACCTGCGCCAACATCGCGGTCAGCTCTGAGCTGATGGCTATCCTCTCCGTGGCCCGGGACCTGGAGGACCTGCGTCGGCGCATCGGCAGCATCGTGCTGGCCTATGACAAGCAGGGAAAACCCGTTACCACCGAGGACCTGGAGGTAGCCGGGGCCATGACCGCCTGGATGCGGAACACCATCAACCCCACGCTGTGCTACACGGTGGAGCACCAGCCGGTGCTGGTCCACGCGGGGCCTTTTGCCAATATCGCCATCGGCCAGTCCTCGGTCATCGGCGACCGCCTGGGGCTGAAGCTGTTTGATTACCATGTCACCGAGTCCGGCTTCGCCGCCGACATCGGCTTCGAAAAGTTCTGGAATGTCAAGTGCCGCCTGTCCGGGCTGAAGCCGGACGTGTCGGTGCTGGTGGCCACCGTCCGTGCCCTGAAGATGCACGGCGGCGGCCCGGAGGTCGTCCCTGGACGACCTCTGCCGGAGGCGTATACCCGGGAGGATCTCGCCCTGCTGGAGGCAGGCTGCGCCAATCTGCTGCACCACGCGGCCACCATCCGCAAATCCGGCGTCACCCCTGTGGTGTGCATCAACAAGTTCTATACCGATACCGACGCGGAGCTGGAGCTGGTGCGCCGTATCTGCGCGGAGAACGGCCTGCGCTGCGCCGTGTCCGATCACTGGCGCTATGGCGGCGCGGGTGCCGAAGAGCTGGCCCGCGCGGTCATGGCTGCCTGCGACGAGCCCTCGGCGCTGCAATTCCTCTACCCGGACGATATGCCTCTGCGTGAGAGGGTGGAGCGCATCGCCCGGGAGGTCTACGGCGCGGAGGGCGTGGACTGGTCGCCGCTGGCGCTGGAAAAGGCGCAGCGGTTCGAGTCCGACCCGAAATATGCGGACTACTGCACCATGATGGTGAAAACGCACCTGTCCCTGTCCCACGACCCGGCCCGAAAGGGCGTGCCTACCGGATGGCGTCTGCCGGTGCGGGATGTGCTGGAGTACAGCGGCGCCCGGTTCCTGTGCCCCGTGGCCGGCAGCATCTCTATGATGCCCGGTACCGGCTCCGACCCGGCCTACCGCCGCATCGACGTGGACACCGCCACCGGCGCGGTCCGCGGCCTGTTTTAAGGAGGGCACTATGGACGACACCAACAAGACCTGCCGCGAATTTGTGTCGGCACTGGCCTCATCAGCACCGACGCCCGGCGGCGGCGGTGCCGCTGCACTGTGCGGCGCTGTCGGTGCGGCCCTGTGCGGCATGGTGGCCAGCCTGACCACAGGAAAAAAGAAGTACGCCTCTGTGGAACGTGAGATACAGCAATTGCTGAAAAGCACAAACACTTTACATGACAAACTGCTGGACCAGGTCCGCGCGGACGCGGAGGGCTTTCAGCCTCTCAGCCGCGCCTACGCCATTCCCAGGGAGGATCCCACCCGTGCGGCGGTGCTGCAAAGCGCTGCCGAGACGGCCTGCACCGCGCCGCTGGAGATCATGGCTCTGTGTGCCGCGGCCCTGTCCGCCGCCGGACGTCTGGCGGAGATCGGATCCCGGCTGGCGGTGTCCGATGCCGGCTGTGCCGCTGCCATACTGCGCGGTGCGCTGGAGGCCGCGGCCCTGAACGTGCTGGTCAATACAAAGACTATGACTGATCGGTCGGCGGCCGACCATCTGAACGCTCGGTGCTTCGCTCTGCTGGATCAGGGCAGGACCGACGGCGAACGTATTTTCTGCGCGGTGCGCGATCAACTTGTCTGATAAGGAGGGACGTGCATGGCCGTTCTGCTGACCGGAAAGCCTGTGGCGGATGCGCTGTCCGCCGACACCCGCACCCGTGCCGAGGCGCTGCTGTCAAAGGGTGTCCAGCCCCGTTTGGTCCTCCTGCGCTGCGGCGATAACGAGGCCGACGGTGCGTACATACGCGGCGCCGTGAAGCGCGCTGCGCTTTGCGGTGTGGCCGCGGAGCTACGCACCCTGCCCGCGGATGCCTCCGCCGATGTGGTGGCGGCAGCTATCGACGCCGTCAACCGTGACCCTGCCGTTCACGGCTGCCTGCTGCTGCGGCCTCTGCCGCCCCATCTGCGTGGGGAGGAGAGCGCCCTCTGTGCCCGCCTGGCGCCGGACAAGGACGTGGACGGCATGACGCCCGAGAGCGCTGCCGCCGTGTTCACCGGACAGGGGAGAGGTTTCGCCCCCTGCACCGCCGAGGCCTGTATGGCGCTGCTGCGCCACTACGGCATTGCCCCCTGCGGCAGGCACGCTGTGGTCATCGGCCGTTCCCCAGTGGTGGGCCGTCCGGTGTCCATGCTGCTCCTGCGGGAGAACGCCACCGTCACCGTTTGCCATACAAAGACACCGGATACGGCGGCGCTGACCCGCGAAGCGGATATCATTATCACCGCCGCCGGCGCGGTCAACAGCCTGACCGCCGCCCATGTCCGACCAGGCCAGATCGTGTTGGATGTGTCCATGAACTGGAACGGTACCGCCCTCTGCGGCGACGCGGACTTTCCGGCGGTGTCGTCCATCGTGGATGCCATCACGCCTGTGCCCGGCGGCGTAGGGGCTGTCACCTCCGCGGTGCTGATGGCCCATACCGTCCGCGCGGCGGAATATCTGACAGGGGAGGGCGGCACATGAACGTCTTTACTCCCGCCGAGACGGCGGCCAACTATGCTGCCGCCGGTGTCCTCAAGACCCGGCAGCCCTTTTTGAAGCTGTTGCTTCTGGGCATTGCCGCCGGAGCGCTGATCGGCTTCCCGGTCTGCGTCACCAACATGGCCACCTATACCATCACCAACGCCAGCGCGGTCCGTATCATCGCCGGCGTCCTATTTGCCTTCGGCCTGGGTATCGTGGTGCTCACCGGTGCCGAGCTGTTTACCGGCAATACCCTCCTGGTCATCAGTCTGCTGGACAGGCGCGTGACCTGGTGCGCCATGCTCCGCAACTGGGGCGTTGTGTATCTGGGCAACTTTTTGGGTGCGCTGACCCTGAGCTGGGTCTGCGCCCGCTTCGGCTGGCTGGACGCGGGAGACGGCGCGCTGGGCGCTTATACCGTGCAGCTGGCGGTAGGGAAGATGACCATGCCCTTCGGCAAGGCCTTCTTCATGGGCGTGCTGTGTAACATTCTCGTCACGGTCGCCGTGCTGGCGAGCCTGTCCGCAAAGGATGCCGCCGGCCGTATTCTGGGCGCGTGGGCGCCAGTGATGTTCTTTGTGGTGGCCGGCTTCAGCCACTCCATCGCCGACATGACCTATTGTGCGCTGGCGCTGTTCGGCAAGTCCGCCCCGGCCTGCGCCGCAGTGGCGCAGGCCGCCGGCGCGGACCTGTCCGTCCTGACCTGGGGCCGCTATTTCCTGGGGAATATGCTCCCCGTCACGCTGGGAAACACGGCGGGCGGCGTGCTGGTGGGCCTTGCGGCCTGGTACTGCTATCTCCGCAAGAAAGGATAACGTTCCATGAATATGTTTTTGACCCTGGCTTACTTATTCTTCATTGGCTCCACCCTTGGATGGGTGGCTGAGCTGCTGTACCGCCGATTTCTCTCCGGAGCAAACCCGGAGCGTAAGTGGATCAACCCCGGCTTCTGCGTGGGGCCCTATGTGCCCCTGTACGGTTCGGGCCTCTGTATTCTTTATCTGTTGGCCTCCATCGGTGAAAAAAACGGTGTGGACACGGCGGGGGAGAAGCTGCTGCTCTTTGCGGGCATGGCCCTGAGTATGACGGCTATCGAATACATCGCCGGTATCGTCAGCCTGAAGTTCATGCACATCCGCCTTTGGGATTACAGCAAGCAGTGGGGCAATATCCAGGGCCTGATCTGCCCGGCCTTCTCCGTCCTTTGGGCGGCGGTCAGTGCCGTGTACTACTTCTGCGTCCATCCTTATATCCTGGACGCGCTGGATTGGCTGTCCCGCAACCTGGCCTTCTCATTTGTCATCGGCTTTTTCTTTGGCGTGTTTACCATCGATTTGGTCTATTCCGCCAAGCTGGTGTCCCGCATCCGCAAGTTCGCCGATGAGCACGACGTGGTCATCAAGGTGGAGAACCTGAAGGCCCACATCCGCCAGCGGCAGGAGGAGCGCCGCGAGAAGTACAGCTTCCTCTTTGCCTACCGTTCCCGCAGCGAGCTGCTGGAGCATCTGCGCGAGGCGCAGGAGACTTGGGAGGAAAGACGCCGCAAGTGATATTGCTTTACAGGAGGCTGCCGTATGCACATGACTGTCTTGTTTGCAAGTCCCCGTGCGGCGCACAGCAACACCCGCGCCCTGCTGGTGCCTTTTCTGGAGACGTGGCGTGCCGCCGGCCACACGGCGGAGATGTTCTCACTCTTTGATCTGCACATTGAGCCCTGCCGCGCCTGCCGCGGCTGTCAGATGGACTGGGAGCATCCCGCCTGCGTTCTGGCGGATGATATGCCCGCCATATTTGATGCCGCCCTCTGCAGCGATATCCTGCTGCTGGCCGCGCCCATCCACTCCTGGTTCTGCCCTGCGCCCATGAAGGCCGCGCTGGACCGCTTCGTCTATGCGCTGAATAAGTACTATGGTCCCCGCGGCCGCGGTCCGTCTCTGCTCTCCGGCAAGTCTCTGGCCATTCTGACCACCTGCGGCTACCGGCCGGAGAAGGGCGCAGATCTGTTCATCGAGGGGATGCGCCGCTGGTGCAGGCACACCGATATGCGCTATGTAGACGCATTGACCGAGCGCCACCTGGGCTACGATCACACGTTCATGGACGCGGAAAAGAAAAACCGCGCCCGCGCCTTTGCCCGGTCGCTCATGCAGGCATAAAAAACGACCTTCGGTACAATACCGAAGGTCGTTTTTTGCGTCAATGCAGGTCCTGCTGCTTCATCCATACATCCATGACCACGCTGTGGGGCAGCAGCTTCGTCAGCCCTGCCTGTACCCGGGCCACAAAGCCGTACTTGCACACGTCCTTGCCCCGCTTGGCGTCCCGCCAGGTGCGTGCTACAATGTCGTCCGGATCGTACATGGCCGCGTATTTCTTCACAATGGGCGTCTCATCCGACTTGATGGCCCGGTCAAAGAACGCCGTCTTTGTCCAGAAGGGGCACACCGCCATGACGCCGATACCGCGGCTTTTCAGTTCCCGGTTCAGCGCCCGGCTGAAGCTCAGCACAAAGGCCTTTGTGGCACCGTAGATATCGATATAGGGGATGGGCTGAAAGGCCGCCACGGAGGCGATGTTGATGATCTGGCTGTCCCGGGGCATATAGGGCGCGGTGATCTGGCACATGGCTACCACCGCCTGGCAGTTCAGGTCCGTCATGTTCAGATTCACCGCCAGCGGCGTGTCCAGCACGGCGCTGAACTTGCCGTAGCCGCTGCAATTCATCAGCAGGCCCACCTCCACCGGTGTCTCGGCCAGTGCCGCGGCATATACATCGAAGCTGCCGCGGTCCGTCAGGTCCAGCGCCAGCACGCGGACGGGGAAGGGGACCGTGGTGCGCAGGGCCTCCAGCTGTGCCTCATGCCGCGCGATGACCCACACCTCGTCAAAGGTGCCGTACCGATCCACCGTCTCGGCGAACCGTTTGCCCATGCCGCTGGACGCGCCTGTGATCACTGCGATCCTTTTCATACAATAGCCCTCCCGGTCTTGTTATATCCCTACTGTATCCTATTTTTGGGCGGCCGTCAACCGGTTTTCCTCGCCCGCGGCACAAAAAAAGAACACGCCTTACGGCGTGTTCTCTCGGCGCTTTCGGTTACGCGGCGGCGTGTGCGGGCTTGTTCTCGTGCTTCTCCTCGCGGCTGCGCTCCAGCAGCAGCGCGCGGGTGACGGAAGCGGTGAACACCACAGCCCAGAACAGGGTGACATACTCGCCGATCAGGCGCATACCCGCCTCGGGAGCCGTCATCAAAAAGGCGGACGCGATGACCAGCACCAGGGAAACAACGGCGATAGCGACGTGCGTAGAAATGTTTTTCATGGTAACATCCTCCTTGAAAAATTTTATGTGAGTTTTGTTGTTTTTTTGGTTTCAGGCTCTTGCCTTCCTGTTGATGCTATAGTAGAATATTTCACAGGAAAAGTAAAGCTGCATTTTATTATATAGCTTGTAAGAAATACTAACAACTGAGAAGGAGGAAAAACCATGGAGACCGCCCGCTGCCGCGCCTTTCTGGCCGCTGCCGAGACCGGCAGCTTTTCCCGCGCCGCCGAGATGCTGCGCTACACGCCCTCCGGCGTCAACCAGCTGGTCACCGCACTGGAGAAGGAGATCGGCTTCTCCTTGTTCAGCCGCAGCACCAAGGGCGTGGCGCTCACGGCCAACGGCCAGCTGCTGCTGCCCGTTATCCGCGAGATACTTCACCAGGAGGATAAGCTTTTCGAGCTGTCCGCCCAGATGAACGGCCTGCTGATCGGCACCGTCACCATCGCCGCCTATTCCAGCATCGCCACCCATTGGCTGCCCGCTGTTATCCGGGATTTTCAGGAAAACTACCCCCACGTGGAGATCAAGCTGATGGAGGGCATCTGGCAGGAGGTGTCCCAGTGGCTGGAGGAGCGCACCGCCGATATCGGCTTCCTAAGCTATCAGGAGAATATGCCCTTCGAGTGGATCCCACTGGCCGAGGACCCCATGCTGGCCCTGCTGCCCCGGGATCATCCTCTGGCCGGTGCCGACTGCTACCCGCTGAAGCGGTGCGAGCAGGACAGCTTCATCATGCCCGCCCTGGGCTGTGATGACGACGTGGAGGCGCTGTTTGCACGCAATCACGTTGATCCCAACATCCGCTATACCACCATCGAGAACTTTTCCGCCATGTCCATGGTGGAGCAGGGCCTGGGTGTCAGCGTGATGAACAAGCTCATCACCGAAAAGCGTATCTGCGATGTCGCCATGATCCCCATCGACCCGCCGGCCAGCATCACGTTGGGCGCGGCACTCCACTCCCGGGCGGACGCCTCGCCGGCCGTAAAGATGTTCCTGAAATACGCCGTCCGTATGCTGACAAAAAGCGCCGTCTGAGCCTATCGGAAAATCTTATATCCATTCAGTGTTCCCCGCTTGCGGATACCCTGTGGAATAGGGTATACTTACTTTAAATAACAAAAGGGAAGGAGTGCCCCTATGGATAAGCGCATTCTCGTCATCAACCCCGGCTCCACCTCTACCAAGCTGGCCCTCTTTCAGGGTGAGCAAAAGCTGTTTGACGCCGCCGTGCGCCACAGCAAAGAGGACCTGAGCCCCTTCTCCTGGGTCATGGAACAGGCAGATTTCCGCCAGACCGCCATTGAAAAGGAACTGTCCGCCCACAATGTGGACCTGACCACGCTGGACGCCGTCTGTGCTCGGGGCGGTCAGCTGCCCTACTGTGCCGCCGGTACCTATCTGGTGGATCAGGACATGGTGGACTTCATGTACACGGTCCGCGATGCGGCCCATGCCTCCAATCTGGGCTGCGTGCTGGCCCTGCGTATCGCCCGTCCGCTGGGTATCCCCGCCTTCATCTGCGACCCCGTCACCGTGGACGAGATGACCGATGAGGCCCGGCTATCCGGACACCCGGTGCTGCCGCGTATGATGACCGGCCACGCCCTCAACTGCCGCGCCATGGCCCTGCGCTGCGCCGCAGATGTGCTGCATAAGCCCCTGGCCGATTGCCGCCTGATCGTCCTGCACCTGGGCGGCGGTGGGTCCGCCCGTTTATCGGCGGCAAGATGGTGGACGGCGTCCGCGATGACGAGTGGATGTTCGCCCCGGAGCGCATGGGCGGCGTCAGCCTTCAGCCCCTGGTGGCTATGTGTTATTCCGGCGCATACACCAAGCAGGACATCATGGACCTCATCCGCGGCAAGGGCGGCCTGATGGCCCACTTGGGCACCGCCAATGCCCAGGAGGTGGAGCAGCGCATCGCCGACGGCGACGCGCACGCCAAGCTGGTCTATGACGGTATGCTGTACAGCTGCGCCCGGGCCATCGGCGGCCTTGCCGCCGCGGCGGATGGCCGCGTGGACCGCATCATCCTCACCGGCGGACTGGCCCACTCCCGCTATGTGACCGGCTACCTGACGCAAAAGCTCTCCTTCATCGCCCCGGTGGAGGTCATGGCCGGCGAGTTTGAGTTGGAGGCTCTGGCCGCCGGCGCAAGCCGTGTCCTCAATGGGCAGGAGCAGCCACGCCGCTTCGCCGACATCCCGCAGGCATAAAAAAACAGCCCCGGCCGTCGCCGGGACTGTTTTTTTATGCTCTTTTTCTTCCGCAGACCTGGTACATCTCCCCATTGGAGATCACCGTGTCCACGTCCAGATACGGCGCCATCAGCGCCCGGACTTCGTCCTCATGCAGCAGACCAAGAGACACGGGCTTCGCGCTGCCGCTGTGGTGGGCGTCCAGCGCCGCCCGGCTCATGCCGTGGGCGATGGACAGCCGCCCGCCGGGACGGACCAGCCCTGCCAGCGTCTGGATCAGCCCCGCCGGATCGGGAAAGTGCGGGAAGGCGTTATAGACCATCACCACGTCATAGGGCCCGCTGTCCCGCACGGCGGCGCTGTCCTCCACATCGCCGCATACCACCGTGATCTGCGTCCCGGCGGCCTTTTCCGCCGCCCGCGCCGCCATTTCCGGCGACAGGTCGACAGCCGTTACCCGCGCCGCGCCACGCTTTACATAGTCGCCGAACAGCACGCCGGTGCCGCAGGCCACGTCCAGCACCGTGCAGCCCTCGCATACCCCGGCGTTATCCAGTATCCGGGCGATGACCGCCTCATTCCGCACCATGCCCGCGTCCCAGTCCGGCGCCAGCCGGTCAAAGAACGCCTGTACATCCCGTTTGTCGATCATGCCGCCGCCCTCACGCGAAGAACGTGGCCGTGTCGATCTGCTGATAGCCGCCGAAGCTGTTGGGCATCCGATAGATCTCCTCCGCAATGCCCTTGCCCAGGAAAGCGCCGGTGATCTCGTTGAGCTTCTCGGTCATGTCAATGTCTGTGAACTGCTCCGGATAGACGCACTTGGCGGAGAACCAGGCATTGGCCAGTGCGATCTCATAGTTGGTGTAGTAGGCGTTGTACGCCATCTGCAGATACACCTTGCCCTCCTGCCACGCCTTGCAGCTGTCAAACAGGCCGTTGTCCTCCGCGTACAGGGGCTTGATGTTTTTCACCGCCGCCGCGTCGATGAGCATGATGTCCATGTCCGGTCCCAGTGCCGTGAACTTCTCGGCTTCGATGGGCTGTACGCCCTTGGCGCTCAGCCCGCTGACGGTGTTCTTGATGTTCGCCACGGTAAACGTGCTGTAGCTCTCTATGGTCATCAGGTGGTTGGTGGTGCCCCAGTTGCCCAGCCCGCAGATGTACACCGCCGGCTTGCTGTCCTCGGCGATACCCGCCGTCCGGGCCTGAATGTCTGCGGTCTCCGTGCTGACAAAGGCCAGCAGCTCCGAAGCGCGGGTCTCCTTGCCGAACACCTGACCCAGCAGGGTGATGGAGCCGCTGAAATCCTCGCTGAACACGCCGTCCACGCCGGTCCGCAGGGTGATGACCGGCACACCCACCTGCTGCTGCAGGGCTTCGGCCTTATCTGTGTCCTCATACTCGGAGACAATGATATCCGGCGTACAGGACAGGATCTTCTCCGCTTCCGCCGCCTGGGCGTTGGGGCCGCCCACGCCGCAGGAGGGCAGGGCGGCGAAGGTATCGCCGTACACCATCACATAGGGACGCGCCACACCGTCGAACATCTTGGGACGCTCCTCCAGCGTGGTGTTGTCGATGTCCTCCACACCGCACAGCAGGCTCACGTCACCCACATAGCTGTATAGCCGCAGCGCGCCTGCGCCGATGCACACCACCCGCTGGTAGCTGCCCGGCACGATCTCCACCTGGCGGCCGATCATATCCGTTATCGTCACGGTTTTCGGTGCGTCATCTGTGCCATCCTCCGCGGGCTTCTCGCCGCAGCCGAACAGCGTCAGGGTCATCATCAGCGCCAGCACCAGGGCCAAAACTCTCTTAGTATTCATCTTCGTTTACTCCTATCAGTATTTTCTGTCCGTCGATCTCCGCCGCGCGCACCCGCGCACCGAATATATCCCACACTGTCTCCGGGGTCAGTATGTCCCCGTTTCCGGCGTATCGTACCTGTCCGTCCCGCATGAGGAACAGCCTGTCACCATAGGCCATGGCCTGGTTCAGGTCGTGCAGGGTGCACAGCACCGTCATGCCCCGTGTCCGGGCCAGCCGCCGCGCCTGCCGCAGGATCCGCTGCTCGTTGGCCACGTCCAGGTTGCCTGTGGGCTCGTCGAATACCAGCAGCTTCGGCTCCTGGGCCAGCGCCCGGGCAATGGCCACCTTCTGCCTCTCGCCGCCGGACAGCGTCTGCACATTCCGTTCCGCCAGCGCCGTCAGGTCCATGTCCGCCAGCGCGGCCTCCGCCGCCGTACGGTCCGCCGTACCGGGCTGTATGCCGAAGCGGCTCACCCGCCCGGCCAGCACCGCGTCGTATACCCGCAGCGCGCCGAATTGCAGCTCCTGGGGCACGTAGGCCGCCACCTGGGCCCGCTGCTGCCGTTTCATGGCGCCCAGCGCATGTCCGTCAAAGAGGATCTGCCCCTGCTCCGGTGTACACAGCCCCAGCGTTGTTTTCAGCAATGTGGTTTTGCCGCAGCCGTTGCGGCCCAGCAGCACACCCACCTGTCCTGTTTCCAGTGACAGACTGGCGTCCCGCAGTACCGGTGCGCCCCGCCGTTCATAGCGGAAGGTCACGTGTTCCACCTTCAGCATACACCGCCCTCCTTTTTTCCAAAGATCAGCGTCAGGAAAAACGGCGCGCCCAACAGGGAGGTGATGGCCCCCACCGGCAGGGCGGAGCCGCTGCCGATACTGCGGCTCACCGCGTCCGCCGCCAGCAGCAGCGCGCCGCCGCACAGGGTCGCCGCCGGCAGCGCCCACCGGTGGTCGTGGCCCACCAGTCGCTTGACCGCGTGGGGACAGATGATACCCACAAAGCCGATCATCCCCAGGAAGGATACGCACACCGCCGTGATGAGCGATGCCAGCAGCAGGGATACCCACCGCAGCAGCGCCACGTTCACGCCCATGCTGCCCGCGGCATCCCCGCCGCTGAGCAGCGCATTGTACCGCCAGGCCAGCGCCGCAAAGACCGCGATCCCCGCCGCCGTCACCGCCAGCATGATCCAGTCGGCCCGGTATGTAGCGCGGCCCAGGTCGCCGAAGCTCCAGATCACCGCGGCGGAAAGTCCCACATCCGTGGCGTAGAACTGTAAAATCGTGGTGGCCGCCGTCCACACAGAGCCAAGGGCGATGCCGGCCAGCACCACCACGTTGGGGGAGAAGGCCCGCAGGCGGCACAGCCCTAAGATCAGCAGGATGGAGGCGGCGGCGAACAGAAACGCCAGCAGCGACGCGGCGAAGGGGTTGACGCCCACATCGAAGTTGGCGGGGTTATGGCCGGTGTTGAGAAAGCCGCCGGCAAAGGCGATGATGGACAGATTGGCCCCGAACACCGCCGCGTGGGACACACCCAGCGTGGAGGGGGAGGCCATGGCGTTGCCAAGCGAGGTCTGCATGAGGAGGCCTGACACCGACAGGCCCGCGCCGGCGATGAGCGCCGCCAGCAATCGGGGGATGCGGATGCCCCAGATGATCCGCGCCGCCGTGCCGCCGGTGCGGCCCAGCAGGGCATCGAGGCACGCCGATACCGTCATGCCGGAGGAGCCGACCATGAGGCAGCCGAAGGCGGCCAGCACCACGGCGCAGGCCAAAAGGATAAGCACCGCGGTTTTCTTGTGTGTTTGGGAAGTTCTGCCGTCCATGGGGGCCTCCTGCGGAAAGTCATAATAGTGTATTATAGCGCAAAGGCGAATTTCGCACAAGCGGGCAGAGGAATGTTTTGCAGGTATCGTACATTCTGCCCATTGACATTCGGCAATTTCGGAGATATGATACCCGTCTTGGAGGAAAACACCGCGAGGAGGCTATTTTATGGCAGAAAAAAAGACACATATGCAGCTATTCCAGCCGGTGGACCTGACGCAGGGAACGTGCTGGAAAACCATTCTGGTGTTCTCGCTGCCGGTGATACTGTCCTATCTGCTCCAGCAGATCTACACCATCAGCGACGCGGCCATCGTGGGACAGACCCTGACGGCTCAGGAGGTGGCGGGTGTCAACGACACCAGCTCACTGGTGTTCATCTTTTTGCAGTTTGCCTTCGGCGTCAGCGCGGGCTTCTGTGTGGTGACATCCTGCCACGTGGGGGCGCAGGACGACCGGGGCGTCCGCCGCAGCCTGACCACCCAGATCGTGCTGTCGGCGGTACTGACGGTGGTGCTGACGGCGCTGGCTCTGGCGCTGCTGAACCCCATGCTGGCGTGGATCAACGTGACGCCGGCGGACCCCGAGGTCTATCACGCCGCCTACACCTACTGCTTCATCATCTTCGTGGGCATCGGCGCTCAGATGTTCTACAACTTTATCTGCTCGTTCCTGCGGAGCATGGGCGACTCTGTGACGCCGCTGATATTCCTGCTGTTCTCCACGGTGCTGAACGTGGGGCTGGACCTGCTGTTTATCCTGAAGTTCCACTGGGGCGTGGCAGGGGCCGCCGCGGCCACCGTGTCCGCCCAGCTCATCAGCACCGTGGGCTGCTTCTGCTACGCCTTTGCCCACTATCCCAACATCCGGCTGAAGAAGGAAGACTGGCACATCACCATGCACGATGTGCGCCGCCACGTGAGCCGCGGCATCCCGCTGGGACTCCAGTTTTCCGTGCTGGCGGTGGGCATTATCGTCAT
>OHBW01000385.1_pt1 | contig 21182 bp, 19 predicted proteins | sample 1577411 | NCBI WGS metagenome assembly OHBW01 (sample SAMEA3879534, study PRJEB24766) | human gut metagenome | biome: human-associated habitat; feature: feces | place: USA | collected 1985/1987 | reverse complement strand
ATATCTTTCTCGTTGCATAATTCTTGTTCGAATAAAATGTGTCAAGTGATATTGACGAAACCAAACCGAACAGCAGAAGTCCGATCTTTTGGATAAAGTCCGCAGCGGAGAAATCCGTGTTCTGCTCGGTTCTACGGTGAAAATGGGTACTGGTACAAACGTCCAGAAACGGCTGATCGCAGTCCACGACCTCGATATTCCGTGGCGACTGGCTGATCTGTAACAGCGTGCCGGACGTATCATCAGACATGGCAACGAAAACAAGAATGTTCAGATTTTCCGCTATGTCACGAAGGGTACGTTTGATGCGTACAGCTATCAGACTTTGGAGAATAAACAGAAGTTTATCTCTCGGATCATGACAAGCAAAACTCCGTCGAGAAAATGTGAAGATGTGGACCAGCAGGCTCTCACTTACTCGGAGATCAAGGCTCTCTGTACGGGAGATGAGCGAATCAAGGAAAAGCTGATGCTTGAAAACGATGTGAAGGAGCTGGGGGTTCTCGCAGCAGAGCATAGAAACACGGTGTTTGAGATGGAGGACAGGGTTGCTCGTTTCCCTGAACATGAACAGAGATTGACTGCTATCCTCATCGATCTGCATACTGACCGTGAAGCACTCCGAAAACTTCCAACTGATCCCGAACGCAAACTGCCCGTATTCAAGATCACCATTGGTGAAACTGAGTACACCGATAGAAAAGAAGCTGCTAAGGCTCTTGAAGATGCGGTACTGGCTATCAAGTATGCCGATACACCTGTGAAAGTAGGCTCATTCCAGGGCTTTGACCTGAGCGTGACGGCAAACAGCAACATGATGAGCGGCGGTATGTCCGCTTGCCTGAAAGGTGCCGCTTCACATACTACGAAGCTCATCGAGAGTTTTGCCCATAACCTGAATCGTCTTGAAGCTGCCCTCTACAACATTGACGGCAGAATTGAGCGTACTCAGGCTGACCTTGCAAAGCTCAGGCTTGACCATGAAGAAGCCAAAAAGATCGTAGCAGAGCCGTTCCCTCAGCAGGAGGAGCTTGATATTAAAGAGGAAAGGCTGAAAGTTCTGACCGATGAGCTGAATCAGGCTGCTATCGAAGCTAAAAAGAACGCTCCGAAGCGTGATAAGACCTGTTACTTTGAACGCGCCAAGATGAAGCGTGATGCAGCAAGACTTGCAAAACAGCAGAAAACGCCGAAAGATAAGGCTAAAACTAAGAGCATGAAACAAGGAATTGAATAATCGACTTTGATTCCAGTGGAGTCAAAGTGAAAGCGGAGGTTCATTTTTAACCTCCGCTTTTTGAATTATTCCAAGATGTTGATTTTATGTCGCTCTTTGCAGATTGTAGTGTCACAAAAAAGTGACTTTACCTGTTGACAAAGCGCACAAAATATACTATACTATACAGTAAGACATTGTATGTTAGGAGCGTGACCTATGGCTGAGAATAATCAAAAGATCAAATTACTCAGAATAATTGAGTATTTACGAGCTGAATCAGATGCAGGAAAGCCTGTTTCTACAAGCCAGATCATCGGCTATCTTAACAGTATTCATATTTCTTGTGAACGCAGAACACTCTACAAGGATATGGATATGCTGATTGAAAGCGGTGCAAACATTGTTAAAACTGAGCTTGGACGTGAAAACGCTTACTATATAAATGAGGTTTCGTTTTCTCTTGCGGAGGTGAAAACCTTGATTGATGCCGTTCAAGCCGCCAACTTTGTTCCGGCTGATAAAACAGCCGAACTCGTTGAAAAACTCCTTGCTTACGCTGGCGTAAGGCGTTCGGAGATAGTAAGAGACAATATCATCTTCTATAACAATCATAAACACTCGAATGAAAGCATATTTGAAAACATCGAACAGCTTGAACTCGCCATAAGGCAGAAGAAGCAAGCAAGCTTTTACTACTTCGATTTAGATGAAAAGCGAAATCGTGTTTATCGTAAGGAGAAGAAACGGTATATTACTGATCCTGTTGCACTTGTTTTCAGTGAGGATAACTATTATCTTGTAGCATACAGTCAAAAATATCAAAACGCTGTGAATTACAGAGTTGATCGTATGGATACGGTTGAGATTGAAGAAGAACCTATTTGCAAAGAAGCTCTTATTAAGAAGCGAAAAACCGAAACCTACACGGAACAGGTGTTCAAGATGTATAATGGTGAAACTGAAACTGTAACACTTGAATTTGCTCCTGAACGTCTTGGCTCGGTATATGATAAGTTTGGAGAGCAGATTGAGATTCGTCACGCTGATGGAGGTTGGCTTAAAATAAAGGTTACTGTTCAAATCAGTCCGCCTTTCTTTAGTTGGGTGTTCCAATTTAAAGACGAAATGCGGATAAATGAGCCTGCCAGCGTGTTGGAAGAATACAAGGATAGCATAAAAAAAGCTATTGCTGATGATGAATGATTTTTTATTTTGTAGCACACTAAAAATAAGGAGGGTATCTTATGGGATTTCAGGACACTATCAATGAGATTTTCAAAGGTCTTACGGGCGATAACAAAGCCGACATTCAGTATCTTAAAGAACAGATGGAACAGCACAGAGACGATGAGAACTCAACCGAGATCATAAGGGCTTTAGGAAGAAAAGTCTTTGAACTTCTTCCAGATGAAGCTAAAGCTGAACTTAATCAGATAATCGGAAATGAAGTTGATACAATCAACTCAACAGTCGAAGAAGCCAAATTCCAATTGAGTCAAAATAATCCGCTTAAAGCAGAAGAACTGCTGAAATCCGCTATTGATTCGATCCCCCTTGAATTCAAGGACGATGAAGAATGTGGCTATTTTTGCTTTGAGGGCGCTTTGGAAATTGCTATTTTCGCTATCTCTGAGAAATACGAAAAGACTATTCGTAAAGCGACCTACGATTTTGCTCAGATTTATTTCATGTATGCTTATAGCTTGATTGAAAACCACAAGATAGACGAAGCTGAGAATGCTCTGAAAACAGCTCTTAAATGGAATCCAGTATCGACTACTATTATGGGCGAATTATCAGAAGTATACAAGATGAAAAAGGACTATGAAAACTATCTTTACTGGAGCAAGAGAATCATACAGTATGCTTCTTCGTCAAAAATGCTTGCGAGAGGTTATAGAAATATCGCCTATTATTACTGCGATATAGAGGAATACGAAAAATCCGCAGCTATCTATTATTTCTCACGTTATTTTGAGGAAAGCAAACAGGTCACTTCTGAGCTGTTCTATATCGCTGAACAGCTTGGTAAACTCCCTGAAGCACCTGAAGCTGACTATATTAAGGGACTTTTCAAGCAGGAGGATATTCAATACGGAGCAAGCGATTTTGTCATCGGTGCCGCATATCAAATTGCGAAAGCGTGTTTAGATAATAATGATACGAAGCAAGCAATATATTATTTGTTTATTGTTTATGATCTTACACATGACGATGAAATCCACGCTCTCATTGAAAAACTCAAGAGCAGTCTTGATGAGGAGGATTCTGGCAAATCTGATACGGAGGTGTGAGTATGAATTACAAAGAAACTTGTTTCCGTGCATTATATAAGCACTTTGTGGCATTTATGCTGAAAGACAATCTGAGACAGTGTATTGAAAATTATCCTGATGCGGATAAAGCCAACTGTATTTTGACCTATGGGTATATTGATCGTGAAGCAGGTCTAACAATGGAAGTCCTTTGTGCTGGTTATAAAAGCGGCGATGATTTTTCGTTCTTTGATCAAAATAAAGAACATCGAGTAATTCTTCGTGTCGGCTCTGTTGAAGAAGATGAATTTTATCTCTTTGATGATTCTGATGGAAGGCTGCAAAAGAAATATGCAGATAAAATTGAGATCCTAAAAGATTATGAAGCTTCTGAAGAAGTTGAGGAAGCTCGTAAAATGGAGTTTCTTGACAAGCTCAGACATGAACATTATCCCGATGATGTAATGGTTTATCTCACAAGAGAAGGGCTGAATCCCGAAGGATGTTGGGTTCGTATTATAGGACTTGGAGATCACTTTATCATGGGAACACTTTTGAATGAACCCGATCAGGACTTTGGTTATCATGAGGGTGAAAAGATTGCATTCTTCGTTCAGAAAACGGAAGATGACCAAATTATCTGTTTTTCTAATATGACACCCAGCAGGAAGTTGAAGGCTGAGGATTTGGAAGATGGCACTTTGCTGAAAGAAGCAGTCTCAATCTTCAACAAAGAACGCAATGAGGAGCATTTCATTGATATTCTTGAATTTCTCAGAGACAGCTATGTGTGGATTCCATGCAATGCTGTTATGAGTGAAGCTGATATGGCTCGGTTTGAGCAAGCTATGAAAGATGCAGGCGATGATCCCTCAGCTATGGTGGGAGAAGAATTCACCACTAACGATAAAGTCAGATTGGTTCCGGATATTTTGCAGAACGGAGATAACTTCTTCTTCCCCGTATTTTCAAGTAAAGAAGAAATGGGAGAATACGGCGAACACTTCTCAAAGGTTCAGAAGCATATTTTAGAGGTTATCCCTATGGCAAGAAATAACGAAAAGAATGTATCCGGCATTGTACTTAATGCCTTTACAGAGCCTTTTGTGTTAGATGCCGAAATATTTGATATGGTCGAAAATATGAAAACGAGATTGGAGTAAAAATAAATGAGCGAACATAAGATTGATGTTATGTGGGACGATACCCCGGTTGATGTATCTACTGAGGTCAACTTTATTTGGTCTATTGCAAATAAGCTGAGAGGTACATATCAGAGCGACAAATACAAGGATGTTATCATTCCAATGGTTATTATTCGCCGCTTTGAGTGTGCTTTGGACAGCACTAAGCAAGCAGTTGTCGATAAGTACAAGGAGAATCCTGCTTATCCTGCTAAGGCTATGTGCAGAGTTTCAGGATTCCAGTTCTTCAATACAAGCGAGTACACTCTTGCGGAGCTTGTGAACGATCCCGACCACCTCGCAGCGAATTTCCGCAACTATATCGAGGGCTTTTCTGCCAATGTGCAGGACATTATCAAAAGCCTTGATTTTGATAAGCAGATTGACAAAATGGACAAGAATAACCGTCTGCTGTCGGTGGTAAAGGCTTTCTCGGAGCTTGACCTTGATCCCAAGACCATTGACAATGTTAAGATGGGCTATATCTTTGAGGACTTGATTCGTAGGTTCTCTGAAAATGCCGAAGCCGGCGATCACTACACGGGCAGAGATATAATCAAGCTCATGGTCAACATTCTGCTTGCAGAGGGCTGTGACGATATTTTCGATGACCACAAGGAGATCACCATACTGGACCAGGCAGCAGGCACGGGCGGTATGCTCTCGACTTCATATAACTTCATTCATCGCTATAACCCGACTGCGAAGGTGCGTCTGTTCGGGCAGGAGATCAATCCTGAATCCTACGCTATGTGCGTGGCTGAAATGCTGATAAAGGGGCAGAATGCCGAGAATATCCGTTTGCAGGATACCATGAAGGCTGACTGTTTCCCTGACAGACAGATGCGTTTCGTAATCGAAAATCCACCTTTCGGTACGCCGTGGGGCGGAAAGGACGCTGCTGAGGGTGTTGAGCAGGCTGTCAAGGAGGAAAAACAGAAGGGTTTTGACGGTCGCTTTGGTGCAGGCTTGCCAGGTTCGGGCGATATGCAGTTGCTCTTTATTCAGTCGGCGGTGAACAAGATGGACAATGCCCTCGGTCGAGCTGCAATCATCGAGAACGGCTCTCCGCTGTTTTCGGGCGGTACATCTTCGGGCGAGAGCCAGATCAGACGGTGGCTGCTTGAAAATGACCTGATAGAAGCAATTATCGCACTTCCCGTTGACCTGTTCTACAACACAGGTATCGCTACATACATTTGGGTGCTGTCGAAGGACAAACGTGAGGAGCGCCGTGGTAAAATTCAGCTCATTGATGCAGGCTCGATCTTCCACAAGCTGCGCAAAGCTCTTGGAAACAAGAAGAACGAGATCAGTCCCGAAGACCGTTCTGCTATCACTAAGCTGTATGCAGACTTTGCTGAAAACGAGCTTTGCAAGATCTACCCAAACACGGAGTTCATCTATCGTGAGTACACGGTCATGCAGCCGTTGCAGAGAAGCTATGCCGTGACCGAGGAGCGTATCAAGGCAATGCTGTCAAAGGGTTCGCTCTCCTCGCTGTACGATCCTGCAAAGGTGGCAGAGCTTGAAAACTCTGAGGAGGAGCTGACGGGCAAAGAATTGAAAAAGCTCGAAAACTACCAAAACAACGCACCTGTTTACGAAGCTATCATCGAACTGCTGAGATGCGCTGATGATGATAAGGTATATTTATCCCCTGCGGAGTTCATGCCCGTACTGACTAAGATACTCAGCACCGCAACAACAGACAAGAAGCTCCTTGACAAGATCGCTGACGGTCTGTCGGTCATGGACAAGTCTGCCGAGATTCAGCGTGACAAGAAGGGCAACATCATCTACGATAAAGAGACAAAGGACACGGAGATCGTGAAGTTTGATGAAAGCATCGAGGACTATATGGCTCGTGAGGTGCTTCCCCATGTTCCCGATGCACAGTGGTTCTTTGAGGAGGATCTGAGCAAGAAGTCACCTGTTGTCAAGACGGGTGCGGAGATTCCGTTTACAAGATATTTCTATAAATATCAGCAGCCGAAGCCCAGCGAGGAGCTTGAACAGCGGTTCTTGGAGCTTGAAAAGTCTGTGAGTGAGCGTATCGCACGGCTGTTTGGCTAATGAAAGGAGATTATATGTATAAATTCATTGCAGCTCTGAGCGTTATTATCAGAACATTTTATCTGCCTAATCCCTTTGATTCATTAGGCACTACTTTCCCTGTTACTATTGGAAAAAACACATTGACGATGACACCTATTGTCATGAACTATCTTGCAGAGCCTGTGCTTTATGCGCTCACTTTTGCACTTGTCGGACTGTACTATTCAAAAAGTGAGCACAATCCTTCAAAGGGCAGTTTCTTATATCTTATGTTCTACTGTGTTCATGTTGGACTCCTCTATTTAATGGGATTGTTCGGGTTTGCTACATGGGCTGTTGCACTTATACTTATTGTGTATGCTATGGCACATATCGGCTTTAACGCTCTTAAAAACAGAGTAAGATATGGGGTGTGAATATGCGTGAAATGAAGGATAGTGGGATTTCTTGGATTCCTAAAATCCCGATAAATTGGTCAATTCACCGATTAAAGTACATTGTTGATTCTCTTTCTAAAGGAAATGGTATCACAAAAGAAGATGTATTGTTAAACGGTGACACACCTTGTGTACGATATGGTGAAATTTATTCAAAGTATGATTATTCATTTACCACCTGCATTTCGAGGACTAATGTTGACAAAGTTTCATCACCACAATATTTCTCTTATGGCGATATTCTATTCGCCGGAACCGGAGAATTGATAGAAGAAATCGGAATGAATATTGTCTATTTAGGCGATTATGATTGCTTAGCAGGTGGAGATATTATTATAGCAAGACATCAGCAGAATCCCGCTTTTTTGAACTATGCTCTTAACAGCGGCTATATTCAATCACAAAAAGGATTTGGGAAAGCCAAACTCAAAGTCGTTCATATTTCTGCATTTGATTTAGGCAATCTTATAGTTGCTCTGCCGCCAATTACAGAGCAAAAACTAATAGCTGATTATCTCGACAGCAAATGCGCTGAATTTAATTCAACTCTCTCCGACATTCAATCCCAAATCGAAGCCCTTGAAGAATACAAGCGCTCCGTCATTACCGAAGCGGTTACAAAGGGGCTTGATCCTGATGTGGAGATGAGGGATAGCGGGGTGCAGTGGATTGGTGAAATACCTACGCACTGGACTTTAATTCGTATTGGTAGTTTATATGGACTTCGTACACAAAAAGTAAGTGATATTGATTATCCGCCCTTATCTGTTACTAAAATGGGCGTATTACCACAATTAGATACAGTTGCCAAAACAAATGCTCACGACGATAGAAAACTCATTGTCAAAGGAGATTTTGTAATAAACAGTCGTTCTGATCGTAGAGGTTCTTGTGGGATTTCAGATTATACTGGCTCTGTATCGCTCATCAATACGGTATTATTCCCGATTACTGAAATGAATCCTCGATATTAAAACTGGTATTTCCATACTGTTGGATTTGCTGATGAATTTTATCGTTGGGGACATGGAATAGTAGATGATCTTTGGACAACAGGTTGGCAGGATATGAAAAATATTCTGATTTCTGTACCTCCTCTTGATGAACAACAACGAATTGCCGACTATCTTGACAGTAAGTGTGCAGAGATTGACAACATAATTACCGAAAAGAAACAGCAGATCGAAACAATAGAGGAATACAAGAAGTCGCTGATATTTGAGTATGTGACGGGGAAGAAGGAGGTAGCATAAAACTATGCCGAAGAAAAAAGATCATGGCTATACAAAACAGCATATTGTCCCCAGGGCGTATCTGAATGGTTTTGCTACGCCGGGAAAGGGCAAAGACAAATACATGATCGGCGTTCGGCAAAAAGACCTCAAGCATTATACCACTTCGACGAATAATGTCGGCTACATACAGAACTACTATGACATTGATTTCCTTGATGACAAGAAACAATGGGAACACTACTTTGCTGACGAAATAGAAGCACCCTGCCTGAGAACTATTACAAATCTTATTGCAAAGGTTACGCTTTCTAACTTCGGAAAAATCAATCTCACGGATAGTGATAAAAGCAATCTGAGTAAATTTATAGTTGCTCAATTCCTGAGAGTTCCTGATTTTATAGACTATCAAATTAACAACGCTCAGAGCAACATTTTTCCAAGCTACAAAAGCAAATTTTTAGCTCTATATGGTAATCTGCTAAGTAATGAGCAAAAGAAAGCCGTAAAAAGGGTTAGCTTCACTGATAATCAGGTCAAGCATTTTATCCTTTCATACATCACCAATCCAGATAAAATGGAACAATATTGTCGCATTCTAATAGATAAGCCGTGGGTGGTTTACATAAACAGGTATTATCAGGCTCTCCCGTTTATCACAAGTGATAATCCTGTTGTTATGACGAACCTAAAAACCCGGTCATTTTCAAGAGGCGATAATGGTATAGGCAATGCCAGCACGGTAATCTTCTTCCCGATAAATCCGTACATTGCTATTGGCATTTATCCTTATCAATTCAGAGATTATCTGAAGAAATGGGAAAGCAAGGAATTGATTTGCTCAGATGAAGATATACAGTTTATCATCACCATGAATCAATGTGAACTATCACAATGTCATAATCAAGCATTTATCCCTATTGATCTTTACAACGAAATATATAAGGAGGGAAACTTAAATTGAATAGAATAGAATCCGAAAAAGACTATCAAGCTGAACTGCTCGGCATACTCCGTGACCAAAACGGCTACACGATCAGAAAAGCGACCGACTTTGACCGCCGTTTTGCGATCGACCGTGAAATGCTGTTCGGCTTTCTGAACGATACCCAGCCTGAGACAATGGAGAAGCTCCGCAAGATACATAAGGACAGGCTCGAAGATACCATTGTTTCGTTCATCAATGCGGAGTGTACGAAGAAAAGGGGCAGCCTGCTTGAAGTCCTCCGACACGGTGTTGAGCTGTCGGGGCATAAGCTGGAGCTGATGTTCACAAAGCCTGCAACCACTTTCAATAAAGATCTGATGCGGAAATACGAAATGAACCGCTTTACCGTCATGGAAGAAGTGTGGGCGAATGACAAAGAGCGAATTGATGTCGTTATCTTCCTCAACGGCTTTGCAATTATCTCGATGGAGCTGAAATGCAACTATGCAGGACAGTCAACGGACGATGCGATATATCAGTACCGTATGGAGCGTGATCCGAAGTCCAGACTGTTCTTATTCAAGGCAGGCACACTCGTCAATTTCGCTATGGACTTGCACGAAGTCTATATGACAACGAAGCTCGACGGTGAAAAGACTTTCTTCCTGCCGTTCAATCAGGGCAACGGTGAGGGTGTCAATACAGGTGCAGGAAACGCTCCCTGTGAGGACGATTATCCTGTACATTATATGTGGGACGATATTCTTACCAAAGATACCATTCTCGACCTGATATCCAAATTCATTTTCATTCAGACCTCTGAGAAAGAGAATGAAAAGACAGGAAAGGTAGAAGTCAAGGAAAGTATTATTTTTCCCCGTTATCATCAGCTCGATGCTGTCCGCAAGCTCCTTGCCGATGTAGAGGAAAACCGCACCTCGCTCAACTATCTGATCCAGCACAGTGCAGGCTCCGGCAAGACCAATACTATTGCTTGGCTTGCATACCGCCTTGCGACACTTCATGATGCTGACAACAAGATCATTTTCGATAATGTTATCATCATGACCGACAGAGTGGTTGTTGACCGACAGCTTCAGAAAGCGATCATGGGTATGGAGCATAAGTCGGGGCTTATCCGTGTGATGGACGAAAAGTGCAATTCTGCCGACCTCGCTATCGCCCTCAACGGCAATACGAAGATCATTGCAACAACGATCCAGAAGCTCCCGTATATTGTGGACAGTGTTCAGGGCTTGAAGAATAAACACTTTGCGGTTATTATTGACGAGGCTCATTCATCTACTGCCGGAAAAGATATGGCAGCAGTCACACAGTCCCTCGGTATGGGTGATGAGCTGTATCAGGATATGGAGGACGAGATTGCCGCAGAGCTTGCAAGAAACGGCAAACAGCAGAATGTTTCGATGTTTGCTTTCACGGCTACTCCGAAACCGACTACCTTACAGCTTTTCGGCACGATCAATCCCAACGGACAGCGTGAAGCGTTCCATGTGTATTCGATGAAGCAGGCTATTGAGGAGGGCTTTATCCTCGATGTATTGCAGAATTACACCACCTACAAGACCTTCTATCAGATAAACAAGGAAATTGAAGAAGATCCAAAAATGCAGACTGCAAGTGCGAAACGGCAGATCGCTCGGTTTGTTGAGCTGCACGAAACGAATATTGCCCAGCGTATAGAGGTCATCGTAGAGCATTTCCGCACAACTGTTATGCAGGAACTTGGCGGACAGGCAAAGGCAATGGTCATCACCGCATCAAGACAGGCCGCCGTCAAGTATTGTCAAGCATTTGAGGACTATTGCTCTAAAAAGGGATACAAGGGCATTCGTGCGCTTGTTGCGTTTTCTGGCAAGGTGAAGCTCCCTGATGATGATACAGAATACACAGAGCCGGGTATCAACGGTATTCCTGAAGATAGGCTCACAAAAGAGTTCGATAAAGACGATTATCAAGTGCTTCTTGTGGCGAATAAGTATCAGACAGGATTCGATCAGCCGAAACTCTGTGCAATGTATGTAATGAAGAAGCTCAAGGGCGTAAACGCTGTGCAGACACTTTCACGCCTGAACAGAATCTGCCCTCCGTTTGAGAAAAAGACATTTATTCTTGACTTTGTGAACACCTATGAGGATATAATCGGTGCATTTGCTCCATATTATACAACGACGCTTCTTTCCAACTCGGTAACGCCTACAGCTATCTATGATCTTGAAGCTCAGATTGATGCTTATGCAATCATTGATCCCGAAGATGTGGATAAGGTAAATGAGATACTATACAAAGAAAAAGTACTTGCTCCAGATAAGAAGAAAGTCAACTTCTGCCTTGACAAGTCTCAGAAGTTAATCGAGCATTACAGCATAGAACGCCAGAAAGAGATCGTTGTTGATCTCCGACACTTCGTCCGTTTCTATGAGTTCATGATTCAGGTATCGAGCTTCGAGGATATAGAGCTTCACAAGAAGTATAACTATATTATTCTCCTGCTTTCTCATATCAATATCAAGCATTCAGGACCAGGCTTCAATCTTGACGGCAAGATCAGAGCTACGCAGTTTGTTCAAAAGAAGCAGGACGAACATACAAAATCCGATATTGTCGCAAAGCCTGTTGTCAAGCTGCCGTCCGCCGAAAACTTCGGATTAACGCCTGCAAAGGAAGAAAGACTCTCAGAAATCATTGCAGCGATAAATGCTCGGACTGGAAAAGCCTATGACAGCGATGTTGCTGTAAAAGCTATGCTCCAGATCAGAGACATTCTCATGAAGTCGGATAAGCTGAAAGCAAGTGCAAAGAACAATACTGTAAAGGACTTTGAGTTCTCTTACTTCGATGATATTGACGATGCCTTGATCGAGGGCTTAGAGCAAAATCAGGATTTCTTCTCCCTGCTGTTGAACGATGAGGAAATCAAGCGTGAAGTTCTTGGAATTTTCACAGAAGAAATCTATAATTCCTTAAAGAAGGCAGCAGAAGAATAATAGGAGGTGTAACGATGGACAATGGAAAATTAAGAATAGATAATATCTTCAACGGCAAAACTTTCTTTTCTATTCCTGATTATCAGCGCAGCTATGCTTGGGAAGAAAAGCAGTTGAGGGATTTCTTCGAGGACTATATGAATAACTATAATTCTCAGGAATACTATTATGGCACAATTCTTCTTCAAATGACGAAAAAAGCTAAAAAAGAGTTTTGTGACATTGTTGATGGTCAACAGCGTTTTACAACTTTGATTATCTTTATGAAATGCTTGATTTCAAGGTTATCGTCGATAGAATATGACGAAACCGCTATGCTGTACAAGCATTTCATAAAGAACGGGGATCTCTGCATATTAAAACTGCAAGCAGATGATAACGACTTCTTTTCGACTGTGATCCTTGATGATAAAAAGGCAAGTGAAACCAAAACCCCTGCGCAAAAACGACTTTTGTATGCTAAGGCTTTTTTTGAAGATAAGATCAAGTGTTGTTCAGACGAACAGATTGAGGAACTGCTTGATAGAGTATGCTCAACTAACGTTTTGATTTATCTGATTCAGGATAGTATCGAAGCTGCTATGATTTTTGAAACAACAAATGATCGTGGCAAGAGCCTCACTAACCTGGAAAAAACAAAGAGCTTTCTTATGTATAAGGCTTCGTTATGCCTTGATGAACCGGAGCAAATACTCGGTAAAATACAGTCAAGGTTTAGTGAAGTTTATCGTGACTTCGAGAGCATGATTTCTCTTAATATAGGAGTTGATGAAAACTCCGTCTTGCAGTACAACTATATCGCTTATGAAAAATGGAAAACTGACAGTAGTATCAAAGAATATACAAGATATATGGAGTATTTCAAGAACACTGTCGAAGAATTGGCTCGAAACAGCAATGGCGCTAAAGAAGATAAACCGTTATTATCTGACTACATAGAAAACTATACTTACAATGTACAGCAGAGCTTCTCAGCTTACAAATCAATGTATGAAGGTCGTTACCTTGAATTCATGGATATAATAGCTCTTGACAGAACTGCTTCGTTCATGCCGCTTTTGATTAAGTGTTACAGATACGATGAAACTAATGATAAATCCAAATTTAGGATTATATGCAGACTGTGTGAAATTTTCAGTTTCAGAGTATATGTTATCTTTGATAAGATGGCAAACAAATTGCAAAGTAAGTGGTACAGCCTTGCCAGAGACTTTGATGGCAACTTCAAAAATGCTTCTGATGAAATAATAGCCATGATCAAGGACGTTGAGAGTGATGATGCTTTTATTCAGGCACTTACTGCTCCCGATTTTTGCACCAAGTACAGCAGCCCCGAAAAAAACTACTTCTACTGGAAATATGAAAACTATCTTAGACGTACTGAGCAGCCAGTTGCTACCCCAATGACACACGAGGATTTACGTCAGAAAGAAAACAAGAAGCTCGTCATGACAATCGAACATATTGTTGCGCAAAGCAATTCAGGCGAAAAATCTAAGGTTATTACTGATGCGCTTAAAATAGATGTTGGTTCTGTTGAAGTGTTTGATGAAAAGTACCTCAATAGCATTGGAAATCTAACACTTGATCCTCAGTCGGCTAACTCAAGTAAAGGTAAAAAAGATGTTGATGAAAAGAACTCAAAATACTTTGCGAAAGCACCATATAAGTGCCAGAATGAGCTTGAAGAATTCATGATTGATGATGTGTGGACGTTGGAATCCATAAAAAAGCGTAAGGCTAAGTTATTGACATTTGCAAAAGAACTTTGGTGTAATTTTGATTTTGTAAAGGTATTACGGGTATGAAAAAATAACCGTATAAACGCAATAATCGCCAAAATTCTGACCATAGTAAAGATGCAGTCCAAACAGGGCAACGCTGAGGAGTGCCCCGACGCAGGCTGCGGAATAAAACGGTGAAGAGCAATGACAGAAATGTTGCTGCTTTTCTTCATCTTCACTGGATATTCCCAAAGCGAATAAACCTCGGGAGTTTGAGGGTGGAACCCTCATCAGCCGTCAGGCTGCAAATCTGTCATACAGAGCTGATTTTTTGCCCTTGGAAATATTGCATTTATTGCATCACAAAGTCCAGTCGGATTATCGTGACAAGCTATGAAAATGTCCGTAACACCGCGGTTTTTCAGGTCTGAGCATATACTTGCGTAGAAACTTGCGGATTCATTTTCGAATATCCATGTCCCTCCATGTTTATGCCAAGCACGGAGTACACGCATTTGCTGATGATCTTGTTGTCTTTTCTTGAATTGAAAACAATTCCCTCAAAGAAAACTACGGGGTATATTTTGTCAAGAGGACGGTTCTGCCAGTCATTTACCTCAGGAAGAATTATGTCGGTTATGCGTGAAACAAGTCCCTGAGAAATTTCTGCACCATAGATTTCTCTTAGGGTATCTTCAATGTCACGCTGGGACATTTCCTTTGCGTACATTGCCATGATTTTCTGTTCAATTTCATCTGTGTGAGTCTGTCTTTTTTCGATGACTTTAGGCTCAAATTTACCATTGCGGTCACGGGGTACGGATATTTCGCATTCGCCGTAATTGCTGGTGATAGTTTTCTTGCCATAACCGTTTCTGCTCCACATACATAAAAACATAATCAACCACTTAGAGCTATAAGCTCGTACATATCATCAGCCACTATTCAGCACCATATCCTGTTGCCGAATCGTGAATCTGAAATATGTGCGAGCTTTTTTTACATAACCCCTTATTTCAAAAACGCCCCCTATCAACGTTTACATCTGCAAAATTTACACTTTGTTTACAAAATGTAATCGTTATCCTAAGCAGCCAGCTTAACAAATCATGGAAATAATGTGGTATAATTATATCGAAAGAAAAAGAACAACAAAGAATTAGCGCTAACTTTGTTGTCGATCAGGGAGGGGAATATGAAGAAAGAATCTAAAAGTTCCGTTGATTTTTCGGTTGAGGAAAAAGCTGAAGCGTTCGATTCTATCAGCGAGCTGTATTTTGACCGCAACTTTGGCTCAACATCAAAATCCGATTTTGAAACTCTGCTGTTTTCGATCTACATAGAGCATTTGATAAAAAACGGTCTGCCATATGACGATTATATAATGTCAAAAACTCTTGGTATCACTGAAACAAGAGTTCGTGCTTTGAAAGAACGTAAGCAATTGAAATATCCATTTGAGTTTGATTGGAGAGAATCTTTTGCACATCTTGTCAAAAACGCCAAGTATGATGACGTTACAAAAACAGTGAAGCTTTCAATTGAAGATGTTAATTTGCTAAAGGAAGTGCGCCATTTTGTAAGCACTAAAGGCTGGTATGACGAAGTTCAGCTAAATCCACGTTTGTTTCAGTGTAAGCTCGATTGCTTCTTGATGATATGCACCGAGCTTGACGAGATAACGCTGACCGAAACGGACAAAGCAAACATTAGAAAATTGAAAACCGAGGGTGATGAAACAAGTGCCGTCCAAAAGATCTTAAACGGCGACTTAAGATCAGGTCTGAAAGACCTTGCCCTTAAAGGAAGCAAAAAGCTTTTGACAGAAACTATTGAACTATTTTCATCGACCTCAATAAGTACAATAGCCTTAAAAGGCATTTCAGCAGTTATACAGGCTGCATTTGAATAGGAGGTAATGGTATATGAACAACGAGATCGACAGAGAAGCCATGCTGATTTATCTGAATGACCTGCGTACAATGGAAACAATAACACATGAAGATGATAAAAAAACATATGAGCTAAATAAGAAAAACGAAAAAAGAAAAGCAGAACATAAAAAAGTCGTAAATGATTTTTCTCAAAAAAAGAATAGTGCTCCGTCAAAACCTTCAAAAGAAATTGTAGATGACGGAATGTCATTTGGCACTAAACTTATGATATTTTTTTCAATATTTACGTGGGGCTGTTTTATACTTATGGGCTTTGGTTATGATGCTTCTTTTATAGATGTTCTTATGGATATGCCTTTCGTAATACCATTTTTTTTATTCTTCCCAATTTGTTCTGTTATTCTTTTTTTCAAGTCGAAAAGAGATAATTTAAAACTAAAAGACGAAATGGAATTGAAATATACTAGGGAACTAAAAGAATGGAAAAAGAAGCAGGAAGAATTCAACAATGAATTAACTTTATTGACCCAAAAAACAAAAGAAGAGCGAATAGAATATGACGCATTTACAAATGATATAACAGGTTGCATTAAAGAAATGAGCAAAGAGAAACTTGATGTTCAAAAGAAACTGCAAGAAGCGTATTCAGCAAATATCATTCCATTGCAGTTCAGAAATATTCAGGGAATATATTATCTTTATGATTATATGTCTACATCAAATCAGAGCCTTTCAGAAGCATTGATGCAGTGCAACCTTGAAGCAATAAAGCAAAAACTTGATCGTGTCATCAATCTCCAAGGTGAAATGATCGTACAGCAGGCACAGCAAAGTGCCGCTCTTTACGAACAAAACCAGCAGATACTTGAAACAGCACAGGCAACAATGAACAACACCGCAGTTGCGGCAAAATACGCTCAAATATCTGCAACAAACAGTGCAATTTCATTAAAACTTCAATCAAAAGAACTTGCATATCAAAAAGCCGATTATTGGCTCAAGTAAGTCTAACAGTACATATCAAAAAAAGCGAGCCACACAGCTCGCTTTTTTCCTGCATAAATTCCCCACCTCTGCAAATAATATTACTGCAATTTTGAAAAAACAACGGAGGTCATAAATATGAAAGCAACAGGAATTGTCCGCAGGATCGACGATCTCGGCAGAGTTGTCATACCTAAAGAAATAAGGCGCACCATGCGTATCCGTGAGGGCGACCCGTTGCAGACAACGTTGAAAAGCGAACTTGACTACCTGCTTGCACTCCTCAGATTGGCGGATAGGCTGTACATAAAGTGACACAAAAGCAAAACCGCCGTTCAGGCTAGTTCCCGAACGGCGGTTTTTTACAGACATATTGTCATATACGGCGGAATACAAACTATATCCTCTTTGAAACAAAGACTACGTGGATGAATGACATAGCACTCTCCGATCCTCGCCTTATACTTCTCCCTAAAGCGTTTCAAGGACTCTATGGAATATCGCTTGCCGGACTTAACTTCAATAGGATACATTTTGTATTTCAGCTTACTGTTGTTGGAAATAAGAAAATCTATTTCAATATCGTTTCGGTGCTTTTCAGTGTTGTAATGTGTATAGAAATACAGCTTGTGACCGTTTGCCGTCAGCATCTGAGCAATGGTGTTCTCGTAAAGCATACCCTCATTCATGTTCAGCTTGTCACCGAGTATCTGCTTGTAGACCTCATCTTCAAGCAGTTCTTTCTCATCGAATGTGTGGCTTACGAGCAGCCCAGTGTCACCGAGATAACACTTTACATAACTTCTGTTTTCGTTGATCGACAGCCCAACATTCGGATCGTTGCATAGAAAACACTCATTAGATATCATAGAATCTGACAGCCAAAAAAATGTTTCTTCATACTGATCCGCCGTACTTTGTGCGACAACATTACTGAACACCACACGCTTTTCGTGCTGAGAAAGCAGTCCCGGTATCTGATCAAATATGGTAAGCACCTTGCTGCGATACCTTGCATCGATCTTCATAATATCGCTGCGATATAGTGCGAGTATATCACGCTTTTCAACGTCAGCTTTATCAAAATCCTTCCTGCTTTCAAGAAACGCAATAACACTCTGCGGCATACCGCCCACAAGCATATATTGCTTAAAAAGCAGCATTGCCTTATGGTGCAGCTCGTTTTCAAGGGGTTCTCTGTCTGCAAAGCATTTTCTGATATAGCCAATGATCTGCCCCTCACCCAAAGCATCGCAAAACTCCTCAAAATCCAGCGGATACATACTCAGATGACGTTCCTCCGACGGAATGACGATGTTTTTTACATTCTCCTTGATGGAGATCAGCGAGCCTGTTTCGATATAGTCATATCTGCCGTCGGCAACGAGATATTTAATACATTCTCTTGCCTTTGGGTACATTTGCACCTCGTCAAAAATTATAAGCGACTCACGTTCAAACAATTTCACACCATAATATGTGGACAGGAGCATAAAAAACGTGTCGAGGTCATTCATATGCTTTTGAAAATAGCCCTTGACCTCCTCGGGACATTTTGCAAAGTCGATCAGGATATAGCTCTTGTACTCGTTCTTGCCAAACTCCTCGCAGATAGTAGACTTGCCGATACGTCTTGCACCCTCGATAAGAAAGGCTTTTTTACCATTCAGTTCTTTTTTCAGCGTCAGTAGTTTATTATACATTTTACGCTTTAGTATCATAACAACACCTCACTTCAATAATACGCAGGTTAAAATATATTCTAAATTTCAATAATACGCAGGTTTACATATATCTTATGATCGTATTATACGCAGGTTTATAGCTATTATACCACACTTTGCAAATTAAATCAAGAGATAAATCAAGCAGCTTTTGCCGTTTTGGTGTGGTTGACAGTTCAATTATGCCGTGGTATAATATTTCAAAACAAAGAAAAAACTGAATGCGATAGTTGATCGTAGCATCAAATCAGTATTTGGAGGATAAAATATGAAATCTAATATATCACAGCCATTTTTTCAAATATCAGAGGCAAATATTATATCTCGTGGAAATTCAAACGGACATGAATATATCGTTTACTGTTCCGATAAAAGTGTTAATGTAAATACTGATTTTAAAAAGATCGGTAAAGATATGTATAACTGCTGTTCGTATTATGACAGGAAATTATGTGATACTATCTCAAAATTTGAAGAAATGAGTAAAGAAAAAATAGAATCGCAAGCTTATGGTTCTTGGATGGACGGTGCACACTCTTAACTAAAACACATCTTACAGAACCAAATTCACCGCCGCAGGTCACGCATTTGTGACTTGCGGCGGTGTTTGTGATTAAACAAAAGTTGAGGGTACTTTTTATTACGGAAATTTTTGGTTAGGCATTTTTTTGTTATCACCCTTCATCTTGACCGCTTTTGTTATGCAATTACAAGTCAGCATCCGACAGAAGTAAAATTTAGGAGAACCTTGTTGCATGGTGGATAAAAATATGATATACTTAATTTGGAAACGGATAATATTCTGAAATGGAGATAGGAAGGGAGTGATTGTATGTTGCCGATATATATGGCATTGATCGATGATGAGGAAGATAAAAGTGATTTTGAAAATATAGTAAATAAATATGAACGAAAATTATATCGTGAAGCCTTTAAAATTCTTAATTCACACGAATTGGCAGAAGAAGCCGTTTGGGAGGCTTTTTACAGGATAGCAGAAAATTTTAAGAAAGTTCACAATTTGCCTGTGTACAAAATGGACGCTTATTTGATTATAACTATTAGAAGGGCATCATATCGGATCTACAACACGGAGAAAAAATATTTTGAAAATGACTCATTTGAAGATTCTGAATATGTGCCGGATATAGCTAAGCTTAATGAGTATGATATTTCTGATCTGACTAACGCTATTGGTCAGCTTAAAGACAAGTATAAAGCTGTTATCACTTATTTTTATTATTACGGTCACAACGCAAATGAAACCGCTGATTTAATGGGGATATCCAGAAATACAGTATATAAGTATCTGAGAAAAGCTGAAGCTATTTTATTGGAGAAGCTGAGAGGTGCAAACTATGAACGAAAATGAAAATTTCTGCAAAGCGATCGAACAAGCCGTTGTGCTGCCATGTGCAAAAGAAATGCAGCTGATATCTGATGAAAAATGTGATTTTTCATCAGCATACAGAAGAAGGATCCGCAGATTGACCAAAAATCAAGATAAAACACCCCATTCATTGATAAAGACGACCTTGCAAAGGATGATATTCATAATTGCCGCAGTGCTTATGATCGGATCGATAACAGTAGCTGCTGTTCCGCCGTTAAGAGAATGGTTTGTTGGTTTGTTTGCAAGCAGCAATGATAATAATACTGATGTCTGGAATGTACATGGGGATGTTCCTGCCGATGATCTTACAGATGCTTTTGTGTGTTGTGAACCAACATATATCCCAAATGGATTTGCTGAACAGGACCGAACTCAAGAAGAAACTATGCTTATCATCGATTATTCTTCTAATAATGAATTTATCGAGTACACTCAAAGCAGTATATTAACGAATAATCAGATAGATACGCAAAACAGGACAACTGAAAAGGTATCGATAAATGACAATGACGCTCTGCTGTCTTACGATGCCTATACATCAACTATTGTATGGACTGATGGCAGATATTCTTATACAATAACCGGAGATTTGTGCAAAAGTGACATAATTAAGATGGCTGATTCAGTAAACTCTACAAAATAAAATATTTTTCTGAAAAAGTGTGTACAAATTCACTCAAGCTTGTATCTTACTATATGAGGGGACAAAATCTTGAGGAAAGAAGTGCACATTTTTTATGCGAAAAATTATTTCAATAATTATTTCAGCTTGTCTGATGTTCTGCTGCTTTTGTACAAATGTTTCAGCAACTGATGATGATATAAATATAAACGAAGACATCATTTTGATGAATTTGTACACTGACACTGTAAGTACAACTCTCAGCAAATCCAGTTCAAATATAGTGTATAGTTGTAACGTTGTCGGAAAATCAACAGCGACAAAAATCAGCATTTACCTGTATTTACAGGAATACAAAAATGGCAACTGGAGCAATGTTGATGTTGTAACAAAAACAGCTACAACTCGTTCAGCTCATGTAAGTGACAAGTTTTCATCTGCTGTTTCAGGCAGGAGATATCGTACAGAAGCTCACGTATATGTTTATAGCGGAAGCAAATATGAATATCTTGAAGCTAA
>OHBW01000382.1_pt1 | contig 21277 bp, 21 predicted proteins | sample 1577411 | NCBI WGS metagenome assembly OHBW01 (sample SAMEA3879534, study PRJEB24766) | human gut metagenome | biome: human-associated habitat; feature: feces | place: USA | collected 1985/1987 | reverse complement strand
TGAAAAAAGAGCTGCAAATCCTTGCAGCTCTTTTTTATGCGCGGGTTATCTCTACTGACGCTGGAGGTCCGAATTGTCGGCCACGACCATGTTCTTGTCGATGCGCAGCGTGACGTTGCTGTCGACCTCGATGAGTAGCGACGTCTCCTTCACCTCCTTCACGGTGCCGTAGATACCGCCGGCGGTGATGATTTTGTCGCCCTTCTTCAGACCGTTGCGGAACTCCTGCATCTGCTTGCGGCGCTTGGCTTCGGGGCGCCACATGAAGAGCCAGAGCACGAGCACCATCAGTGCAATCATGATGAGGAAGCTGTACTGCTGCATGAAACCCGGTTCGGGCTGAGCAGGGGCTGCATTCAGGAAATTAATCATTGTTTTTCGGTTTTAGCTTGTTAGTTAATGATGCAAATATACGCATAATTGTCGAATCTGCAAGAATTACTCCACATCGGCCTCGATGAAGAGCCGGAGCGGTTTGCGTCCGCCCGCCAGCGTCACGTCGATGAGCTTGAGCTGCCAGCCGTATTCGCCCCGCGAGTCGAACGTGAGCGAGCATTCGCGGCTCTGGCCGGGGGCGATGGGGCGCGCCTCGGCCTCGAGCGTCGTGCATCCGCAGCTCCGTTCACCTGCGACGACGGCCGTCGGGCGCGACGACGCGTTGAGCAGATGGAAGCGCATGACGGCGATTTCGCCCGAGTGCAGCCGCCCGAACCGGATGGTGTCGGTGCCCCCTTCGGCGAGGGTGCGGTCCGAGATTTCGATGATGCGGCCGCGGGGAGCCGTATCGTCGGCCTTTTTGCGCGGCGATGTGCCGCAGCCGGCGAGTGCCGCCAGCAGTGCCAGCGCGAGCGCCGGTCGGAGAAGTGGTCGGAGGGTCATGGGGTCGGACGAGGCATTGGTGGATGAAGAAAATGCCGTCCGGTTGAACCGGGACGGCATGATGTGCGTTGTGGCCGTGCAGGGCCGGGTGCCGTCTGCTGCGGGTCGGAGGGTGTCTTCCGTGCGTTCGCCGGAAGCGCGTCGGTGCGTCAGATAAGGCCGCGGCCCGCCTTCTTGATGCGGCCTTCGGCCGTCAGCGACTCGACAATTTTGTCCAGCACGCCGTTGATGAAGACGCTGCTGCCCGGCGTTGAGTAGTATTTCGAGATTTCGATGTACTCGTCGAGCGTCACCTTGACCGGAATCGATGGGAAGTTGAGCAGCTCGGCCATCGCCGTGCCGATGATGAGGTTGTCCATGAAGACGATGCGCTCGATGTCCCAGTTGGCGGTGAACTTCTCGATGTAGCGCTGGTATTCGCCGAAGTTGACCAGCGTCTTCTCGAAAAGCGTCTTGACGAACTGGGGGTCCTCCTCGCTCTTGAACTTCGAGGCAACCTTCAGCTCGGTGTGCGACGGGCGCATGTTGGAGAGCGTGCGCAGAATCATCATGATGATATATCCCAGGTCGTCGTCCCAGAGAATCGACATCTCCTCGAGCACCGTGTCGAGCGCCTCGCACTCCTGCATGTTCCGGAAAAACTCCTCGAGCAGGGCGCGGTCCTCGGCAAAGGAGCGCTCGCCGCGCTGCATGTAGCTCTTGTAGTAGTCGCTTTCGGTGAGTTGGGTGTAGAGCGTGCGGATGAGTTCGGGGTAGAGACTCCAGTTGAGTTTGCGTGCGGCCGTGTAGTCGTTCACCGCGTCGCTGTTGGCGATGATGCGGATGACGGCGTTGTCGACGAACTTGGTGTTGGGGTTGAGGTCCTCGTAGGTAGGCAGTTTCTTCTGTCGGGCCAGTTCCTGACGCTGCTCGGCATAGCGGGCGATTTCGACCGGCAGGGTCAGCATCAGGTGGTAGAGGTCGTAGGCCTTGTCCACCGACGCCATCAGGTTCTTTTCCGATGCCATCATGCTGTCGGCTCCCGACTTGAGGTGGGCGAACAGCGCCTTGATGACCTTGATACGAAGTAATCTTCTGCTCAGCATAACTCTTGCGACTTTTGACGGGCGCAAAAGTACAACTAAAAATCAAGATTTGAAAATTAAAACGACATGAGCATCCGTGAACCGGACCGCCGGGCCGATTTTTGCCGTCCGTTCCCCCGCCCCCGGCCCTTTTCCGGTGCCGGGCACTGGCCGGGGAGCCGCTTCGCGGGCGGCCAGGGTCGGCTCCCGGCGGCCGAGGTGCGAAAAAAAAGGGTGCCGGAGGTCGGCTCTGCTGAAATGTTGTTATCTTTGCGGCTGTATGGAACAACTCAGGGAAGAATACGCCGATAACTCCTGCGACGTAATCGTCGTGGGGGCGGGTGCCGCCGGCATGATGGCGGCCGGTACGGCCGCGCGCAACGGAAAGCGTGTGCTGCTGCTCGAAAAGATGGAGAAATCGGGCCGCAAGGTCCGCATTACGGGCAAGGGTCGCTGTAACGTGACCAACGCCCGGCCTCCCGAGGAGTTCGCCTCGCAGGTGCGCACCAATGCGGAGTTCCTGGCACAGGCCTTCTCCGAGTTCAACAACCGGGCGACCATCCGCTTCTTCGAGCGTCGCGGCGTCAAGCTCGACATCGAGCGGGGCGACCGCGTCTTTCCCCACAGCGGCAAGGCGTGGGACATCGCCAATGCGCTGCTGGATTACTGCGTCGAGAACGGGGTGAAAATCCTTTATAATACGCGCGTGACCGAACTCATGACGCTCGGCGGCCATGTTTTCGGTGTCCGTTACCGCAACAAGCGCGGCTTTGAGCGCAAGGTCGAGGCGCCGCAGGTGATTGTCGCCACGGGCGGCCTCTCCTATCCGGCGACCGGTTCGACGGGCGACGGCTATCGCTTCGCCGCCGACCTGGGCCATACGGTCGAGCCGGTGCGTCCGTCGCTCACTCCGCTCGTCTCGTCGCACAACCAGATGAAATACCTCCACGGCCTTTTGCTGCGCAACGTGCGGGCGACGCTCTGGGTCGACGACACGCCCGTGCGCGAGGAGTTCGGCGAGTTGGGCTTCTCGGAGCGGGGCATCGAGGGGGCCGTGGCGCTGCGCGTGAGCCGCGATGCGGTCGATGCGCTCATCGACGGCCGCCGCGTCAAGCTGGTGCTCGACCTCAAGCCGGCACTGACCGAGGAGATGCTCCTCCACCGCATCGAGCGCGAGCTGGCCGAGATGGAGCCGACGGAGTTCTTCGCCGAACTGTTGCGCAAGCTGGTTCCCCGGCCGCTGGTGATGCCGCTGGCCGAGGAGCTCGACATCCATTCGAAGAACTACGTGAGCAAGCTCACCGATGCCGAAAAGCGGCGCCTGGTGAAGACGCTCAAGGGGCTGACCTTCCCCATCGTGGATTATGCGCCGTTCGAATATGCCGTGGTGACGGCCGGCGGCGTGCGCTGCGACGAGGTGAATCCCTACACGATGGAGTCGCTCAAGGTCCGCGGGCTCTACTTCGCGGGCGAGGTGCTTGACCTCGATGCCAATACGGGCGGTTACAACCTGCAGATTGCCTTTTCAACGGGGCATCTGGCCGGCATGTTGAAAAAATAGGGCTGAGAGCGATGCGGTTGCGTGGACGTAAAATCGGACGGAGCATCTACGGGCGGGTCGCCGAATTGAAGAACCGCCTGGTGCGGGCGCGCTATTTCCGGGGGCACGGCGTCCACTCACCCTTTGTATATACGATTGTCCGCGAGGTCTTCATGCGCCGCGAACTGCTTCCCGGAAGCCGGACGCTCTACGAGGCGCTGCTTGCCGTCGGCGTGGAGCCGCGGCGAGCCGTCCAGCTGCAGAATCTCTTCATCCACTGCGGCTATGCCACCTTTGCGCTGAATCGCGCGGGGGATGATTTCTGCGTCGTGACCGAAGCGTTGCCGGCCGGTGAGGTGCCGGCATTGGTCGACGAGGCGCGGCGCTGCGGCACGACTCTTGCGGTGTTGCATCCCTATGCCGACGAGGAGCGCCTCAGGTTGTGCCGCCGGATTGTGGCCGGACATCGGTGCACGACGGTCGATAACCGGGCCTATCTGCTCGTCTTCAATAATTATCTGCCTAAACAACACTTCAGAATATGAAAGTCTACACCAAAACAGGTGACCAGGGAACCACGTCGCTCATCGGCGGCGAGCGGGTCTTCAAGAGCGACGAGCGGGTCGAGGCCTATGGCTCGGTCGATGAGCTGATGGCCTTCACGGCGTTGTTGGGCGACCACATGCGGGGCGAGGAGGGGCTGGCCCCCTATGTCGACGACATTGCGCAAATCACCTCGCGCCTGATGACGGTTTCGGCGCTGCTGGCCGTGGGGGAGTCGGGCAGCGACAAGGTGGCGCCGCTTGACGCTTCGACCGTCGAGTGGCTTGAACACCGCATCGATGCCATGCAGGCCATCGTGCGGCCCATCGACAAGTTTACCATCCCGGGCGGCAATGCCGTGGTATCGATGTGCCATGTATGCCGTACGGTGTGCCGTCGTGCGGAGCGCGCCACCTTGCGTGCCGGACAGAAGTACGGGGTGGATGCTACGGCGCTGGTCTATCTCAACCGCCTGTCGGATTACTTCTACCTGCTGGGCCGGGTTCTGACCGAGCATTTCGGGGTCGAGGAGCTGCTGTGGATTCCGTAAGTCGTTGCGAATCGGTGCAAATTTCGTCATTCCTGGATGTTTTGCCCGAATTTGTTTGTTTTTCTCGTTTTTTTTATACTTTTGCACGACTACTTCCGCATCCGGCCCAGACCGGATGTTCGGAACGGACTTTTGATTAGGGACTTAAAAGTTATGACCTATGTATTGGACGCTTGAACTGGCCTCGAAGCTCGAAGATGCACCGTGGCCTGCAACGAAAGACGAGTTGATTGATTATGCGGTCCGTTCGGGAGCCCCGTTGGAGGTTCTCGAAAACCTGCAGGAGATAGAGGACGAAGGTGAAATCTACGAATCAATCGAAGACATCTGGCCCGACTATCCCTCGAAGGACGACTTCTTCTTCAACGAGGAAGAATACTAATAGCCTTTATTTAGGTTAAATAACTGAATATCAGCGCGATGAACAATGAGAATTTGTTTGTCGCGCTGGCGTTTTATAGTCTCAGATGGTGCGGTTTGTTTGTCTAAATTACGGTTTTTTCGCTCAAAATCGGAGTTTGTTTGTCTAAAATACATTACCTTTGTTTCTCCTCGGGAATATTAAAAAAGGAGGAAAAAGCGTATGGGAAGACCAAAAAGACTATATCCACTTGGCAGATACCGGCTCCGTGTCCCCAAAGATGCGGAAGCGGACAAAGTTTACCCTGTCGTTTTGGAATATACCTGGAACAGGGAGATTATCCGCAAAACGACAAATGTCTTTGCAAAAATTGCTGACTGGAATCAGAACGGCAATCAGGGACGAGGCGAATTGCGAGTCAGTTACGGAAGCGAGTATAAACGTCTTAACCAGCTTCTACTGGCCCGTGTTGAACGGATTGACAGTCTGCTTGCGGAGTATAATGAGAGGAATCCGAATCAGATTACAGCCGAAGTTGTGGCGGGCTTCCTTGCAGACAAGCCGCTTGCACGGCGAGACCAAGGGAAGGATTTTGTGGAATTTACTTTGGAGCGCCTTTCGTCCGATTACTCCCGAAACAGGATTGGCAGGAGCCGTTATGAAAATGGCAAGAGTTGCATGAATATCTTCCAGACCTTTCTAAGGGCAACCAAACAAGGGTCCTATCGACCCGATGCAATCTATGTAGGCGATATGACTCCGGAACTGCTGGACAGCTACATAGCTTGGCGTAGAGAAGTAAAGTTGAACAGTGATGCGACAATTAACCATGCCTTGACGCCGATATTGAAAGCTTGCGCCTATGCGAGCGAGATGGGCATGATGGAACCTGCAGTCAATGCCAGGATTCAGGATATGCGTATTGTGTCAAAAGTTTCGCTTTCGGAAGAAGAAGCTGAGTTTGATGGCAAAAGTCTGTCCAAGGAGCAAATGTTATCTCTTCTTGAATATTACAAGACATGTCTTGAACCTCGCCGCAAGGAGTTTCTGGAAATGTTCTTATTTGCTTTCCATGCCTGCGGACTCCGTGTAGTGGATGTGATGACCTTGCAATGGAAACATATCGATTTTTCCCGGAAAGAGTTGCGGAAAATCATGATTAAGACGAACAAACGTCACGTGATTCCACTAACGGAACCTGCCTTGCATATACTGCAGCGGTGGCAGGAGAAACGTGCCGGATGCCGGTATGTATTCAACTTAGTAAAAGATGATCTGGATCTTGATGATGCGGAGGCTCTGTACAAGGCCCGCAACAATGCCACGAAATGCATCAATCAGTCGCTGGCGGTTGTCGGAGAACAGATAGGGCTTCCGTTTACCCTCTCAATGCATACCAGCCGGCATTCGTTTGCGGTCTTTGCCCTGAACAAGGGACTTTCCATGTCGGTTGTCAGCCGTTTGCTCGGTCATGGAAGTACGGATGTCACTGAAAAGGTATATGCCAAATTCCTGCCCGAAACGCTGTCGGCGGAAGTGGCACGTCTGAAAGAGGATTTTGCATCTCTCGAAATTGTCTGATGAATGTAGATGGCTATTGAAAACATTCATTAATTTTACACCTAAATTGATTTGAGATGACTATTACGCAGGTATTCCTATTGTTGGTGTGTGCATTTGTTCTGGTATTGTTACTTTCTATCCTATTCAAACGGTACCATAGAATAATCATGTGGTCTGCTGCAATAGTATTTTTTATAGGGACTCTGCTCCTTATAGGTCTTGGGATAATTGATCCGGTAAAGGACAACAACCATCCTGATCCTGTCGTAATAACAGGCATTTTCACCGCCCTTGTCTTATCGGGTGTATTTGCATACGGAGCGGAAAAGTTACGCATCAAACTTAGGGAAAAGAACCAGCAAACCGTTCAACCCATAGATAATCATTCTGAATGTCCGGATTCCCCCAAAGGGGTTGTATTGTCGGGAAGACTTGATACTTCACTTGCCCGTACAATCTTTGCGAAAGCAATAGAAGCCGGATATATTGAAGAGGTCGGGTCCCATTATAGCTGGAAAGGGACAAAGGCTCTTCTTGCCTATATGTGTGGTCGAATATATTGCGGCGATTATCCAGAATATTCCAAATACGAACAGAAGACTTTTTGGGAATTCGGCAACGGACTCTTTCCCGATGTCGAGCTTAACGCACTATTTGAACAGACCGGTATCGGACAGTCCCGGCAGAACAGGAGGGATATGCCCGTCCCTAACAATGCCGGAGAAATCGATAAGTTTTTTCAGAAGTGACAAAAAACGAAGAGTATTATCTTCGTTCTTGGCAAGTCTTAGCTTCTGGCTTGTTATGCATTTTGTTTTGCTTCATCTGGCAATCTTCGATTTTTTCAATTTCATTTTTCTCTTTTTTATTGTTGGTAATCAATTGGTTACACGCAAAGTTGTGACAGGATCATAACTTTCCATAACACCTGTCCTAACATTGGATAATTTATTGTAACTTATTAGTCCTCAGCTATTTCATACATTCGTGCCGTGATTCTGGTGCGATGTGCACAATCGTACCATATCGTATAACCAGGCTGAAGGTCTGAGTGTGCATCAGGGCAATCGGCCATAATTGTTTTAAGTATGGCTAAAGAAACGAATGTAGAGAAGCTATGCGACCGGGAATTGCTTGAAAAGATTCTCAGCATAGTGGAGAGACAAGAGAAACTGCCGCCTCCGACTCATGAAGGCGGACACCGTCTATATGACAACAAGTCTTTGATGGAGAAATTGAACATCAAAGAAAAGTATCTGAAAAAGTTGCGAGACAACGGCTATCTCGGCTACTCGCGTGAAGGTGATAAATACTGGTACACGCAGGAAGACGTAGACCGCTTTCTGCGTCGTTTCCATTATGAAGCTTTCGCTATTGGTGATGAACTTCCAAAGCAGGAAGGAGGTGGCTATGTTTGACACCGTTCATTTGACCAACATGCTTCGTTCTGAAGTGGAAGGCATTCCGGAAACAGGTCTTCCGTTAGATGCCTTCCCGGACAAGATACAGGAGATTATCCTCAATCTTGCCAGATACGAAAATTTCAATGTGGAATATACTGCGTCTATTGTTCTTTCTGCTGTTGCTACTGCAATAGGCAACTCTTGTCATATCCGTATAAAGGGCGAGTGGAAAACTTGCCCATCCCTTTATATGATGCTGGTCGGACGTCCCGGGCTCGGAAAGACTCCTCCCCTCGGTTTTATCTATAAGCCGATTAATGAGTATGATGACCGGCTGCATGAGAAATATAACGAGGAATATGACGAATATGAAAGAGCCATGTCAGCAGGCAAGCACGGAAGTGACGGGGAAGAACAACTGCTCAAGAAACCGAATTTTGTAACGACGGTCATTTATGATTCCACCCCGGAGGCGATGATGAATATTCATCAGCATAATCAGCGTGGGATAACATTGGTCGTCGATGAAATCCTGGCTTTGTTCAATTCCGTCAAAAGGTACAACAGCAAGAACAACCTCATTGAAGATCTGCTGACAGCTTATAGCGGACAGCCGTTAAAGATTATCCGCAAATCAGAATCACGTCCTGTTCTAATCAAGAATCCATGTATAAATGTCATCGGTTCAGTACAGACGAATATGCTGCAGGAAGTCTTCCGTGCAGAGTTCCTTGCCAACGGATTGCTTGACCGTTTTCTGTTTGTCTATCCTAAAAACAGGAAGATATCCGGATGGAGACGGGAAGAGCGGAATACAGCCCGTCCTGACATCATGAATCAATGGAGGACAATAATCAACAGAATCCTAAGTATCCCCTGTATCCTTGATGACAAGGGTACAACGGTCAATCCCCGTATCCTTACAATGTCTGACGATGCGGAAGAATACTTTTATGAATGGTACAATGGAATTATCGATGCTGTAAATGCCATTGAGGATGATGCGGATGTTGAAAGCCGCAAGATGAAACTCAACGGCCATGTAGCACGTCTTGCCCTGTTGTTTCAGGTAATGAAATGGGCTACTGATAGTGGAGATATGCAATATATTGAGCGGGACTCCGTAGAATCGGCAATCCGTATGATTGATTATTATGAGGAAACATACAGGAGGATTCAGGAAACCATTGTCATAAACAGTATCGGCGAAACTAAGGAAGCGTGGCTTTCTCTGTTGGAAGAACGGTTCACTTCCGGGGATGCTGTTATTGCCGGTAGAAAAGTTGATATGTCCCGACGTACCGTCTATTATGCGCTTGACCAATTATGCCGGCTTAAGCACCCTCTTATAGAAAAGCTTCAGCATGGAGTCTATCGCAAACTTATGACAGAAAATACTGATGCACCTTGCACTATTGCACTTTCATCTTGTCAAGATACCGTGCAATCATCTCAAAGTGCAAAAGTGCAGAGTGCAACCACACTAAAATCAGAGGGCCATGAGTGAATACAGATTCCATCTGCAGAAATACCGCCCTGGAAGCAAGACTACTTGTCCGAACTGTGGTAAAAGCCGGTGTTTTGTCAGGTATGTTGATGAACAAGGCAGCATTAGCTTTCCCGGTAATGTCGGCAAGTGTGATCATGAAAACAGTTGTGGCTACCACTATACACCTAAGGAATACTTCAAGGATAATCCTGATGTATTGGAAATGGATGAGGGACGCGGCAAGTCATTTCTTTCTGCCCCTTATAAGACGGCAGAAAAAATTCCGTCTTGTATTGTCCCTTCGTATATTCCTTCATCTTATGTGTTAAGGAGTCTGTCACATTATTCAATCAACCCCTTATATCAGTATTTCTGTCATGTATTTGGTGAAAATGAGGCAAGCAGATTGTTTGAAATGTATCGCATAGGGACATCTTCAAAATGGGGAGGCGCAACGGTTTTCTGGCAGACAGATATAAATGGGCAGGTAAGAACCGGTAAGGTAATGTGCTATAATGCCGAAACAGGCCATCGGGTTAAAGAGCCTCAGGCTTTTGTCAGCTGGGCACATTCCGAGTTGAAGTTGCAGGATTTCCATTTGAAGCAGTGCCTGTTTGGAGAACATCTTCTGAAAAATTCATCGTCTCCGGTAATGCTGGTGGAAAGTGAAAAGACCGCTGTTGTAATGAGCCATTTTATCCCCGATTATATATGGCTGGCAACAGGAGGAAAGAACGGTTGTTTCAATAGTGAAGCCATGCAGGTTCTCAGAGGCAGGGAAGTTACTCTCATCCCTGATTTAGGAGCAACCGAACAATGGAAAGAAAAGTCTGCTTTGTTGTCTGGAATATGCAAACGGGTTGTTGTGTCGAATGTTTTGGAATGTACATCCGATGAAGAGCAACGCAGCCAAGGATTGGACATTGCAGACATCTTCCTGTATTCACCATCAAAGAGACAGATACTCCATCAGATGATACAACGTAATCCAACATTGCAGTTGCTCATTGATGAACTGGATTTGGAACTTATTGAATAGTAAAGGAACTTGTTCCGAGGATTTATAGAAAGTCCTTAACACAATAAGGACTTTTTGCCTGGCGGCAATAAAATCCGGTCATTGTCCCGCAGAGCGGACTGGCACAAGAGCAAGCTCAGATATTAATCATTTATCAAAAGAATACCATATATGAATACAGATATTAAACAGGCCATGCATGTTGAAGCCGGGAAGTCATTCGGCACAGCAGAGGCGAATGAAAACGAAAGGCATTGGAATGACGACAAGATTGACAGAAAGAATCAGGATCCGACCAATCACTATGACAAGACCCGAATGAAACTGAATTTCGAGATTGGGCCCGATGGGAAAGTTCATCCGTTAGGCTATCAAGAGAAATCGCTTGAAGTACGTTTGCAGGAACGGTTGACTGGACTGGGCTGGAAACCCTTCAAGCCAGACAGCAAAATTCAACCAAACTGTTGTGCGAAATTTATCTTCGGAGGCAATCATGACCGTACACTTGAAATGGCATTTGGAACCCAAACCGTAAATCTGGATAATGGTGCAGACAACAGCCATCTCCAGCGATGTCCGGAAATCGAACAATGGTCAAAAGATGTCTATGACTGGTGCGCCAAACGGTACGGGCAGGAAAACATCATCGGCTTCCAGGTTCATCTTGATGAGAGCAGCCCGCATATCCATGCCTTGATCGTTCCTGTAGGCCAACGAGCCAAAAGCGGACGCGAATGCGTCATGTGGTCGGCTAAGTTTGGCAAGAGCCGTTATGAGTATGGCCATATTCTTCGGGAAATGCACACCTCACTATATGAAGAGGTAGGGAGCAAGTACGGGTTGGAACGTGGTGACAGTATTGAAGGCCGGAACGTCAATCATCTTAGTAAAAGCGATTATATCCGGAAACTGTCCAAAGATGCGAAACAGGCGGAGAAAGCAGTCAAGGGGCTGCAGACTATGATACGGAGGTTGGAAGCACAGATATTCAGGTCTCAATCCCAACTTGAAGAAATTGAGAAGTCTCTGGCTTCCGGCAAAATCGCTCTTCAGGAATATGAAATTCAAAAGACCATGATACAAAAACAGATTTCCGAATACCAGTCAAAGCTTGAAGACAAGGCAGGTAAGCTTCAAGAAAAGGAGCAGGAACTGGAGCAGATGACAAAGAATATAGACCGTGTCGGTAGAGTGGCGCAACCTTTCCGCAATCACAAGATAGATTTTGAGCCGCCACGGATTACTGGCAAACCTCCGATATTCGGTGTTGACAAATGGATTGAGGAACAGAACAGGTCTATCGCCAACCGATTCGTGAAGATTGTCCGTCAGATTGAAGAACTGTATCGGAAGGATGCCGAACAGCAAATACAAGCGGTGCAGAATAATGCGTTGCTGGACTATCGGGAGTTTAAATGGCTGCAACAGGAGTATGCACGACTGACGGATCTCAACGACAATCAGACTGAACAGATGCAGACATTTCTTGACCAGCTGGCTGAGCCTTCTGTGCGTGAACGAATCTTCACCATCGCAGATGCTTTGATTGGCGGACAGCCTGTCGCTGTTTCATCCGGCGGTGGCGGTGGTAACTCCGACTCAGACCTTCGCTGGGACGGAAGAAGGCCGGATGAGGAGGAAGAGGTGTATAGGAGGAGGTGTTTACTTTATGTCTCTCAAATGATAAAGCACATTAGAATTCGAAGTAGAAATAGATAATAAGCACTTATCGACACTGTCCAAATTTTTGTGTAAATGGGAACAGGGCTCAGTTTTTTTATCATCTCTGAATTCTGTTCCCATAAGCATAAATTGTGTCATAATCAAGTCTTGGTTATGGATGTCTTATCTTTGCTTTTTCTTAGTCCCTACTTCTTTCTTATCGAGAGCCTCACGGCTTAATCGTCGGCCCATGATTTTATGCCAAATGGAACGAGCTGTTTGAACTTCTTCCATACTAAGCCCCATACCTTCATGAAGGATTATTCTATCAGTATAATCAAGAATCTCGTCTGCGTTTTTTTTCTGACGTAACATTCTATCAATCTTTGTAAACAGAACCTCGTTCTCAATGCGATAAGGCATATATATACCACCTACTTCACTTGGCATCAGTTCCAAACATCCACCGCCAAAATTGCGACCAAGAATCTCTGCAAATGTAAATGATAAAGAGTTATAGTAACTTGCTACGAATGCTTTTTTGTTTACGCCCTCTTTGATAAATACTCTGTGCATAGTATCAGTCGTGTAGGCCTTAGCCTCATTCAAAACGAACTTCGGGTATTGGTTGTTGCGACGAAGGAAAAGGGCATCAGAAAGTTTAATGGATGGGATTATATACCATTCATCACGTATTCCTGTTTTGTATCCGTTGTTCACACCTTTCTTCTCACCGTTTTCAATATATGCCTTTACACCATCATTGCCGTTTTCTTTTACTCCAGAAGGAAATACAAGAAGATGAGCTTTCGCACCTGAGGCGACATTGGCCTGCCAATCTTTTTTCGTAAAACATAAGCTGTTCACCTGTACGCTTCTACCAACCATTGGTCTTGCATACTCTTTTAAATTGTAGAGAGTAACTATAGACTCCGGTACCGTGAAATAATCGTTAGCTCCTGTTGTAATTCCAACTTCAACATTTGCATAAGTAGAAATAGAAGGCATGTTATGTTTTACCTTCTCCAGTAGGTCGAGCTCTTTCTTTTCTAGAAAATAGTACGTCCACTTATCTGTATGGAAATCTATCTTCTTAGTAGGGAATTCTAGTCTGTGAGGATCAAGAGTAAGTAAGCTGTCTGTATTCTTTATCTCGATGTGTTCAATCAAATGTTCATTTGTGCCATTTTTCTCACACAATAGCAAGACAACTTCTTGCTGGATTTCCTCAAAAACAAGATTCTCAAAAGAAATGATATTTATTTTGTTAAAGTTCTTTGCAAGGTATTGTCGTAATTGCTGAGCATACTTGACCATAAGAAGTTCTGATGGGATAACAAATCCCATCTTACCTGTCTCAGTCAGCAACTGGCTACATCCTATTACAAATGTGACCCAAGCATTCGTTAATTTTGTCCGTTTTAACTTAGAACGTTTGAATATTTCATCTGCTAGTTTCTGTTGCTCTGGGTCATAATACTGATAACGAATGAACGGAGGATTTCCGACTACTAAATTGAAACGTTTATCTGTATCAAGGCAGAAACGATGAAAGTCGGCATTGATTACTTCTGAATCATGCAAGGCTATTGCTCGAGCTTTATCAGCTTCTTTTCTTTCATATTCAACTGCAGTAATACTATTATAGCGCATTTTGTTGTGCCAAATACACTCTAAAAATATCCCGTCACCACAACTAGGTTCAAGTATATTCAAATCGTTACTGTCATTAATCCCCCATTGCAGGATGAATTTGGCTATTGCAGGAGGAGTGTAATATGCGCCTCTTAACTTCTGGTCTGTTGCATTTTCAATCAGCTGCATAGAGTTCTTTTATCTTTGGAATTAATGATACTTCATCATGCGTCATGCCGTAAAGCTTGTTGATAACACTTTGCTGTTCTTGTTTAAGTAAATCAAATTGACGCTGTAATGGTATAAGGCTTCTTCGGTTCTTAGTTGCTTTACTTATCTTATCTCCTAGTTCAATGAGTCTTTTTTGGCGATTGACGATATCATCGTGTATATTTTTTTCATTTTGATTTGTAAAATCAATTTCACGAATTGGTATTTGCTTCAATACCTTTGTGCCACGAGCAATGTAACCACCTCGGAAGATTTCACCATAGAGAGAGGCAAGCCATTCGCCTTGTATTGACCCCAAGATAGCTTGTATATAGTAAATTGAATACTGACAATCCGAAGGAACGCTAACCAAACAATAACCAGCTGTACCGCCAGATGATACTAAGGTCCCATTGTTGTCTATAGCATATTTATCAGCCTGGGCTAATACACCTACTATCATTTTTTCTTTTACTTCACATGCTTCCAAACTTTGGTGCCTACCGTAACGGTGCCATTCATCCGCAGTAGTTGGCTTAGGTTGAATATCTCTGGATGTCTTATTCAGTTCAGGCTTTGCAACCATCAAAAATGCATAAAACAGAGGATAATGTCTTTGTATTGATGTAAGGGGTATCAATTGTAGATTCCCATCACTATCTTTTTTATATGGAAAGAATACACGAGCATTGGGCTTAAATGTACGATAAGTACTCATTGCATCTGCGCCCTGGGTTGTTTTAAAATATGGCTTTGTTACAGCTTTTTCTACTTCATATTCGTTACCATCAAAAGCTTTAAAAATGTAGGTTGTTCGTGTTTCTGATATTGGAACAAATACGTAAACTTTATTCGCACTTGTCTGAATGCCATTGAATATATAATCCTCACCAACGATAACACCGAGAGGTTTCGTATGTGTAGTTACCGCCTTTAATAAAGGCAAATGTTCGTCCGTACATAATACCCAAGTACCAGCATTGATTATGTTCGATGGGCGATAACAGAACTTATATGCGTTGATATTCCTGACTCTCCAACCAATGAAATCACTTACCTCTGAATATTTAAAATTTTCATGTTTCTTCTTTTCTAGCACGATAATACAGGTATAGGTTGATTTATCAGCAAATACTTGATGTGCGCCAAAAGAGATTATTGTTTTGAGATATGTATTATTGGCAATGAGGGTCCGAAGTTCCTTTGCTGCTCCGACCTTCATAAATTTACTCGGAACTATGTAGCCTAAATAACCATTAGGCTTCAAAAGATTCAAAGCTCGCTCTATGAAAAGGAAGTATTTATCATATTGCTTGTATGCAGTCTTATATCTATTCCCTTTTTCGTAAAGAGATTTTTCTTTAGGAGTAAATGCCTTAATATCCTCAGTTTTCATGTATGGAGGATTGCCAACAATTAAATCAAAGGTTCTGCTTTCAAAATCAAACGGATTAATTTCAAGTACATCTCCAGCTGAAACGTCGGCTGTACTTAAAAGGCTATTGCCATAGAAAATATTATTTGAAAGATCTGGTAATATCGGATGGAATGAAGATAAAGAGTTTACATCTTCATCTTCAAGTAATTTAAGTAACAATCCAAATTTACATGCTTCAACGGCATTAAAGTCTTTATCAACGCCATATATACAGTTAACCAATAGATTGCGTTTTATTTCGTATGGCAACTTATAAGTACCAATACTCGTCTGAATAAGTTTACTACAATCATTTTCAATATAATAATCCACTAATGAGTCATGCAGCATCTGGTATAACTCTAGTAAGAATGCACCTGATCCACATGCTATATCTGCACATTTTAAGTTATTGATCTCATTGTCTGTTTTACCATGGATGATTTCAACGGCAGTTTGGCGCAATATTTCTCGTACTACAAAGTTTGGTGTAGTAACAATATCGCGTTCCGCATTCTCTGGTTTCTTAACAATCTTAAGTTTCCCATCTACTACAGCTAGTTTCTCAGCAAGGAATATTTCATAAATGCGACCAAGAATGTCTGATGAAAGTACAGCAAATGAGTATGGGCTTTCTGGAAAATATAACTGACGAATTATAGTCCAGAACGAGGAACTGATATTTCCGATTACGTCTTCGGAAATAAGTTCTTCAAATAAGCCGGAATTATACTTATTATCTGCCTCCTTAAACTTTGCTATAAGTTCTTCATGACTACTATGATCTGCAATAGTAAGCAGACGTTGGTAGGTCTCAATATTTCTATCCTCACAAACACGAAGGAAGAGTATCTTGTTAATATAGCTCTGAACTATGTCTCCCAGATAATCAATCTCTATATCAGGAATATAAGAAAGAATTTGTTGACCAAGCATCAAACGCCATTGGTTTATCTGCTCCAGGAATAGTAAATCCACTGACTGATGTACTACATTCAATTCAATGTTATTCCATACTTCTTCAAAGTGTCCTGTATATACGGATTCTTTTCCTAATAATTGAAGGAGTTCCTCTACTACATTTTCATAGTCAGTATAATGATATGCTTTGATTCGAGCTTTGGTCAGAGTATCTCCATCCTCAACTTTGTATGATGTATCATAAATATACAAATATTCAAAATTTGATAACACAGAAATTCTAAGATTAGCCGTATATCCATAACGTCTAACCTGTTTGGCTGGATTATCATCAGTGCTTATGTCCACACAAGGCTTCTTTGCCTCTAAGAAAAACTTACGCTCCCCAAAAAGACGAAACGTATAATCTGGTTTTTTTGAATGAGTGGCAGCATTAGCTTTAAGAGATTCCTCCAAAAGCACTTCGCGCTCATTTGTACTCTTTCCTGACATATTACGAATATCCCAACCAAGAGCCTCAAACAGAGGGTCAAGAAATTCAGTCCTTACCTGAGTTTCGTTAAATCTAGAGGTCCTGTAGAAATCACGATTCGACTTGTATTTCTCTACAAGAATATGTATAGTATTTTTTATTTCTTGAATATTCATATTATTTTCCTTTAGGAAAGACCTCTCCGAATGTTCTGTTGTTGTTATCAATCCATGCAGTTGTTCCTTGCATTGCAGATGCTGTACAGAAACTAGCTGCGCCAGATGGAGAATGTTTCTTAGTTGTCACGTTTACATCTTGTAACAACGTGAGAAGTTCTCCGTCATTTTGACATGCTTTTTTGTTATTTCGAAAAACTTTGCGCATTACACCGACCTCATTAGGCATACTTTTCAGGTCTTTGGAAAGAATCTTACTACCAGCTTTTAAGTAGAACTCGTTTGTATCAGGATAATAGTGTAGCGTAGCGTGAACACCAATTTGATTCATATCCAAATGGAACTCATGATAATTTGTAGGCTCAATAATTTCTTTTGGCTTATCAAAGATCTCACAACCATAGAATCGGGTAAGGAACAAAATATCCTCAAAGAAAGCATTCATCTCGTTTTCCTTGTGAGGTGACAATGTTTCCTTCTCAACTTTTTTGGTATTATCAATCTCATAATTGTTAGCTTCGTTGGCGGCCCTTAACCCAAGATACTCCAAATATTTTACCTCACTTTTATAAATTTCGTTTGATTTAGAGATAAACACAAGAGCTGTATCCCAATATTCTTTCTTTTGCTTATGATCAATTACCCTATGAGTGAAATCATTTGTCTCACCAATATAGCCAATACGCTTTCCTGTATTAGGATGTGTGCCAAGGAGTATATAAAACGAGTGCTGTTTCACCCATTTATGCTTAGCACTAACTTCTACAACCTTATCTTTGGGTAACACGAAACAAGCGCATGATCGTTGAGTACCCATATCAATGATACGTGCACCATTTAATGTGTTATCAAGAAGTTCGGTATATACAGTAAGTGTCGCCATAATGTTACAAATTTACCTGTAAATTGCAGTGAAGTTACCCATAAATTATGTGCTTCTTCTTATAAAATACAGTTGCTATAGTTATTTTTCTATTATTGGTAGTTCCTCGAAACGAACAAGAGAGTCGAGAGGGGTATCAAGGATTTTAGATATCTGCATCAGCATTTCCAGTGTTGGTTGTGCTGCATTAGTACACCATTTACTTACGGTGGCAGGATCCTTGCCAACCCGTTCTGCTAGCCACTTGTTTGTTCTGCCTTTTTCTACCAGAACAACCTTGATGCGGTTGATTTTTCTGTCCATACTATAGCCACTTTAAATGTTTTAATCTACAAAGATAATATTTTCCCCTTGAAATCGTGCGGAATACGGATATTTATAAAATAACGCGTTAATTTTATTGCGTTTTTTTCAATCTTATAGAGATTGTTGCCGCTTACAAATCTGATAAATCTATATTCGATTTTGCCCCTTCCTTATCTCTAGATACATTATATGGAATAATATCTCTTGGCATCCAGAACATATAAGGACAAGATTCTCCTAAAATCTGATTTGATCAGGACTACTTGAAATGAGTTTTACATATTATCCATTTGCACAATTATTGTAGTATCTTAAATCTTTATTACATTATCATCTCCAAATAAACTTTTGGCTCCTTGAATTACAGTTAATGAAGCGGATGGATAATATACAGCAAGTCTATTCTTGGCACGCGTACAACATACATAGAATAATTTGCGAGTCCTCAATTTAATAGAATCTTTTTTATTTGAACTTGCATTAAATAATGATTCAAAGTCATATTTACGCCAATTTGTATTATTTAGGATCACCAAAACATCATTATACTCCAACCCCTTTGTTTTATGTTGTGTAGAAAAAGGTTGCTGCTGTTGAAGATAGCTATATAACCGTCTAAACTCGTTGTATTTTATCATAGATACACGCTTATAAACATATCGATTAGTAGCCATATATTCTTCTAACTTATCATCTATTTTGCAAATATTCATTTTATTAGCCATTGATATTACTTCACCAATTGTCATATCCTCAACTCCGGTCATTTTATCAATAGCGTCTTTTAACTCTTTTTTTTGTCTACTGCTTGTAATAAAACCAAAGCTTGTTCTTCTCATAAATTCACTATATTCTTGACTTTGATACAAGCGTATACAAGTCTCTATTTTTCTTAAATGAAGATTTAATGGAGACAGAGTGGTACCAGTAGTCGTTTTTTTCTCTTCAACCTCAGCTTTATCATCAATAAGATGGTCTTTATTAACATAACACTTGTTGAACTCTGCAAAATTTATAGATCGAGCAATGTTGTAAGCGTCGTTATGACATTCTATATACTTTTCCATTTCCGGGGTAGGTTTCCACTTTTTCCCAGAATGATTTGTATCTAACCAATCAAGAGCCTGACCAAAAGTAGCAGAAGAAAAGTCATAGTCTGCATCGTTTTCAGTTATCCATTTCTTTACTCTATCACGAAAGGCCAATATCTTGTCATTAGCGTGTATATCCATAAGAGATGCAAATCCTGCTTCGTCTGCTATTAAATTGTGGGTAAGACGCAATTCCTTGGTCTGTTGCGAATTACTAAAGTCCCACCCTTCATCGATAAGATTCTCTTTTAGTCGCTCTAAATTGTTTATTCCCTCATCTGAGTAATAAAACATCGTGCTTCCTTGTTTCACGTGCCCTTTTTCATCCATATTTGGAGCCTTGGGATCATTTGATGGTTGCTGTTCTAGCCCATCATTTCTTAACTTGTTTGCCAACTGAATAACTGATAGTGGGCATCTTCTATTTTGAGTCTTTTGTATTTCATAAACAATTCCAGTAGTGTTCGTCTCATTATAGAGATACTTGGATATATCGCCAATGCCATCATCATAAATTGCTTGCATTGAATCTCCAAAGAAACCGACTATACATTTTTTTTCAGATTTATTAATGTGTTCTAATAGAATAGATATTACCTCTGGATGAGTATCTTGATACTCATCGATAAAGATAAATGGATAACGAGATTTAACTACATCACACAAACGTTTATGATTCGCAAACATATAATTTGCAACCATCAACACTTCATCATGAGATATAATACCTTCTCTTATTTTTAAATATTCTTTATATTGAATTTCTGTGGGGTTCTCTCTATTATCAAAAAAATCATCAGCAACAAATTCTTCTGAATCTGGCAAATGCATTTTGCATTCAGGATCATTTAACAAGGCAATAACAGCTTGTTTCAATTCTGACTGATAATTTTTAATATTATCCCACAGAAAATCATGAATGGTTGATACATTAAGATCCCGATGGTTTACTCTTTGCTCAATCTCGTTGGCTGCTGCATTTGTATAGGTCATACAAGCAATACGAGAATGATATTTATTGAGAACTTCCTTAATAACTTGTACTAAAGTATAAGTTTTGCCACTTCCTGCACCGCCACTAAGTAGAAAATGGTGTCCGTCAGCTATGTGATTTAGAATTTGAACTACTTCCTGATCCATAACAACCCTTCTTTAATGTATTTAGGAATATTCCAACCACAGAAATCTTTACCTTCGTTTTTTTGGCTGTTGTAAATAATTTCGACAGCAAATGTTGCTTTGCTTTCTATTCCAGTTTCTGCTAATTCATAAGCATCGGATGTTTGAGCTGGATCCAAGAATTTACTCAGCTTATTTTTATCTAGCCCAACGATTGAATCCTTATTCTTGGAAAGGAATTTCTTGTTTATATGGAAGAAGCCGTCCTCAAAACTTCTTGCTTGGTAATCAGCCTCTTTAACCTGGTAATATACTTTAAAACTTCCATCAACATCTTGTTTCCATTGGCTATTATCGCTGTCCCACGAGAAAGTCTTATCAGAATCAGTCTTAACTACTAATTGTGCCACAACATCTGTATTAAAATACGTTCTCAGTGCATAATTCGTTGTATATAGAACTTTTTTTGCATCGTATCTACACTTGTTAATGTGGCTGGTTGTCTTTTCCCCACAATCTAAATCTGTAAATACAATTGCTTTTTTCAAGCCTATAAAGTTTATGAATTTTGCAAATATATGGGAATATGCGCCAACCTCAATAATCGAAATATTCTGTTGAGTAAGGGGAGTTTCTCCATCGGTACATAGTTCCTCTTGATCGATTTTCTTCATTAATACAGGCAAGAGTATTCTTTCGGTATCTCCCTCAATGAAAATTGCTTTATCTGCAAAAAACAATTCACTCTTACTTAACGTTAAATAATGCTTAAGAAAAGAATAATAGGCTTTCTTGTCATCATATTCTTTTTCTAAGTCTTTCATATTTTTTGAGATAACCGCATTTGCATTATGCAAACGACTCATATATTTAATGTCATTGAAATCACATTCTGATACAATATGAGATGAATGACTACTTATAATACTTTGTATGTTCCTTACAGCTGAATCTTTACCAATTAATGGGTGAGCA
>OHBW01000378.1_pt1 | contig 21327 bp, 11 predicted proteins | sample 1577411 | NCBI WGS metagenome assembly OHBW01 (sample SAMEA3879534, study PRJEB24766) | human gut metagenome | biome: human-associated habitat; feature: feces | place: USA | collected 1985/1987 | reverse complement strand
TCGGAGTAAAATCATCACAAACATTGAGTCTATAGTGCTAATAAAGATTACGCAAAAATATGATGTAGAAAATACTCCACCTATCATTCAACTAATACAGAAGGGAATCCATTAAAATCCTGCAAAAATTTATTAAATAAGCCCGCACAATTACAATAAGCTTTATAATAAAAGAATGTAATTATGCGAGCTTTCAAGAGTCTGTTTTCAAACTTTACCCTTTTCTTCAGGAAACCCTTAAAAGAAACTTTAACCAACAATCAGGCGATTCTCAACAGACCCCAATCATATAGCTTTTCAATATCCAAAGTTATTATCCGTGATACCCGGATTGGCATCTCTTTCTGTATCAGGAATCGGCAATAACAAGTTCTTCTTCAGGAAATCTTCTGTCAGATTACCCTCATTATAAAGACGGTCGGTCCATTTCTGAGCAGCAGTCTTGTAGTATGCATCCGAAGCCTTTGTAAACTCATGATTATTATGATATTGCAAAGCTTTCTTTAAGTACTCAGTACCTTTTATACGAAGCAGTTCATACATAGAAGGTTCTCCATCCAATTCGAACAAGAATTCGAAATAAATCTTTTCACTGACTTGATCCTTGGTCAACTGTTTAGACCATGCCTTCGGTTCAACACCGTTACCACCAGCTGATTCACGTGCACGTTTCAACACCTCTTCTACCAGTTCGATAGCCTTTTGAGTATCTCCCAGTTCATTATAAACATCAGCCATCAGTAACAACATTTCAGCATAACGATATACCATCAGATTCTTATGAGAAGAAGTTCCCTGCTGGTTAGGATCATACAACTTCATATGAGCAGGCCATGCCATCTGATTACCACTCTCCGCATATTTCTTCTGTATACCCTTCAAAGCTTTAATATATGCTTTTTCTTGCGGAGTCTTACCATCTGCTTCATTCAGATTATTCAGATAATTTAAATCCGGATTAGTCGGATCTTTAAATTTCTCATAAGGCAATCTACCTACATATTGTTTAGCAGCAACAGCCTTTCCATTTTTATAGATAGAATCGTATACAGCAACATCCTTACCATTTACCTTCTTTGTATCCAACTGAACGGTATAGGTGAAATAAGGATAATAATATACAGAATCGTTTGCCGACGGCTTATCACCTACCTGAGCTTTAGGTTCCGGTTTATTGTTTCCTCCACGGTCTCTATGTGCAGTCAAAAATGTAGCAGCTATACGAGGATCACCCGGATAAGTACCTTGATGCATATCATAAGCAGCTTTTGTCGCACGATACGTACTCCAGCATACACCCGGTGTCGAACCTGTCGGTGAGAAACGGTTGCTGGCACGGTTAAAGCAAGAAGGAGAATTCAAAGCAAAGTTCAACTGGAAAATAGCTTCTTTCGAGGTAGTCACCCAGTCACCAAACAAATCTGCAAAATTCTTTTCCAGTTCATATACATGCTTGTTATAAACTTCATCGAACATCTCCTTTGCATTTTTCAGATTATTGTTAGTATCAATACCAAGCTTTGCCATCCGATAGTACACTTTTCCCAAGAATGCCTTTACTGCCCACGAATTAACACGTCCAACCTCAGAAGTTTCACTGATGCTCATAGCTTCTTTCAAGTCTGTCACAACCTGATTCAATACTTGCTCTTTCGGAGTACGAGGCATTGAGATACCCTCTGAAGTAGAAGCTACAGTTTTCAAAGGCACATCTCCCCAAAGAGATACCAGATTATAATAAGCCATGGCACGGAGGAATTTCACTTCACCACCATACTGGTTCTTTATATCATCGCTCAATCCACTAGATGACAGATTCTCCAAAAAGGCATTGGTTTCAGAAATCACTTTATACATACCATTCCAGGTAGTAGAAATCAATCCGTCACTTGAAAGTGCCTGTAACGAAACAATACCATCACTACCACTACGTTGTGACCATGCGAATCCGGCACCGCTAATAGGAATTTCCTGATAATGCTGACCATAAGCCGATGTAGAAGTCATATACGCATAGCATCCCAGCAAAGCCAACTGCGCACTCGATTCAGACGAGAAAACGACTGTATTATTCTGTGAATATAACGGATCCTCATCCAAGCAAGACGAAAAACTGGAAGCCGCTACTATAGATAATATCAAATATTTATATAGTTTCATAATCTAATCTTTATTTAAATCCAATTTATTAGAATGTTACATTCAGTCCAAATACAAACTGACGAGGAGTAGGATAAGAGCTCATGTCTACACCCGGACGCAATCCATCGAAAGCAAAGCTGTTAACTTCAGGATCATATCCACTATAATCTGTAATGATAAATGCATTCTTTACAGAAGCAAAAATCGATGTATTCTTGAAACCGATCTTCTTCATCCATGCTGAAGGAAGAACATAATTCAATGTAATATCTGAACATCTCAAGTAGCTTGCATCTTCTACGTAACGATCCATTACCATGTTCTGAACAATGAAGTTAGAAGAAGGATACAAATTTGAGTGATTTTCAGGTGTCCACATACCTTCAAAAGCCTTCTTTGATACTGTACCGGCTTTCTGTCCCGGAGTATTGATATAACGGTTGTTTACGTTGATGACATCACGGTCTTGCACGCCATTAAAGGCAGCGCTCAACGTCAAACCTTTCCAAGATAAAGAAGTCTGGAAACCATATGTAAATCCTGGATTCGGGTCACCGATAATATCTCGGTCTGAAGTATTTACAGAACCATTGCCATCTCTATCTACAAATTTGATATCACCTGCTACCGGAGTACTTCCATTTACATCCTTATAGTAACCAATTGAACCATCTTCCTTGATAAACTTCACACCTTGATCTGTAATATCTTCCGGCTGTACAATTCCTTGTGTAACATAACCCAGGAACAATCCCGGAGCTTCACCTTGCAAGAATACATGACCTATTCCAAAGTGGTCACCCAATGAGTTACCATAGTAACCGATACGTTCACCCAAACATCCAAAGTCTGAAGGCAGCAAACCAAGGTCTACAATCTTACTCTTGTTCTTTCCGATATTACCTGTAATACTCCATTTCCAGTCCTTAGTATCAATAACCTGAGCAGTCAAAGAGAATTCTACACCTTTGTTATCCAATGAACCCTGGTTATAATAAGTAGAGCTAAATCCGGCAGAACCCGGCAATGAACGTGAAATCAGCAAGTCGTTTGTACGTTTTACATAGAAATCGAATGTACCACTCAAACGTGAACGTAACAAACTAAAGTCGATACCAGCATTCCATGAAGAGGTCTTTTCCCAAGTCAAGCCGTCATTTGGCAAGTTTGTAATCTGTAAAACCGATTCCTGATCACCACTTCCACTACCATAGTGATAATTACCATTTGAGCCATACATGGAGAATGTAGAATAAGGATCGATACTCTGGTTACCTGTTACACCATAACTTAAACGAACCTTCAACTGATTCAACCAATCAACATCTTTCAGGAATTCTTCTTGTTCCATACGCCATGCAACAGAAGCTGAAGGGAAATACCCCCAACGGTTTCCTTTACCAAACTTACTAGAACCATCGGCACGTAAGGAAGCTGTAATCAAATACTTGTCGAGGAAAGTCAAGTTTAGACGTCCCAGATAAGAAAGTAACTGATAGTCTTTTTGAGTCGGAGCCAAGTGCTGTACATTACCAGCCATATGAAGTCCGTTTTCTCTCAAATCGAACATTGTAAACTGAGTACCATTTGTATTTTCACTCAGGAAGTTATAATCATCGTAAGTAACACCCACTGTAGCATCCAATGTTGCAATTGAGCCTAGTTTGGTATTATAGTTCAATACATTTTCAATAGTAACATTGCTTTTGTTCAAATCTGTCAGTGCCAGATAACCATTGTTGTTCATACCTTGATACAACTGCAAGCCATACCAGCGCTTACGGTCGTTCATGTTCAGGTTACCACCCACACGCAAGTTATAACGCAAGCCTTTCACAATATTCCATGACAAATCCATAGAAGCATTGAATGTCTTATCATTAGCAACATCCACATAGTCATTCAACCAACTGAATATAGTTGTTTTATTTTCTGAACTGAAAGAAGGGTCATCTGCCGGCATTTCAAACGGAGCATAATCAAGAGCGGTACGAGATATAGCGGTTGTAGAACCACCCAATGTACTACCACCGGCCATCATGTTATTCTGACGAAGAGAACCACTCAATGTCATGTTCAAGTGTACGGTTTTCGACAAGTCCATACCGATATTAGCACGCAAGTCACCTTGTTTCAAACCGGTCTGTTTTACAGTACCGTTAATATCCTTAAAGTTTGCAGAGATATAATAAGTCGTCTTATCACTACCACCACTTACTGACAATGAATAATTCTGAGAGAATGCAGATGTATAAATCTCCTTCTGCCAGTTACGATAATTAATTATATGATAAGTTTCCGGGTTATTGGGATCATAATTTGCCAAAGCATCATTGTATACATATCTCACTTCGTCACCCACAATATAGAAAGGATATTGACCGTTCGAAATACGTGAATTGATGTAAGCTGCATGTTCGTAAAGATTAGTCATCTCCATCAGTCTTGATGGCTCAGCTATTGTAAAGTTAGCAGAAACATTCACTTTTGCTTTACCTTGTTTACCTTTCTTAGTCGTAATCAAGATAACACCGTTTGCACCACGAGAACCATAAATAGCAGTAGAAGAAGCATCCTTCAAGATGGTAATATCTTCGATATCTGCAGGGTTCAAAGAAGCCAAGGGGTCCTGATTAATCTGGAAGTCACCACTGATACCAGAAGAAGCAAATTCACCGGCAGAAGCCTGCGGTACGTTATCGATGACATACAACGGCTGATTATCACCACGCAAAGAACTAGCACCACGAATGGTAATAGAAGACGCAGATCCTGCCATTGCAGAAGAAGAACTGACTACCAGTCCGGCAACCTTTCCCGACAACAGATTATCAAGTGAAGTAGCCTTGGCAGCATCATTTGCATCTGGCTTCATAGTAGTCAGTGCACCAGTCAAATCACCCTTACGCGCAGTACCATAACCTACTACTACAACCTCATCAAGCACTTCCGTATCCTCTTTTAATACGACACGAACACCTGTCTGTTTAGTGACTTTCACATCCTGGGTTGAATAGCCCACATAAGAAACAACCAATGTATTGCCTACTTTGGCTTTTAAAGAAAAGTTTCCGTCAAAATCGGTAATTGTACCATTCGAAGTACCCTTTACTTGGACGGTAGCACCAATTATGCTTTCACCTTTTTCATCGACTACTTGTCCTGTTACCATCCCTTCCTGAGCAACTGCTGTAAAAGGAACCATCAACAAGAGCATTAAGAAGATACAAACCGAATGTACCTTAAATCGTATTTGTTTCATAGTTTTAAAGTTAATAATGTTTTTTAATGCCTCGGTTTAATAAACTCTATGGCAAAAATGAAAGGTTTAATTTTTTTCAATGTTCTAAAATCAATAATTTATTTCTAAAAATCAATAAAAGTGCCCTTCTACCTGAAAATATAGGCTAAATAATCAAAATTGAACATTTTTAGACAAAAATGGAAAGAAAAGGAAGCGAATGCAAAATATAATACCCCAGTGCAATAATAAACTTCTACAGATTCTCTTTTTATAGAAAAGTATACAAGCTGATACTTAATTCAACGAATTTTCGTATTTTTGTCTCCAAAGTTTTGCAAGCACTATGAAAGCTCATATCACCCAATTCTTTTGTTTCATACTTTTTCTGTTCACGTCAATCGGTGCACAGGCAGACGAGTTTTTATACAGACAGCTATCTATATCGGATGGCTTCCCTCCATATATACAACATATCTATGCCGAAGAAAATGGCTTTGTATGGATCAGCAGCAAACAGGGACTTGGAAAATTCAACGGTTATGAATTGAAAACTTATTTTCATGAAGAAGGAAATCCCTTTTCCCTCCCCGGAAATGAAATCTACCAGATAGAAGAGGACAGCTTACACAATCTTTGGATACTAACAAATAATGGAACTGTAAACTATCAGCGGAGTACGGATCATTTCACTCCGGTATTGGACGAAAACGGAAACATCATCAAAGCTACGGCACTTTGTAAACTGACAGGAAAAGTCCTATTAGCCGATTACAATAATATTTATCAATATAATTATCACGAACAAGAAGTAAAGGCACTACCACATATCAAGTTATCTAATGCTTTCCCTATCCGTGAGATTATGGCATGGGATGATCAGACTTTACTTTGTACCAGCCAATGGCAAGGGATAATTTTACTCGATATACAAAGTGGGAAAAAGAAAAAATCTCCTTTACCCAACGAGAAAGAAATCACTCACGTATTAATAGACAGCAAAGGGTATGTATGGACTACGGCTTATAACCGAGGCATTACCTGTTTCGACAAGCAGGGTAACATACAAGCTGTATATAACACTGAAAATCAAAAGTTAAGTCATAATGTTGTTCTGTGTTTGAGTGAACACAACGGACAGATATGGGCTGGAACAGACGGAGGAGGTATTAATATCATCAATCCGCAAACAACGTCTGTAACAGTCTTAAAACATCTATCGGGTGACCGGAATTCATTGCCCATCAACTCCATACAAAGTCTGTACCAACGCGACGGACAAGAAAATACATGGGCAGGAAGCGTAAAAGGAGGACTTATCAACATCCGGCACTCCATTGTCCGTTCGTATGCAGACGTTCCGCTGGGATATACCAACGGACTCAGTGAAAAAGCCATTCTCAGCTTCTTCCAAGAGCCAGGTTCTGATGATATATGGATAGGAACAGACGGAGGAGGAGTAAACCGATTCAATCCGCATACCAAACAGTTTATTCACTATCCGGCAACTTATGGGGAGAAAGTTGTATCATTATGTAAATATTCCCAAAATGAATTACTTATCTCCCTATTTTCGAAAGGTGTATTCATATTTAATAAACAGACAGGGCAAATACGTCCTATCAATGAAAATAGTGCAGTTATCAATCAAATTGCCTTATATGGTAGAAAAGGAATCAACTTGTATCAGGATGAAACAGAATCGGTTTTAATACTTTCTGCTAAAATCCACAGATATTATCTGAAAAGTGGAAGACTACAACAACTCAGCGACAGTCAGATTTCCATCGAAGGACAAACTATCCCCATCAGTTATGATAGTATAAATACATATCTATATGACTTGAAACATATTTACACGATAAATCATCAAAACAACAAAATAGAAACAATTTATACTTCTACACAAGAAAATTATATTGAGTGCGTTTCCAAAGATGCACAAGGCATTTTCTGGATAGGATTTCCCGATAAAGTGCTTCGATATGACCCAACAACACACCTAGAAACACAGATAAATGCCCCTCAGTTAAATAATATTACCACACTGATTTGCGACCAGCACCAAAGAGTATGGATAGGAACCAATGAAGAACTTTTTGTATGGCTTGACAATGAAAATAAACTGATTTCATTAGATCCGTCTGATGGAGCCGAAGACAATGAGTTTCTCAAAAAGGCTGTATGGGCCTCCCCACAAGGTGATATCTACCTGGGAGGTATTAACGGCATGTTGTATATTGATGGTAATAAAAGCAGCATCACCATCCCTACACCTCCGGAATTAAGGCTAATGGACATTATCAGTAACAACAAAAGTTATCTGTCTGACATCGATCAGGATGAGCATTCTCTCGATTTGTCTTTCGACAACAAAACGGTCATTATAAAGGTGATGGCCTACGAAAGTAATATATTCAGGAAAAAAGTATACCGATGGTATATTGACGGTAAGGAAGAATCAACCACAGACAGCAAACTTCCTGAACTGACACTCCGCTCACTTACCCCCGGAACTTATCATGTTTCGGTTTCCTGCAGTACCAAAGATGGCTCATGGACTGCTCCACAACAAGTCATCACTCTCCATATACCACCCGTATGGTATCAGACATGGTGGTTCAATTTATTATGGATACTTCTGGCTGCAACATTGCTTATTGCTTTCATTCTCTATCTGCTAAATCGTAAAGAAGAACGAATGAAAGCTGATTTACAAGAACATAAGCAGAAAATATATGAAGAAAAGGTACGTTTTCTGATAAATATCAATCATGAATTGCGTACACCTCTAACACTGATTTATACTCCACTGAACCAACTGGTAAAAACAATGCCTCAGGATAATCCTATATATCCTACCCTCAGAAGCATCCTGAAACAGTCCAAACGAATGAAAGAACTGCTGAACATGGTATTGAACCTGAGAAAAATGGAAATGGAGCAAAGCAAACTTAATATACAATCATATCCGCTGAATGAATGGATAAAGGAAATAGCAACCGACTTCAAATACGAGGAAGAAGATAAGCATATTACCATACTCTACGAGCTATCGCCAGAAGTAGGGGAAGTAGAATTCGACCAGGAACGCCATATTATCATTCTTACGAATCTGATAGTAAACGCGTTTAAACATAGCTCTACAGATAGCAGCATCACGCTGCGCACAGAATTGACCGAAGATAAACAATCGGTACGAATCTCCGTCATCGACCAAGGACCTGGTTTACAAGGAGTAGATACCGAGAGGCTCTTTACACGCTTTTATCAAGGCGTGAACGAAAGGAACGGAAGTGGAATTGGGCTTTCCTATTCTAAAATTCTGGTAGAAATGCATAAAGGAAAAATAGGTGCATACAACAATCCCGACAAAGGAGCATGTTTCTGGTATGAATTGCCTATCCATGCCCAATCATCCGAAATCTGCCCTCCGCGTGAATATCTGAATATTCTCACGGAAGCAACTCCAGAAGAAGAAAAATATACGCCGATAGCTAACTCAATAAATACTAAAGACTATTCATGCTTATTTGTCGATGATAATGAAAGTATCCGACAAATGGTAACGGAAGCTCTGAAAGACAGTTTTAAGAACTTATACATTGCCTCAAATGGAAAAGAAGCTCTTCAGATTGCCCTCAAAGAAATTCCTGATATTGTTATCAGCGATATCATGATGCCAGAAATGAACGGATACGAACTGTGCCGCAGAATCAAGGAAGACATGAATATCAATCATATTCAGGTAATCCTACTTACAGCTCGAACAGACGAACAAAGCCATGTGGACGGATACAAAACCGGAGCTGATGCTTACATGGAAAAGCCTTTCGAAATCAACTCACTGCTGGAGAGTGTACGAAACAGACTTTACTTACGTGAGCAAATCCGATTAAAATATACCCGCAACTCTATCGTAGCGGAAACAGACAAACCAATGACATCGGCCGATGATTCCTTCCTTTTCAAACTGAACAAGGTTATCACCGATAACATGGAAAATGAAGAGTTGAACGTAGAATTCATCAGTCAGGAATTAGGTATCAGCCGTGCATCATTATATAATCGGCTGAAGACGCTGACAGGCATGGGGGCCAATGAGTATGTCAATAAGCTACGTATTGAAAAAGCGATGGAGCTACTCCGACAAAGTGACCTGAATATGACGGAAATAGCCGAACGTACAGGCTTTTCTACCAGCCGGTATTTCAGTACTGCTTTCAAAAAATATACAGGTATCACCCCAACCCAGTACAAAGAGTCGCCCGACAGCCTCAACAATCCGTCAAGTAAATAATATTTTTTCGTATCTTTGCCAAATGCAATTAATGGTAATCTCATGAAAAAATATATCATACTTTTTTTTAACTTGCTTGTACTGGTTGCATGCGGTAGTCGACAGCAACAGACGCAGCAAGCTACTCTGACGGTAAGCATCGAGCCACTCCGTTACTTTACAGAGGCTATTGCTGGAGATAAATATCGGGTAATCAGTATGGTGCCCGAAGGAAGTAATCCTGAAACATACGATCCAACTCCACAACAGCTTGTTACATTGAGTCAAAGCCAAGCCTTTCTGCGTATCGGCTACATTGGCTTCGAACAAGTATGGACCGAAAAGCTGCAAAGCAATGCACCGGAAGTAAAATTTTTCAATTTGTCGGATAAAGTCAGTCTGATACGGGAAAATGAAATCAACCATGGAAGTCACTCGCATGCAGGTGGCGTAGAACCCCATATATGGAGTTCTACCCAAAATGCCTATATCATAGCCGATAATATTTTCGATGCTCTCTGTACATTGGACGCAGCAAACACAGCGTATTATAAGGAAAATCTGGCAAAGTTAAAACAGGACATAGAACGTACAGACCAAGAAATCCGTACCTACCTGCAAAATAAAACGTGCACTTTCTTAATCTATCATCCGGCCCTTTCTTATTTTGCACGCGACTATGGACTGGAACAGATTAGCATTGAAGAAGGAGGAAAAGAACCTTCACCTGCTCATCTGCAATCATTGATACGTCGTTGCAAAGAGAAACATGTACAAGTAATCTTTATACAAAAGGAATTCGATACACGAAATGCTGCAATTATAGCTAAGGAAACGGGAGCAAAGATTGTTTCCATTAACCCGTTAAGTTATAAATGGCAGGCAGAAATGACAGCTATAGCAAAAGCCTTAAGTGAATAAAGGATATATGGACAAACAACCTATCATACAATTAAGCCATATCCATGCGGCATACGACCGCAAGCTAGTACTGGATGATGTAAATCTCACTGTGTACGAAAAAGATTTTCTAGGAGTGATCGGTCCGAACGGTGGAGGAAAAACCACTCTGATAAAAATCATCCTGGGATTAATCCATCCCGTATCGGGAGAAATACGCTTTTACAAAGAAGGAAAAGTTGTGCCGGAAATTAGTATGGGGTACTTGCCACAATACAATTCCATCGACAAGAAATTCCCCATCTCCGTATACGACGTCGTATTATCCGGACTGAATAAGCAGAAATCCTTATTACGTTCGTTCACCGCCAGACAGCACGAACAGGTACGGGCCATTATTGCCCGCATGGGATTGGAAGGACTGGAAAAAAGAGCTATCGGACAACTGAGTGGCGGACAGTTACAACGTGCATTGCTGGGGCGCGCACTGGTTTCAGATCCTCAGGTCGTGATCTTGGATGAACCCAATACCTATATCGACAAACGTTTTGAAGCAAAGCTTTATTCCCTTCTGGAAGATATCAATAAAGAACGGGCCATTATTTTGGTCAGCCATGACATCGGTACCGTATTGCAGAATGTCAAATCGATAGCCTGTGTGAACGGTACACTTGATTATCATCCCGATACGGAAATTCCAGCGGAATGGCTGGAAGAACACTTTGGTTGTCCCATTGAATTACTGGGACATGGCAACCTGCCTCATCGGGTATTGAAATGTCATCATCACGACTAAATAAACAACAAACTCGTTTTTACTTTTCTCTCTTTTATAAAATTTCCTCCTTATCCTTTTCTTGCAAAAAGGTCAAACCTTCATGAATAAAAATGACGGATAAAAAAGATAAAGAGTGAAATCAATATGCTAAAAACCATGAAAATCCGTGTAATCTGCAATGAGAAAAAAGATTATCACTATCTTTGCGGACAATGAACTTTAATGAGAAACAAAATAACTCACATGAAACAGTACAACAAGATTAACAATCTGGTCGGGTGGCTGGCGTTCGTGATTGCAGCTTTTACATATTGCTCTACGATAGAACCAACCGCCAGCTTTTGGGACTGTCCCGAATTTATTACAACAGGATATAAACTGGAAGTAGGTCACCCGCCCGGCGCACCTTTCTTCATGCTTACGGCTAATCTTTTCAGCCAGTTCACAAGTGATCCTTCGCAAGTAGCTCGCATGGTAAATACCATGAGTGCATTGATGAGTGCAGCATGTATCTTGTTTTTGTTCTGGAGTATTACTTGTCTGGCTAAAAAGCTGATATGTCCGCGAGAAGAAGACATGACAACAGGCCGCCTGATTGCCATCATGGGGTCAGGACTGGTAGGTGCACTTGCCTATACCTGGAGTGACACATTCTGGTTCAGCGCAGTAGAAGGTGAAGTATATGCATACTCCAGCTTGTTTACAGCCTTGGTATTTTGGTTGATATTGAAATGGGAAAACCGGGCAAACGAAGCTCATAGCGACCGGTGGTTAATCCTGATTGCGTATTTGACGGGACTTTCTATCGGTGTCCACCTGCTGAACTTACTGTGTATACCAGCCATTGTATTGGTTTATTACTACAAGAAAAATCCGAATGCCAGCCTGAAAGGTAGTATAATAGCTCTCATCGGCTCCATGGTACTTGTAGCTGCTGTATTGTATGGTATCGTACCGGGTATCGTAAAAGTGGGTGGATGGTTTGAACTCTTGTTCGTAAACGGACTGGGATTCTCATTCAATACCGGACTGATTATCTACATTATCATACTGGCAGCCAGCATTATATGGGGAGTATACGAAAGCTATACGGTCCGCAGCCGCAAACTCATGAATATCTCATTCCTTACCACCGTCGGTCTGGTAGGTATTCCATTCTACGGACACGGCTGGAGCAGTGTACTGATTGGCATCATCGTATTGGTTATATTGGCCATTTATTTGTTTGCCGACCTGCCCGAAAAACTTCGTGTAAGCGCACGTACACTGAATACCTCTCTGCTCTGTCTGATGATGATCGTTGTAGGATACTCTTCGTATGCCGTAATTGTAATCCGTTCATCGGCAAATACCCCGATGGACCAGAACTCTCCGGAAGACATCTTTACCTTAGGTGAGTATCTGGGACGTGAACAATACGGTACACGCCCGTTGTTCTATGGTCAGACTTATGCTTCAAAAATTGCGCTGAAAGAAGTGGATGGCGGATGTACTTACGATATGACCGAAGGTGCACCGGTATACCAGCGCAAAGAAAAGGAACGTCCGGATGAAAAGGACAGCTACGAAGTAGTACGTAACAAAACAGAATATAAGTATGCACAGAACATGCTTTTCCCGCGTATGTGGAGTTCCGATCATGCCAAAGCTTATGAAGACTGGCTGGGAGGAGTAGAAGGACGACAAGTTCCATATGATCAATGCGGAGAAATGCTGATGGTCAAGATTCCTACCCAGTGGGATAACATCAAGTTCTTCTTTATTTATCAGTTGAACTACATGTACTGGCGCTATTTCATGTGGAACTTTGCAGGACGTCAGAACGACATCCAGGGTCAAGGAGAAATAGAGCATGGTAACTGGATAACAGGTATTTCATTCATCGATAAATTCCTTGTAGGAGATCAGAGTCTGTTGCCATCCGATTTGAAGAACAATAAAGGACATAACGTCTTCTATTGTTTGCCGCTGATACTCGGACTTATTGGTCTGTTCTGGCAGGCATATAAAGGAGAAAAAGGAATCCAGCAATTCTGGATCGTTTTCTTCCTGTTCTTTATGACAGGACTTGCCATCGTTCTGTATCTGAATCAGACACCTCAGCAACCGCGTGAACGTGACTATGCATACGCAGGTTCATTCTATGCCTTTGCTATCTGGATTGGTCTGGGTGTAGCCGCCATCTCCGAATGGCTGAGCAAACGTATGAGCGAAAAACCGGCAGCAATTCTGGCAAGCATCGTCTGCCTGCTGGTACCTGTACAGATGGTCAGCCAGACATGGGATGATCACGACCGCAGCGGACGCTATACCTGCCGTGATTTCGGACAGAATTACCTGAGCACCGTGCAGGATAAAGGAGATCCGATTATTTTCACCAACGGTGATAATGATACTTTCCCACTTTGGTATAATCAGGAAACAGAAGGATTCCGTACCGACGTACGTGTATGTAACCTCAGTTACTTGCAGACCGATTGGTATATCGACCAAATGCGCCGTCCGGCATACGATTCTCCGTCGGTTCCTATCAACTGGGAACGTATAGATTACGTACAAGGACACAATGAAGCCGTATATGTACGTCCGGAAGCAATGGAAACCATAAACAATTTCTACAAGCAGAATCCGGAAGAAGCCAAGAAAGAATTTGGTGATAACCCGTACGAACTGAAGAATATTCTGAAGTACTGGGTACGTTCGCCAAAAGAAGGCTTGCAAATGATTCCAACCGACAGTATTGTCATCAAACTGGATAAAGAAGCCATCAAGCGTTCTGGCATGCTGACTCCTGACTCAATTCCAGACTACATGCATATTTCTCTGAAAGGCAAACGTGTACTATACAAGAGTGAACTGATGATGCTGGAAATGCTTGCCAATACCAACTGGGAACGTCCGATGTATATGGCTATCACGGTAGGAACGGAAAATCATCTGAACCTGACCAACAATTTCTTGCAGGAAGGACTTGCTTACCGTATCACTCCGTTTGACAATGCCAAGTTGGGACGTCGCATCGACAGTGAAAAGATGTATAATAACCTGATGACCAAATTTAAGTTTGGCGGCATCGATAACCCTGATATTTACCTAGATGAGACAGTACTCCGTATGTGTGACACACACCGACGCCTGTTTGTTCAGCTTGCCAGTCAGTTGATAAAAGAAGGTAAGAAAGACAAGGCTTTGAAAGCATTGGACTACTGTGAAAAGGTAATTCCTAGTACAACTGTCCGTCACGACTATATTTATAGCAGTTCGAAAGAAATGGCAGACGATTACGCTCAACTGGGACAAACCAAGAAAGCTGAAAACATACTTGAACAACTGGCCAACAACTCAGTAGAGTATGCAAGCTGGTATCTGAGCCTTGATGACGAGCGTTTCGCCGGTTCATACGAAGAATGTATGCGTCACTTCTATATACTGGATGATGTATGCAAAGCTCTGTCGAACCTGAAAGATGCCAAGACGGGCAAGGAACTGGAATCGGCAGCCCATTATGCACAGAAGTTTGAACAACTTTATCAGTTGCTGGAACGCCGTGTAGGCAGTACCCATCCGGAAAATCAATAAGATTCCTGATATAAATTTTTTCTATAGAAAAACACAGAGGAACAAAACCTTGTGACCTGGTAATTGTTCCTCTGTGATTTTCTTTTTTTAAGAAAATCACAAAGACTGCATTTATTCATGTTAATAGAACAACCCCCGAAAATATTGCGCCTTTTATATCCAAGTGCGTTATGGCGCATGAACAAGAATGAAAAATCTGTTTACCTGACATTCGACGATGGCCCTATCCCTGAAATAACTCCATGGGTACTCGATTTGCTGGATAAATATGACATTAAAGCTACTTTTTTCATGGTAGGAGATAATGTACGTAAACATCCAGAAGAATTTCGTATGGTAGTGGAGAGAGGACACCGCATCGGGAATCATACATTCAATCATATCCGGGGATTTGAATTCTTGAGCAAAAATTACCTGGCCAATACAGACAAGGCCAACGAATATCTTCACACAGACTTATTTCGTCCCCCTCACGGACATATGCGCTGGCTGCAATATATGGTATTGAAAAGAAAGTATCGCATTGTAATGTGGGACTTGGTAACCCGCGATTATAGTAAGCGATTAAACGGGAAGCAAGTTTTTGAAAACGTAAAGCGCTACGCTCGCAACGGATCCATCATTACGTTCCACGACTCCATCAAATCGGAAGCACGTATGAAATACGCTCTTCCCCGCTCTATAGAATGGTTGCTGGAACAAGGATATACCTTTAAGGTATTCGACTAAACTACAATACCAATATTTAGGTATTGCCGTTTTACTTATATCCGAGATTTTTACCAACACAAATACCCAAATTTAGCGATTGATGCCTTTTCTCTGGCTATATAACTTTGCATTGTCAAAAATAATGATTTTGAAAAGTATATAGGTATCATAATTTAAGGGAAAAGAATCAATGATAAAAAACGGCATACTCACTTTAATTACACTATTTTTTTGTGTTTCTTTAGTAGCTCAGCCCCGTACGTTATTGTCGGGTAAAGTTGTATCGACTGATAAAACGATTGTTGACTTTGCAACTGTCTACTTGAAAGGTACACAGTATGGATGTACAACCGACGAACAAGGTATCTATCATCTGCATGCTCCGGCAGGGAAATATACGCTTGTCGTTTCAGCCGTAGGGTTTGAAACATGCGAAAAAGTAATAGAAATCGTACCCGACGGACGTACGAAACAGACTGTTGTACTAAAGCCTTCGGTAACCGAGCTGGATGAAGTGGTAGTTACATCCACCGGAGTAGGACGTGTCAAGAAATCTGCATTCAATGCAGTCGCTGTCGATACGAAGGAACTGCATAATTCTACCAAAAGTCTGAGTGAGGCATTAAACCAACTTCCGGGTATGAAACTTCGGGAATCGGGAGGTGTAGGATCAGACATGCAACTCATGCTCGATGGCTTCAGCGGGAAACATGTAAAAGTCTTTATCGACGGTGTACCTCAGGAAGGAGCAGGAACAGCTTTCGACTTGAACAATATTCCAGTCAATTTTGCCGAACGCATTGAAGTGTACAAGGGAGTTGTACCCGTAGGCTTCGGAACCGATGCTTTGGGAGGAGTAATCAACATTGTAACCAACAAGAAGCGTCGCAACTGGTTTCTCGATGCATCTTATTCGTATGGCTCGTTCAACACCCATAAATCGTATGTAAACTTCGGACAGACTTTCAAGAACGGTCTGATGTACGAAATCAATGCTTTTCAGAATTATTCAGACAACGACTATTATATCGATAACTATATCACCGAATTTGGCGACGACGGTATTACCGAAAGTACGGATAAGAAAAAAATCTATCACGTCAAGCGCTTCAACGATACGTTCCATAACGAAGCTGTTATCGGAAAGATAGGAGTCATGGACAAAAACTGGGCTGACCGACTGGTATTCAGCTTCAACTATTCCAATTTCTATAAGGAAATTCAGACGGGAGTTTATCAGTATGTAGTCTTCGGTCAAAAACACCGTAAAGGATATTCGTTCGTCCCGTCGGTAGAATACCGCAAGCGTAATCTCCTGATTGAAGGGCTGGATGTATCGGCAACGGCCAATTATAACCATAACATTACCCATAATATCGATACAGCATCCTACAAATACAACTGGCTGGGTGACAAGAAATATACCGGAACACCGGGAGAACAGTCGCACCAGAATAATGAATCGAAAAATACGAACTGGAATGGAACATTTACAGCCAATTACCGTATAGGAGAAGTACATACCTTTACACTGAATCACGTAATCAGTACCTTCCACCGTACAACTCGTTCGTATATATCGGGCAGCTCCAAGCTTTCCGATTTCAGCATTCCAAAGAAGACACGGAAGAACATCACCGGACTGTCGTACCGATATATGCCTTCCGATAAATGGAATGTTTCCGCCTTCGCCAAATACTATAACCAGTATAATGAAGGACCCGTATCACAAAATTCAGATGGAATCGGTAATTATATTTTGCTGAAAAAACATCTCAGTTCGCTGGGATACGGTGCCGCGGGCACTTATTTTATCGTGAAAGACCTGCAAGCCAAGCTTTCTTACGAAAAGGCATATCGTCTGCCCACCACCGATGAGCTGTTCGGTGACGAGGACTTGGAAGCGGGAAAAGCGGATCTGAAACCGGAAAGAAGCGACAACTTCAACCTGAACCTGAGTTATTCCTACCATATCGGCAAGCATGCCATTTACGTAGAAGGAAGCCTGATTTATCGTGATACCAAGGACTATATCAAGCGAGGATTGTCGCAGGTAAGCAACATGAGTTTCGGATATTACGAGAACCACGGCAGAGTGAAGACTAAAGGATATAACATCTCACTGCGATACAATTACTCCCGCTGGTTCAACATAGGGGGTACATTCAATTCAATGAATGCCCGCGACGAGGAAAAATACCGTGCCGGAGGTACTCAGCAGGAAAGCCTGACGTACGGACAGCGTATCCCCAATCAGCCGTATCTGTATGCCAACTTCGATGCCTCGTTGACCTGGCACGATTTGTTTGCCAAAGGAAATGTACTGACATTGGGATACGACGGATATTATCAACATGATTTCCCGTTGTACTGGGAAAACTTAGGAGATCCGACCACCAAAATCCGCGTGCCCGAACAGCTCTCGCATAACCTCAGCATCGGATATAGTCTGAAAGGAGGACGATACAATCTTTCTTTCGAATGCCGTAACCTGACCAACGCCAAATTGTACGATAACTTCAGCCTGCAAAAGGCAGGACGGGCCTTTTACGGAAAAATAAGAGTGAATTTTGGTAAATAACAAAAACTTAAACATAAAAAGAACATGCAAAAAAAGTATTTTACACATGCCCTGACAGTGGCCTTGTGCTCTGGCAGCTTATTTTGCTCATGCAGCGAAGAATATGTAGCTGGAAATCAGGAAGGAACAGTAACCGGAACAGATAAATATGTCATTGCTGCAAAGACAGGTGATGCTACTTATCTGATAACGTCCGAATCACTCGACGAAGGAACCATTACTTCGGTAGGAAACGGAACCGAAACCATCGGAGGTTCTTATTGGGTCTTTTATAACACAGACTATCTCTTCAGCCTGAAATACAACAACGGAGAAGCAGGAACAGGAGCTTCGTATATACTCGAACAGTCCACTGGAAAGCCTGCGGAACATAATTCGTATACGTTTAACCGCATCACAACGTATGGTATCTGGGGGAATAACGTTATTACTGCTTCTACTAACGACGGAAGCAAAGAAACAGACGGAGAACATTTTGCCAAATATCTTCAGTTCAACTACCTGAATGCTACCAACGGCAAAACAACGACAGGTACACAGATTGCCGAGAACTTTCTTGGGAACGGTGAATTTGTGAGTTTTGCAGGCTTCGTAGAAGCAAACAACAAGCTCTATACCTCAGTAATCCCGATGGGAATGAGTCATTACGGTGTCAATACATTCCCCGACAAGATTACAGATGCCGACCTGGTTGCTAAATCGGATGGAGGCAGTGGTTCCGGATCGTATACAGCCGGACAAATACCTGCTACCCAGTACCCCGACAAGGCATTTATTGCTATCTACAACGGAAACAGCTTCAATGAAACACCAACCATTGTAGAAACAGATAAAATCGGATTTGCCTGCGGAAGATTCCGCTCACAGTATTATCAGACCATCTGGGCTGCCGATAACGGCGACTTATATGTTTTCTCTCCAGGATATGGACGTACAGCAACATCTTCCACCGATTTAAAGAAAGTTACCGGTACACTTCCTTCGGGAGTTATGCGCATCAAGGCAGGCGAAACAACTTTCGACTCGAACTATTATTATAATTTGGAAGAATTAGGCAACAAGAAACCGATGTTCCGCTGCTGGCACATCACGCAGGATTACTTCCTGCTGCAAATGTACACAGACGGAGTAGCAGGCATGATGAATGGAAAGAATGCTGTTGTGACCGAACTGGCTATATTTAAAGCCGAAGACGGAAAACTCACGACTGTATCAAGCGGATTACCCAATCAGAGTAGTATAACATCACTGGGTGCTCCTTTCTGTACCAACGGAATGGCTTATATTCCCGTAGTAACCAACGACGGTAATTATCCGGCTTTGTATAAAATAGATCCAGCCACAGCCATTGCTACGAAAGGAATCAGCATCATAGCAGATGAAGTTGCTGCCGTAGGTTTATTATCTCCTAAATCATTCTGAGAGTAACAATGAAGAAAATATTCAAAAAAATACATCTATGGCTGTCCGTCCCCGTCGGACTGATTATCTCGGTAATCTGCCTGACAGGGGCAACCCTGGTTTTTGAGAAAGAAATAACCCGTGCTTGCAACCCTCATTTATATACTATAAAATATGAAGAAGGCAGTAAACCCTTAAAGCCATCAGATATCATTACACGCGTCTGCCAGCAAACAGAAGATACGTTGGAAATCAGCACTCTGCAAATAGCCAGCAACCCCAAAGAAGCGTGGATGGTAAGCTTCACCAATGCCGGGCAACGTCAGTTAAGTGTCAACCCCTATTCAGGAGAAATAAACGGATGGGTAGAAGGAAATACTTTCTTCCAGACCATTCGCAAACTGCATCGCTGGCTGCTCGATGCCCCTGCACAAAAGGGAGCTTCTTCTACCGGAAAGACAATTGTCGGCATCACTACCCTGCTGATGATAGTTATTTTAGTTTCCGGCATCATACTCTGGTGGCCTCGAACTCGTAAGAGCCTGCACAACCGATTGAAGGTTTCATGCAGTAAAGGGTCTTTCCGGTTCTGGTACGACAGTCATGTCTCTTTGGGCTTTTATGCTACTCTGTTTTTGTTAGTTATGGCCCTCACAGGACCAACCTGGTCGTTCCGATGGTATCGCACCGGATTTTACGCGTTGTTTGGTGCTTCTACTGAACAGACACAACACACTGCACCAGCCAAAGAAAACAAAGACAAGAAAGAAAAGAAGAGCAAACCCGAAAAATTGGATTATCAAGTATGGGACACTGCACTTTTGGAACTGCAAAGCCGCTACAATCGTTACGGTAACATCCTGTTGAGTAGAAACAGTGCACAAATTATCCAGCCCGGAAAACGGAAAGGGGATACAGCTTCTTTCGACACACATACCGGAAAGATTACTGCTATCGAAAGATACGATGCCGATAAGCAACCTATGTCTAGCAAGATGAAAGGGCTTATTTATTCCCTTCATACGGGACAATGGGGAGGGATGATTACCCGCATTCTGTACTTTCTGTCGGCTTTCATCGGAGGTATCTTGCCACTTACAGGATATTATTTCTGGATCAAACGTATAAGTAGAAAACACCGCCGTAATGTTTGACCGAAGATTTGTACAAAACATTTTATTTTTTGTACGAAAAACAAAAAGACCTGCAGACGTTTCTGTTGAAGTATCTGCAGGTCTTTTTACTTTTTTTCGGGAGGGATAAAGACAAAAAATACCTTAAAACAGCTTAATCAGTACCAATAAAAGTACTTATCTGTTTGATGTTTTTTTCGTCTTTTTCTCAAAATATTGAGAAGGCGTCATATTGAACTCCTCCTTAAAACACTTAGTAAAATAAGCAGGCGAAGAGAAACCAACTTTATATCCGATTTCAGCATACGTATATTTACCCTCAAGTATCAATTCTTTTGCCTTATCCAATCTAAATCTCTTCAAAAAATTATTGGGAGTATCTTTGAAAGTTAACTTAAACTGTTTGTAAAAATTAATTTTAGAAATAGCCAATTCATTAATCAATATACTCAAATCGCAATCATAATCCATGTAATGCTCTTTTATATAACATAACACTCTCTCCTGAAATTGAGCATAATCTTCATTTTCTTTTCTTATGTTATCTTCATTTTCAGAATCTTGCAACTCCAGAACTGGTCT
>OHBW01000376.1_pt1 | contig 21368 bp, 22 predicted proteins | sample 1577411 | NCBI WGS metagenome assembly OHBW01 (sample SAMEA3879534, study PRJEB24766) | human gut metagenome | biome: human-associated habitat; feature: feces | place: USA | collected 1985/1987 | reverse complement strand
AACGCCCCATCCCGCGCCCGCAGGCGCAACACCTGCTTGTCCCCGCGCCAAGGAAGTCTTGAAACGTAGTTTCAAGCGGCTTTCTTTGGCAGCTTTCTTTCAACGATGAAAGAAAGCTGCTCGCGCCAGGGGGCGGCGAAGCCCTCCCCCCGCCGCGAAGTATTGACGCAAAATCCCCCGCCGTTACTGCCACGCCGCCGGTACCGGCGGCATAATACGCCGCACATCTTTCTCCATGGTATCCCCCGCCGTGGGCACAAAGCCCAGCCGCGCGAAGAACAGCCGCAGCCCCTTGTCCGGGCAGTCCACCCGCAGGATATCCCTCCCCCGCCGCAGGCAGGCGTCAACAGCCTGCCCCATGGGCGGGATACCCAGGCCCTTCCCTCGCCATTGCGGAGTCAGGCCGTACCAGCTCAGCCGCAGGGCGTCCCCCTCGTCGGACAGGCTGAAGGCTCCGATCAGCGCCTCGCCGTACCACACGCCGGTAGCCTCGCCCCCGGCGGGCATACCCAGCGCCGCCCGCTTCTCCTCCGGCAGCGGGCCGTAGCCCTCGCCGGACTCCACCATGTTCTTCTCCTTCCACCAGCTCTGCCTGGCAAAGGTGGACAGTCCCCGTTCCGTCAGATGGCTGTTGTCGTCCCGGTATACCACCCGGAACGTCCCGTTCTCCCATTCCAGCAGCGACACGGCGGTGTTGTCCCCGTGGGGCGTCTGCCCCACCTCCGCCAGCGTCTGCCCCTGCAAAACGCCCAGCACGGTCCGCAGCGCCATCCCATGGGAAAATACCGCTGCGGCGCCGCCCTCATGGGCCCGGGCCACGCGCTCCAGCGCCGGGATAAACCGGTCCACCACCTGCTGCGCCGTCTCGGCCCCCGGCACACGCCACAGGTCGGCCCGCCGGTTGAAGTTGTACATCTCCTCCGGGTATTTCACGTTCAGCTCATGCCAGGTGTGGTCCTCCCACTCCCCCATGCATATCTCCCGGAACGCCGGCTCCAGATGCAGCGGCAGGGCCTTGGGCAGCCAGATGGCCCGTGCGGTGATCTGCGTCCGGTACAGGTCGCTGCTGTACACCGCGTCGATGTCCACCTTCCGGAACCTCTCCCGCAGAGCGTCGATCTGCTGATACCCCCGGTAGTTGGTGATCAGCCCGTTGCAGTGGCCGTGTGCAACGCGGTACAGGTTTCCCTCCGCCTCCGCGTGGCGGATCAGATACAGCCGCGTCATACCACCGTCACCCACTGCTTCCACGCGCGGACCGCCTCCTCGACCGCCGCCGCCGGCTCCGCCGCGTACTGCAAAGCACTGTCTGCCGCCAGCGCCCCGTGACCCATATCGTCAAAGGCCGGCAGCGCATTCTCCCCGTCGCAGTCCTCCAGCAGCAAAAACGCCCCCGGACATACTCTCCGCACGTCCCTCACATCCAGACTGTACCCCGTGGACACAGCCAGCGCTGCACCCCGGCGTGCCATCTGCTCCGCCACGGACAGCCACAGCGCCCGGTCGCCGGCCACCAGACTCTGTACCTGTCCGCCGGTCCGTACCGCCGCGATGGGCAGCATCTCCCCAGCCTCCAGGCACCCGCTTCCGCCGTAGGGGCACACCGTCACGGCGTCCGCCCCGTACCCGGCCCAGCACTCCGGCTCCGCGGTGTTCATATCCAGTATCACATACAGTTCCTTGGCATGGGCCGCGCTGACAAGGTTCGCCAGCACGTCCGCCCCCATCATCCCGTGACGCAGATACGCTCCGCCCCGCAGCACCACCGCGGGCAGCTTTCCCGCCGCCGCGTCCAGCAGCGTCGTGCCGTGATACCGCAGCGCCTCCGCCTGGGCCATGGGCGTGTCGCCGAACATATCGATAAAGTTCTTCACGAACTTCCCACTCAGCTTCTCCGCCTCCGGCGCCAGCGTCAGCGCCAACGGTGTTTTTTTCTCGCGGATACGCCGCTGCAATTCCAAATCAAACATCATGTTCTCCTTTTTTACCTTTGCGCTCCCATATACACGCACTAAGAGTACGCAAAATGACAAATGGCATATAAATAGTGTATAGATAACCTATAAACAACATCTACGCAAGTGTCTGACATCGTCTCATGGTATTATACCAATTCCGCCCCCGCTTGGCAAGAAACACCGCCGTCTTTTTCGCATTTTTTCACCTCTGCCGGGCATACTGTACACAGGCCGATAAAGGATAAAAATGCAACGAAAAAGAGGTGAACACGATGAAAACGTGTACTTTCCTCAAGGGAATGGTCGCCGGCATGGCTGTCGGCGTCCTGCTGGACAACGCCCTTCGTCCCTCGCCCAAGTTCCGCAAGACCCAGGCGGGCAAAACCCTCCACCGCCTGACCTGCGCCCTTGACGACGCCGTGGACGAGGTCTGCTCCAAGCTGCAATAACCGCGGTATCGCATCCGGGCGGTGTATGGTTATGTAAACCATACACCGCCCTATAATCAGCAGATTTCCATTGTTCAAAATTACACATTATGTTAACTTAGATATTTGCTGTCAATTCCACAACTCACCCCGAAAATTCCATCTTGACAAACCTGGTATTTTTGGTATAATAATCCATGCTGTTTGTCAGCGAATCGAATATGCAGTGGTATCGAAGAGGTCATAACGAGCACGACTGGAAATCGTGTTGTCGTCAAAAGCGGCACGAGGGTTCGAATCCCTCCCACTGCGCCATATTAACGAAACGGTATAGATGCGTCTGGCGTAAAGCCAGGCGCATCAACCGTTTCCGGGCTTTTTCAAGCCCGGATTTCTTCTCTCAAACCATAGATGCAAATCGCTGTTTCAGGGCGTCTGCCCCGATTCGAACCGGGTGTTTTCCTGTTTCATGCAGATGCGTTCAGCCAGCGCCCTTTTTCAGCGGCGATTTTTCCGGCTGGCAGCGGTATTTTTCTCAAAAAAGAATCATAAAGATTTGGGCGTCGTTTTGTTGGTCCTGACGGACTAAGAAAGTGGCGCCCTTTTTCATTTCAAAAAGGGCGCTGGTCGCAGCGCCTGCATTTGTAGGTCGGAGCATGATCGCTCCGGCCTTATTTTTTATGCATGGGAGGAGCTATATGAGCATCAGCGCAGAAGAAAAGGTCTGTTACCTCAGAGAAGCAGCAATCGTCCTTGCCAAGGAGGGTTTCCAGTTGGACGAAGTTCACACTGACAGGCTGTGTATCCTGCTTGACGGTTCGCCGCTTTGTGAAGTAACTAAGAGCGGTGGTGTTGCCTACCGCAATGAGGATATTGACGAGCCAGAACGGATTGCTGCCAAGGACAAGGTGTATGAGATTGTCAGGACCACAGCGGAGTATATGCGGCAGATGGAGATGGCGCCCTTTTTGAAAGCCGACGGTCTGGAGGACGGCTACAAGGTGCTGGCGGATTTCAACGGCACTGTGCTGGCTGGAGTTCAGAGCAAACACGGAGTCCACTTCGTCACATGGGATTGGGCCTATGGGCACACAGGAGTATGTCATGGGCACTATTTCATGGAGAACTATGCAGGAGCCAAACAGGACTTTGCCATCCGCTCCGGGCTGATTCAAAAGGAACAGCTTTTCACCCCAGAGCAGATGACTGAGATTTATCGCTGCTGTGCGGACTCTGTAGACGGAGATTTCTTTGAACTCACGGGAGAGCAGGAAAAAATGATCCGCAGTGTTCAGCAGCAGATTGAGGAGTGTGTGCCGGATTTGGATGAGCGGATCCGGCAGCAGGAAGAAGCCTTGGAACAAGTCGCGCAGGAACAGATAATGTAATATCAAACGGTACGGGCCGGAGTCTTAACAATAAGATTCCGGCCCTTTTTTCATTTCAGAGAGGAGTTCGCTTATGCCGTACTATTTCATGCGAGACACGCCGCTGCAGGCGTTGGAGCAGTTGATGATGTCTCAGCCCGGTCAAAAGCCCAGAGGTGGTGGAATATACCGCAGCCCATTTCGTTACACGCCCGAAGATGTGGCGTGCGAATACTGCCAGAACTATGTCCGCAAGCATCCGTGCCGCCTATGTGAATGTACCTGCCTGGAGGAGCGGATCGAGGCAGGTGTGCTGGAGCTGAATGCATTCATGTGGGACTGCTTCACCCCCTCTATGGGGCCGCAGTTTCGAAAAAGGATGCATCAGCAATTCAGAGAGAGGAAACCTCAATTCTTCCAATTCTTCCTGTCCGATGCCCACCGGCGAAGATGGACACATTGGCGAGAGCGCTGCTGGCGTTTGTCCGACCGGAACAAAGCGGCCCTCTTCCTGCTCACGGCATACGAGAGCCTTTGGCGCAGGATGGTCTGGAAATGCGGGAATGACGGCTTTGACTTCCAAAGCGTCCGGCTCGGAGGAATCGAGCCGGAGCTATACAGCGTCTACCAGGCGGCGAAGGCCATTGCGGTCGGCTGCTGTAATATCACTCTCGCAGACCTTGCGTCTCCGGAATTGGTCACAGATGAGGCGTTCCACCTGATCACTGGCGCACTACTGATGGCCAAATACGGAGATGCGGTTTTGAATTTGGAAAAAGGAGTTGACGAAACATGATGATACAAGCGGTGCTTGGCAATCCGCATCACCCGGAATACGGCGTGGCGACCATTCCGTTTCCTATTCCCCGCGACCAGCACGCACACTGCATGGAACTGCTGGAGGCGTTGGAAATCGGTGACGCGGTCAAGGCGGACTGCAAGGTGGAGAAGATCGACAGCTTCTACACCGTTCTCAAGCGAGTGGAAATGCTCACGGTCAATGTGGAGGAGCTGAACTACCTCGCCAAACGGCTGGACAGCTTCGACACCGGCGAGGCCGCACAGTTTCAGGCAATGGCACACAAGCTGGAGCTTTTCGAGCTGAAGGATGGTCACCCTCATTGAGAAAGAGCATTTGGGCGGCACCTGCCTGAATATCGGCTGCATCCCAACCAAGTGCCTGCTCCATAGTGCCGAGCTGGTGGAGGACATCAAAAATCAGGGCAAGGACATCGGCGTGAAGGTCACCGGCGTGGAGGTGGATTTCCCCCAAGTCATCGCCCATAAGAACGACATCTCCAAAAAGCTCACGGGCGGTGTCAGAAGCCTGCTGAAAATGAACAAGGTCACCGTCATCGATGGAAAGGCCGCTTTTACCGCTCCCAAAAAGCTGAGCGTCAAAAAGGCGGACGGCTCCCACGAGGAAATGACAGCGGATGCCATTATTATCTCCACCGGCTCCGTCAACTCCACGCCTCCCATCCCCGGTCTGAAGGAAAACCCCAACTGCATCGACTCCACCGGCGCATTGAGTCTCAAGGTTCTGCCGAAGTCCATGGTGGTCATCGGCGGCGGCGTCATCGGCCTTGAGCTGGCCTGCGCCTATGCCGCCTTCGGTACCAAGATCACCGTGGTGGAGGCCATGGATCACATGCTGCCCATGCTGGACGGCGACCTCACCAAAATCGGCGTAGAGCACATGAAGAAGATGGGTATGGAGTTCCATCTGGAATGCCCGGTGCAGGCGGTGGAAAGTAGCTCTGTGGGTGCCAAGGTCATCTGCAAAAACAAGGCTGGTGAAACTGTCAGCTTTGAGGCGGAGAAGGTGCTGGTGGCCATCGGCCGCAAAGCCAATACCGCCATGCTCGACCTCGATGCCGGTAAACTCGACAACGACCGCGGCCGCATCAAGGTCAATGACAAGATGGAGACTAGCGTCCCCGGCGTGTATGCCATCGGCGACTGTGTCATGGGCTATGCCCAGCTGGCGCACACTGCCTCCGCCATGGGCGAGGTGGCGGCAGAGAACATCTGCGGCCATGAGGTGCACTATGATGAATCCACCAACCCCACCTGCGTCTATATTGAGCCGGAGGCTGCCTCTGTGGGACTCACGGAGGAGCAGTGCAAGGCCAAGGGTATCGCATACAAGGTGGGTAAGTTCCCCATGAGTGCCAACGGAAAGGCACTGATCCTCAATGGCGGAGAGGGTCTGGTAAAGCTCATCGCCGGAGCGAAATACGGCGAAATTCTGGGTATGCATATCATAGGACCACGAGCCACAGACCTCATTTCCGAGGGCGCGCTGGCCATCCGACTGGAGGCCACGGTGGATGAACTGATCTCTACCATTCATAGTCATCCCACCGTCACCGAAACGCTGCGGGAGGCCGCGCTGAATGTAGAGAAAAGAGCGATCCATACACCGAACCGGTAAAACGATCCTGTGCGGCGGCAGCGCGATCACCGCTTGACAGAGCACTCGGCCTCTCCTTAACAGAATGAATCCTCCTCACATATTTTATTGATTAGTCGAGGAACTCTGTTCAAGAAGTCCATCAAAAGCGCATGATGCACAGGACGCAGTGTGATCAGGAAAAGAGGAGCCACCTGTTCGTTTGTTTGCCGGTATGTCTCTGCAGAAGGCAGCGGATCGTGCAAAGGGAGGTCAACAATATCGTCCTTTGCGCCCTCCGCTGTGTCCCTATGAATGCAGCGAAGCAGCGGTCGGATCATACATCCTGCCGCTGCTTCATTTTTTGTAAATTGACCAATCAGACAGCACAGGCATTCGTCTCACCTGCCCGAGAAGTCTCCTCTCTGCTGTACAGCAGAGCCTCCACCATGGCTTTAATCGCGGCGCGATCTCGCACATCGCAGGCGCGAATAAGCCAGACAAGCTGGACCTCTTCTGATTCTTCTACCTCATCTTCTGGATAAACCACTCGGTCAGCGGAGATTCCCAAAGCCCGCATGATCCGACAGAACACCTCGATACTTGGCGCACGTTGTTCATTTTCGATTGCCGCCAAGTGCCGCACGCCAATTTTGGCGCGTTCTGCGATGATTTCACGGGAAAAACCTTTCTGCAACCGGATTCCTTTTAAGATCAGGCCCATCTTGTCCGTTATTTTTGCTTCATCTTTTTCGAACACTCTCAGTTCACCTCCAGCTATATTCTATCGGGAGACGCCAAAACAGAGAATGTCGTATTCGTAGTTATATTTTGGAACTAATGGTGCCATATGTTCCGGTAATCCGGCCATATAAAAAAACGGCTGGATTGGCGGGAAACTTGTCATGCTTACAACAGGGATCTCCTTTCCGTCCGGAAAGGAGGTCTTATGCACTCTCTGTGTGTAAGAACACCGCTCATTTTGAGCGCGTCAATATGAGACAGCCATCCTGCGGGTTGGAAGTAGACATTGGGTTTTAAATCACCTTCCAAACGCAGATAGCGGAGCATATCTCAAGTATGACGCATTAGTTCTTAATAAAAGCTACGCTCAGAACAAAAACGCAAATAGGATGCCCTGCTGCCGCGGCCCGCCACCCGTTTCTAAGATTTGCAGCCAACCAAATTTCAGAATACGGAGGAACCATATATGGGATTTAATTATGCGGCAGAAAAGAAGAAGCTTGAAAAGCTGGGGTTGCTCAAATCGACACAGCACGGGAATCGTGTGAAGTATGCGGTTCGTGTATGCTGAAAATGGGAGCCGCTGCATCCGATTACATGACCCGCGAGGCGCGCAGACTACTATTTGACTACTAATCTGCGGTCAGATCGAAGACATTGGTTCTCTCTGCCCGATGCTGCGGCACCTGACACGGCTGTGTTTTGTTGCGCTTGCATTTCAAAAGCCGGTTTGTTATAATGCGAGTGAGTAGCGATAACAGTGATTAAGGTGGAGGTGTCGATATGCGCTTTGAGCAGTCGCAGAAGCAGCAAGCCGTATTGGCACCTGTCATGCGGCATTCCCTGCAATGCCTGCAGATGTCCGCTTATGATCTGTTCCTTCATGTGCAGGACGAGGCGATGGAGAATCCCATGCTGGATGTGGACATGTCGTCCATTGATTTATTGTCGGATACAGCCGCTGGCGATAAAGATGCCGTGACGTTAGCTGTAGAAGATGCTGTGCCTTTTTGCCGCGGCGCTCACTCCATGCAGGTCCCCTTTGCCGCGCAGGACTACAGTCATGGCCAAAGTTTGCAGGAGCATCTGCACGAACAGCTGGGGCAATCAAAATGGGTGGATCCTCAGACACGCCGCCTGGGTAGCTATTTGATCGACTGCCTTGACAGCCGCGGGTATCTGGATTGCCCGTTGGAGGTGCTGGCGGAGGAACTCGCGGTTCCCGTTTCACTGCTGGAGCAGGCACTGTTCGCGGTGCAAATGCTGGAGCCGACCGGAGTCGGCGCACGCACTCTGTCCGAATGTCTCGTTTTGCAGTTGGCACAGGGACAGAATTTCAATGCCGTAACGCTGGGTGTGGCACAAAACGGTCTGGAACTGCTGGCAGCGCGACGTTATCCAGAACTGGCCAGACGGCTGGGCGTGGACAAAAAAACGCTGATGGAGGCTGTTGCCGCCATCACCGCACTGAACCCGATCCCAGCGCAGGGCTATGGTACTGGGGAAAGCGGCGGCTGTATTTTGCCGGACGCAGTGATCACGGTTCAGGACGGAAACATCACACTGGAGCTCAACCATCAGGCAATGCCTTGTGTTTCGATGGACAAACAATACCGCGCTATGCTGCAGCAAACAGAGGATGCGGCAGCGGCGGAATACTTAAAAGAAAAGCTTCGGCGGGCGGAGGAACTGATCGACTGCCTGCAAAACCGCAAGAGAACGCTGACCCGTCTGCTGACCGAGATCATACAGCGCCAGTACGACTTTTTCTGCGGAGAGTCCTTGCAGCCCATGACGATACAAGACGTTGCGGGAGCCCTTGGTGTAAACCCGTCCACAGTCAGTCGGGCGATACAGGAAAAATATGTTTTGTTCCGGACAAAAATTATTCCGCTGCGCAGTTTGTTTACGCAGCCTGCCGCACACGGACCGTTTGGCTCCTTGTCCCCTGTGACCATCCACCAGCGGATACAGCGGCTTATCGCCGAAGAACCGCCTGGGCAGCCCATCTCCGATGAAGCGCTGGCAGCCGCGCTGACGGCGGAGGGGATTTGTATCTCGCGCCGCACCGTTGCAAAATACCGCACACAGCTTCAGATACCACCATCCACACAGCGGCTTCACAAATAAGGCAGCAGCAGAGAATTACACGGCGCCCACCGTTTTGGAGCGCCGTGCGTTTTTATGGCAAAGCAGGGTCCGCTCAAAGGAAAATAGGAAATTTTTTCAAAAATAAAAAAACACGCTGGAAATCTGTAAAAGAGTATGATACTGTTAAAAAGAAGACAAAGCGACAGGAGGCTCCGTCTATGCGATGCAAAAAGTGTCCTATGGCGAAGGATGAGTGCTGCACCATCTGCGACCAGAACGATTTTCTCACAGCGGAACGGCCTTTGCCCGATCAGGATGAGCTGCTGGCAGCATTGAAACGGGAGCGTACCATCAACCAGCAACTCAACGCGATCATTGAAAACTCTGCTGACACCTTATTTGCAACCAACGGCAACGGCGATATCATCAAGGTCAATCGTGCCTGGGAACAGCTGAGCCAGACCAACCGCGAAGATGTGCTGGGGCGCAACATTCGCGACCTGGTATCCACCGTCATCTCAGATTCATCTACCCTTGCGACGCTGGAAACAAAACAGCGCGCCACCAAAGAGCAGCATCTGCTCCGCAGTGGCCGCACTTCCTATACCACCAGCACGCCTGTGTTCACAGACGGCGTATTGACCATGGTGGTCAGCAACAACCGCGACTTCTGTGAGATCGAGCGGATGCGCGCACAATTGGAGGAATCACAAAAAGTCGCCGCCACCTATCGTGATCAGATCAAGCGGATGCAGGAGGAGCTGCTGCCGCAGGCGGAAATTATTGCCAACGACCCTGAAACGCTGAATCTTATTTACCGCGCTAACAAGGTGGCAAAGGTGGATACCAGCGTCCTGATCACTGGTGAAACAGGTGTTGGCAAGGAGGAGTATGCGAAATATATCCATCGCATGAGCAACCGGAGTAGCCAGCCCTTTATCCGCGTTAATTGTGCGGCTATATCCTCCAGTCTTATTGAGAGTGAACTGTTTGGCTATGAAAAAGGTGCGTTCACCGGCGCCAACAGCTCCGGCAAACGGGGTTTGTTTGAAGTCGCGGATAACGGCACAATATTTCTGGATGAAATCGGTGAACTACCGCTGCTGATGCAAGCAAAGCTGCTGCGTGTGCTGCAGGAGCAGGAGCTTCTGCGCGTGGGTGGAACAGCGCCGATAAAAATCAATGTCCGCGTCATTTCCGCCACAAACCGCGATCTGAAGCAGATGATCCGTGAGCAGACATTTCGAGAAGATCTGTTTTACCGGCTCAGTGTTGTTTCGCTGGAGATCCCGCCGCTGCGAGAACGCAGAAATGATATTTTTCCCTTGATCCAGCATTTCATCACCGAACTGAACAACAAGTACGGCTTTCATAAGACGCTGACGCCGGACGCTTTTCAAGTGCTGAAGAGCTATTCTTTCCCCGGCAATGTGCGGGAACTAAAAAATTGTCTGGAGGAAGCCGTGGTCATGAGCGAAGACGACCGACTGACGCGAGACAGCTTCTCGTGTCTGCTGCAGGGGCATATTGTACCCTGTGCCGATGGTGAGCGGCCGTTGGACGATATCCTTTTAGATATCGAGTACCAGTATCTTACGAACGCACTACAGGAAGAGGGAAGTATTCGCAAAGCAGCTGCAAGACTGCAGATGTCTTCTACAACGTTTGCACGACGGCTGAAGCAGGCGGAAGAAAGACTCCACCTGTAAGCGTACCATTATTGCTGCGTTTTGTGCCAAAAATGGCACAAAACGATTAAGGGCGACATGTTTTTTCGTGGTAATCGAAAAGCAAAGCAACCCGTTTATTCCCAAAAGAAAAATCTTTGTCAACATTTTAACCAAAATGCGATATTCATTTCTGGCAAAATGCAAAAAATTTAGAAAAGCGTGCTCAATCACTTTCTACAGGCGGTGGTTGGCACGCTTTTTGCTGCGATATAGGGTAAAACCACAAAAAGGAGGTGACCTCAATGAATTTTTTAGAGCATTGGTTGATTTTTGAGGCGTGCGCGTGGGTTGTGTTGATTGCTGTTATCAATATCATGCTGCCCAACAAGAAGAAGTGAGAGACAATGAGAAAGAAAAAGGAGAGCAACCATGAATATCTTTATTGTACTGATGGTCATTTATATTGCTGCCATGCTCCTTCTAGGGTATCTGGGCAGTAAGCGGGCTACGGACTCCACCAGCTACGCAACGTCCAACGGTGACGTCAGCGTGTTCAATGTTTCAGTTACCTTTGCGGCAACGTTTGCCAGTGCGGGAACCTTCTTGGGTGTCGCCGGCCAGGGCTTTGCCTATGGCTTGACTAACTTCTGGTTCTGGGCCTCTCAGTGGACCAGTGCCGGTATTATCATGGCGATCATCGTCAGACGCTATCGCCGCATGCACTCCATGAAGAAATCCGCCACAGTGGCTGACTGGATCGCCGACCGCTATCACAGTCAGGGCCTTCGCGTGTGGCTGGCCATCGTTTCACTGGCACAGGTAGCGTTTATCGCTTCCCAGCTGGTGGGCGCAGGCATTATCATTAACCAGATGATCCCCTCTATTTCCTATAAGATGGGCGTTCTGATCTCCGCCATCGTTATTATTATCTACATCTGCATGGGCGGTTCTTATGCGCATATCTACACCAATATTGCCCAGGGTCTGATGATGACTGTGCTGGGCGTCATTCTGGCAGTTTCCGGCATCTTCATCTTCGGCAACGTGATTACGGAGGTTCCTGCCCGTCTGGCCGAGATCGATCCCAACCTTGCCATGGGTCTCAACCCCAACAATGCAGGTTATCCCACACCGATATACGTGGTCGGCCTGTTTGTGGCACACCTTTGGTGGGCGCTGAACCCGCAGCTTATCAACAAGGCCACTTACCTTAAAAATGACAAGGATGTCAAGACCTTCTGCTGGCTGGCACCGTTGCTGATGTTCCTGATGTGCTCCGTAGTCTTTGTGGGCTCCTATACTCGCGTTCTGGTTCCCGAAGGCATCGGCGATGTGATCACCGGCATGGATGGCGCTGTTCCTTATTATGTCAGCCTCGTTTTCCCCAAGTTCATTGCGGCGGTGTTCCTGGTGGTTATTATGGCGGCCATGATGTCCACCGTGGACGGTGTGCTGCTGTACGTGTCGTCTATCCTCGGCTGTACACTGTATAAGAATACGATTGTTCCCGCCCGCCGTGCCAAGGGTATTCAGATTGACGATGCCAAGGTCGAAAAGACGACGATGAATATCCTGAAGTATTCGACCTTTGTTATTGGTCTGATCGCGGTACCCATTGCATTTAATAAGCCCGCCAACCTTACTGCCATGCTCTGGGGTGCTGCCGGACCTATCATGTCGGCGGTGGCCGGCCCTGTGGTCATCGGCATTTTCAGCAAGCGCCCCTCTGCCAAGGCAGCTGCACTGGGTTCTGTTTTGGGCTGCGCATCCTTCCTGATCCTGTATTTCGCCAAGATCATCGGCTCGGTATATCTGTGCTGCAGCATCGGCGGTGTTGTCAGCATTCTGTTCTGTGTGATCGGCATGTATGTTTTCCCGCCCATGGATGAGAAGCTGGCGGCGGATGCCTTCAAAACACTGGAAGACTGATCCATCCTTCGGCAAAGAACGACTTCACTCCTCATGAGGTAGGGCGCGGTATCCCGTTTATACCGCGCCCTGTCATATCAGCTAAGCTACGCTAACAATCCTTCTGTAAGAACAAGGAGAAGCATACCATGACTAACTGGAATAAGCATTATCAAGAAAACACGGTTACCGCTGAGGAAGCCATCACCTATATCCACAGTGGTGATACCGTCGTGTTCTCCCATGCTGCAGTAGAGCCGACGCATATTATCCGCACCCTTTTGGCACACGCTGACCGTTATCAGAATGTAGAAATCATCCATATGATCGGTGTGGGAGGTCTGGAATATTGTCGTCCGGAATATAAGAACCACTTCCATCACAATTCTTTCTTTGCCAGCGGCGGAAAGACAAAGCAGGGCATCTCAGAGGGCTTTATTGATGTGACCCCTTGCTGTCTCAGCCAGGTGGCCGATATTCTGATGAATCGGCTTCCCAAGATAGATGTATTTGTAGGGCAAATGTCCCCGCCTGATGCCCATGGTTACTGTTCTCTGGGCATCGACCTGACTTACGAGCGGGCAGGCTTTGACAGCGCTGCGATCCGCATTATGCAGGTCAACCCCAATATGCCCCGCGTCCATGGCGAAACCTTTGTGCACGTTAGTCAGGTGCAATATTTTGTCCCGTGCAATGACCCACTGATCGAGATCCCGCGTCCTGTGATCTCTGATGTGGAAATGGCGCTGGGCAAAAATTGCGCAGATCTGATAGAAGACGGATCGACCCTGCAACTGGGTATCGGCAGTCTGCCGGACGCGATTTGCAAATTCCTGCAGGAAAAAAATGATTTGGGCATCCACTCCGAAATGATCTCCGATGGTGTGATGGAGCTGATTGAAGCTGGTGTGGTCAACAACCGGAAAAAAACACTTCACCGTGGGAAAACCGTGGCTGCCTTTGCTATGGGAACACGAAAGCTGTATGATTTCATCAACGACAACCCCTCCTTTATGCTGATGGATGGCGCGTATGTTAACGACGCTGCCATCATTGCCCAGAACAACAAGATGATATCGATCAACTCCTGCGTGGAGATCGATTTTTATGGGCAGGCGGCGTCTGAAAGCGTCGGTAGGCTGCAAATCAGCGGTACCGGCGGACAGACGGATTTTGTTCGAGGAGCTACCCGTTCTCCCGGCGGAAAATCTCTAATCGTGCTGCAGTCCACCGCGCAGGGCGGAAAGAGATCTAAGATCGTTCCTTTTCTTGGAGAAGGTACGCCTGTAACGCTTCCGCGCACAGACATAGACTATGTGGTAACGGAATACGGTGTGGCTGCCTTGCGCGGAAAGTGCATCCGTGAAAGGGCTCAGGAGTTGATCCATATCGCACATCCCAACTTCCGCGAGGAACTGATTGAGGCGTGGGAGAAATTCTTCTGCCAAAAGTTTCCTCGTGAGGTGTTGAACTAACAATAAGAAAAACTTACATTTTAAGACAAGAAAGGAAGATTCACATGGCAGAGTATAATTGGAATGACATTATTGCCCGTTTGAATAAAATGATCCGTTATGGTACGGCACCTGTTGGCATGAAGTGGGTCAAGACGGAAGAAGAGTTCAAGTCGATCCCCAAGGTACGTGTACATGAAAAGCATTACCCTCCCTGTGTAGTTTTGGGGCAGGCGCACCAGTTTGGCTGGACAACTGCCTGCAAGTTCGAGAACGTCCACGCGAATTATTGCCGTGGCATTAACGGACTCTTTGAGCGAGACGAAAAGTGGTACAGCGGGGAGATGTTCAATAAGGTGTGGTTCAAAGAACTGGAATCCTCCAAAGCGCACAACCTTGCACTGGAGTGTATCCCCAGCGGCTATTATGCGCTGGTGTGCTCGCCTGTGGACGCAGGCAAGATCAATGATCCTGATGTATGCGTACTGTATACAAGTTCAGCCCAGGCATTCATGCTCTACGCCGGATGGCAGTATATGGGATATGAAAAACTGCACTTTACCTTCGTGGGTGAGTCTACCTGTGCCGACTCCTGGTGCCATACATTCCTAACCGGGAAGCCCGGTCTGGGAATTCCGTCCTTTGCTGACCGTAAGTTTGGCGCAGCGGGTGAGTGGGAGCTGCGCGTTACCTTTAAGCCGGACGATCTGGTGCGTGCCATCGAGGGCATGGAGGCTATGTGGAAAGCGGGACTGCGTTACCCCATGGCATCTCACAGTCTGACCACTGACGTATGCCCTGGTATGCCGCCCCATTACCTGGAATTTTAACACGAAGCCTCATTACGCCTTATGCCTGTGTTCTCCGTCCTGTTGTGATTGGAGAACATAGGCAGAGGCACCTTAATATTGAGTACAAGGAGGAACCGACAATGGCACTGATGACCGCGAAAGAGTACATCGACTCCCTGCGTAAGCTGAACACCCGCGTGTATATGTTCGGCGAGAAGATAGACAACTGGGTGGATCACCCCATGATCCGTCCCTCCATCAACTGCGTGGCCATGACCTACGCGCTGGCGCAGGACCCCCGGTACGAGGAGCTAATGACCGCCACCTCCCGCCTGACCGGGCGGAAAATCAACCGCTTCACCCACCTTCACCAGTCTGCCGATGATCTGGTGAAGAAGGTGAAAATGCAGCGTCTGCTGGGGCAAAAGACCGCCTCCTGCTTCCAACGCTGCGTGGGCATGGACGCCTTCAACGCCGTGTACTCCACCACCTATGAGATCGACGAGAAGTGCGGCACAAGCTATCACGAGAACTTCAAGAAATTCCTCGTCTACGTGCAGGACAACGATCTGACCGTGGACGGCGCCATGACCGACCCCAAGGGCGACCGCTCCAAGGCACCCCATGAGCAGACCGACCCGGATATGTACGTCCACGTGGTGGAACGCCGCGACGACGGCATTGTGGTCTGCGGCGCGAAATGCCACCAGACCGGCTCCATCAACAGCCACTGGCACATCTTCATGCCCACCATCGCCATGGGCGAGGCGGACAGGGATTACGCCGTGTCCTTCGCCTGCCCCACCGACGCCGAGGGCATGTACATGATCTACGGCCGTCAGAGCTGCGATACCCGGAAGCTGGAGGAGGACGCCAGCATCGATGTGGGCAACGCGAAGTTCGGCGGCCAGGAGGCCCTGGTGGTGCTGGACCACGTGTTCATCCCCAACGAGTACATCTTCCTCAACGGCGAGTACGAGTTCGCCGGCATGATGGTGGAGCGCTTCGCCGGCTATCACCGCCAGAGCTACGGCGGCTGCAAGGTCGGCGTAGGCGATGTTCTGATTGGTGCTGCTGCTGTTGCCGCTGACTACAACGGCGCTGCCAAGGCCAGCCACATCAAGGATAAGCTCATCGAGATGACCCATCTCAACGAGACGCTGTACTCCTGCGGCATTGCCTGCTCCTGCGAGGGCTGCCCCACCAAGGCGGGCAACTACCAGATCGACCTGCTGCTGGCGAACGTCTGTAAGCAGAACGTCACCCGGTTCCCCTATGAGATCGTGCGTCTGGCGGAGGACATCGCCGGCGGCCTGATAGTCACCATGCCCAGCGAGACGGACTTCAAGTCCGATACCGTGGTGGGCAATAACGGCGAGACCATCGGCGAGATCTGCAACAAGTATTTCGCCGCCCACGAGGGTGTCAGCACCGAGGATCGCCAGCGGATCATGCGTTTCCTGGAAAATATGTGTCTGGGCGCGGCTGCCGTGGGCTACCGCACGGAGTCCCTCCACGGCGCGGGCTCGCCCCAGGCGCAGCGGGTAATGATCGCCCGCCAGGGCAACATTCAGGGCAAGAAGAAGCTGGCGAAGAATATCGCCGGGATACAGGAGTAAAGGCGCGTCATGGATAAAAAGCAAGCGTGGCTCCAGCTGGTGCAGGAGAAGTCGGAGCACTATCTGAACCTGCACGACGGCGGCTTTGACGAGAAAATGCGGGCGCGTCTGGTGTCCTGCGACTACGAAAACCAGACCGTCACCTACGCATTTCCCACACAGACGTGGCAGATCAACGAAAAGGGCGGCATCCACGGCGGCGCCATCGCGGGGATGTTCGACACCGCCTTCGGCGTGGTGGCGAACTTCACCGCCGGGGACAACGAAGCCACCACCACGGATATGACGGTATCCTTCCTCCGGGGCGTGGACTACGGCATGGAGGTATACCTCACCGTCTACATCGTCAAGGCGGGACGCAGCCTCATCCGCCAGCGGGCGGAGCTGACCGACGCCGCCACCGGCAAGCTGCTGGCAACCGCCAGCGGCAGCTGGATGCCCCTGTGACCGAACACTTTTAAGGAATAAAATAGGAGAACGACTATGGATTTCAATTTGAGCCGTGAGCATCAGCTGATCCGCAAGATGATGGCGGAGTTCACCGAGCGGGAGGTCAAGCCCATCGCGGCGGAGACGGATCGTACCTGCGAGTACCCCCGCGACAACATTGAGAAGCTGTTCAAGTTGGGCGTCATGGGTATGTGCGTGCCCAAGGAATACGGCGGCGCAGGTGCCGACCCGCTGGCAAGTGCCCTGTGCATCGAGGAGCTGAGCAAGCAGTGCGCCTCCACCGGTGACATCGTGGCGACCCACAATGGTCTGTGCTGCGACCCCATTATGACCTACGGCACCGCCGAGCAGAAGGCGAAGTACCTGCCCATGCTGACCACCGGGCACCATGTGGGCGCGTTCGCCCTGACGGAGCCCAACGCCGGCTCCGACGCCTCCAAGGGACAGACGGAGGCGAAGCTGGAGGGCGACCACTATGTGATGAACGGCAGCAAGATATTCATCACCAACGGCTATGTGGCCGACGTGTTCGTGGTGTTCGCCATGACCGACAAGAGCAAGGGCACCAAGGGGATCTCCGCCTTCATTGTGGAGAGCGGCTTCCCCGGCTTCTCCGTGGGCAAGCACGAGGAAAAGCTGGGACTCCACGGCAGCCCCACCGCCGAGATCGTGTTCCAGGACTGCATCGTTCCCAAGGAGAATCTGCTGGGCGTAGAGGGCAAGGGTTTCTCCATCGCCATGGCGACCTTGGACGGCGGCCGTATCGGCATCGCCGCCCAGTCCCTGGGCATCGCCGAGGGCGCGCTGGCCGAGGCCATCAACTACACCAAGGGGCGCGTCCAGTTCGGCAAGCCCATCAGCAAGTTCCAGAACACCCAGTTCACGCTGGCTGACATGGAGCTGGGCTGCGAGGCGGGGCGGCTGCTGACCTATCAGGCCGCTATCGCCAAGGGCGAGGGCAAGCGCTACACCAAGCAGGCGGCTATGGCCAAGCTGTTCACCTCCGAGCACGCCATGAAGACCACCACCAAGGTGGTGCAGCTCTTCGGCGGCTATGGCTACACCAAGGATTACCCGGTAGAGCGCATGATGCGTGATGCCAAGATCACCGAGATCTACGAGGGCACCAGCGAGGTCCAGCGCATGGTCATCGCCAGCAATCTGGGCGTGAAGTAAGGTAGGAGGTAAAAGGAAAATGAAAATTCTCGTAACTGTTAAGCAGGTCCCCGATACCTCCGGTAAGGTGGCCGTCAATCCCGATGGCACTCTGGACCGTGCGTCCATGCAGACCATCATCAACCCCGACGATCTGAACGCCGTCGAGGCCGCCCTGTCCCTGAAGGACGAGCTGGGCTGCAAGGTCGTGGCGTTCACCATGGGTCCTCCTCCCGCAGAGGGTATGCTGCGTGAGCTGATGGCCATGGGCGTGGACGAGGGTGTTCTGGTCACCGCCCGTGAGTTCGGCGGTTCCGATACCTACGCTACCTCCCAGATCATTGCTGCCGCTATCGATACCTACGGCATCGAGAAGGACGACATCATCCTGGCTGGCCGTCAGGCCATCGACGGTGATACCGCACAGGTGGGTCCCCAGATCGCTGAGAAGCTGCATCTGCCCCAGGTCACCTATGCCGGCGAGATCACCAAGGACGGCGACACCCTGACCGTCAAGCGCATGCTGGAGGACGGCTACATGACCATCAAGGTCAAGACTCCCTGCATGATCACCTGCATCAAGGAGCTGAACACCCCGCGTTACCTGTCCGTGGGCGGCGCGTTCGAGTGCTACAGCAAGCCTCTGGTCACTATGACCTACGAGACCCTGAAGGATCACCCCCTGATCGACAAGAGCACCATCGGTCTGGCCGGTTCTCCCACCAATATTCTGACCTCCTTCACGCCTCCTCAGAAGGGCGCGGGCATGATGCTCGAGGGCGCTGACAAGGCTACCACCGACAAGCTGGCCGGCATCCTGGCCGCCAAGCACATCATCTAAGGAAGGAGAAAAGAAAATGGCTTTTAATAGTGCTGATACCGCTGCCTTCAAGAACGTATGGGTGTTCTGCGAGCAGCGCCAGGGCGTGATGATGCCCACCACCTTCGAACTGATCTCCGAGGGCCGGAAGCTGGCCAATGAGCTGGGTGTCGAGCTGTGCGGCATCCTGCTGGGCGACAACGTTGACGGCATCGCCGCCGAGCTGGGCGAGTACGGCGCCGACAAGGTGTACGTGTACAACTCCCCCCTGTTAAAGGACTTCACCACCGATGCCTACACCAAGGTGATCGTGGAGGCCGTTGAGGAGCTGAAGCCCGAGGTGCTGCTGTTCGGCGCCTCCAACATCGGCCGTGACCTGGCTCCCCGCTGCGCCGCCCGCCTGCACACCGGTCTGTGCGCGGACTGCACCCATCTGGACATCGATATGCCCAACTACAAGGGCTTCCTGAAGGAAGCCTCCACGCTGCCCGAGGAGCGCATCGAGAAGCTGGGCACCGTGAAGATCGCCGGTGAGGATCACGATGTGTCCCGCGACCTGAAGATGACCCGTCCTGCCTTCGGCGGTCACCTGATGGCGTCCATCATCTGCCCCCGCTTCCGTCCCGCCATGGCGACCGTTCGCCCCGGCGTGATGAAGAAGCGCGAGTGCCCGAAGAACGTGGAGATCATTGAGCCCAAGTTCGAGCTGACCGCTGCTGACATCCACACCGAGGTGGTGGATACCGTCAAGGCCGCCAAGAAGCTGGTTGACCTGATCGGCGCCGACTTCATCGTGTCCGTTGGCCGTGGTATCTCCAAGGACGTGGAGAAGGGCATCAAGCTGGCCGAGGAGCTGGCTGAGGTTCTGGGCGGCGTGGTTGGTTCCTCCCGCGCCTGCGTGGACGCTGGCTGGATCTCCGCCGACCATCAGGTGGGCCAGACCGGCAAGACCGTCCATCCCAAGGTCTACGTTGCTCTGGGCATCTCCGGCGCTATCCAGCACAAGGCTGGTATGCAGGATTCCGAGTGCATCATCGCCGTGAACAAGAACGACACCGCTCCCATCTTCGAGGTGGCTGACTACGGTATCGTCGGCGATCTGTTCAAGGTCGTTCCCGAGCTGATCGAGTCCATCAAGGCTGCCAAGGCCGCGAAGTAAGAAAGGAAGCTGACATGGATATCAGACAGGCTATCAATGACCGCCGGTCCATCCGTTCTTTTACCAGGGAGCCTGTGACACAGGAGACGCTCCGAGAGGTCCTGACGCTGGCAACGAGAGCCGTATCCGCCGTCAATGCGCAGCCCTGGGAGTTTGCGGTCGCCGCCGGCGACGTACTGGAGGCCATCCGCCAGGATAATATCGCGTTCTACGATCAGGACCGCCAGACGGATGTTCCCGACATCATGGTGGATGGTATTTATCGGGAGCGCAGCCGCGAGATCGGCAAGGCGCTGTTTGCCGCCATGGGAATTGAGCGGGGCGACAGAGTACGCCGAAACGAATGGGGACAGCGGGGGTTCCGCTTCTTCGATGCACCCGCGGTCATCATCCTGAGCATGGACCAGATGCTGGACAATACGACGTTCCGGCTGGACATGGGGTGCGTGATCCAGAATATCTGCACCGCGGCGATGGAATTCGGCCTCGGCACCTGCGTAGAGCATCAGGCGGTCATGTATCAGGAGACGCTGCGCCGCAATCTCCATATCCCCGAAAACAAGCGCATCGTCTGCGGCATCGCCATCGGCTACCCTGACTGGGAGTTCCCCGCAAATCAGGTCATCAGCACCCGCGTACCGGTGGATGAGATCACCACATGGTGCGGTTTCTGAATTATTTTGCTTACTACCTCTTTTCTCTCCTTATTTCCCCGCACTGCGGATGATCTTCCATGACCCACGAGCAGGTCTCCTCATGATGAACATTTTTCCAAAACTGCAACCTTACAAATACGTTCCTACCTTACCATGACCTCTCAACATGTTAAACTGTGATTTTTCTGCCTGCTCGGGGTCCTGGAACATCTGCATGGACATTCGATGTTTCGAGTCCTGCTCCGCAAACAATAAGAGAGGCGCCCCGTCGGGGCGCCTCTCTTATTGCATTTTACAGGATGCCGCGGTCCGCCAGCTGGCAGCGCAGGTGCGCCGCGTCGCCGTGAAAGACAATACCGGCCATACCGGCATTTTCCGACGCCTCAATGTTGGCAGGGGAATCGTCGATGAACAGGCAATCCTCCGGCTTCAGACCGAACTTCCGGAAAAACGCCTGATAGATGGCGTCCTCCGGCTTCAGCAGGTGGTAGTCCGCGGAGATGAACGTACCGCTGAAGTACTCGCTGCCGGGAATGTCGTGCCAGTAGGTGTGCTGGCGGGTGCTGGCGTTGCTCAGCAGGTACAGGTCGTAGCCGGCATTTTTCAGGTCACGGGCCACATCGGCCATGCCCTCCACCAGCACGATGGGGTCGTTCCACCGCCGTACCAGATACTCCGCTGTACCGTGCAGGTGCCGGGGCAG
>OHBW01000371.1_pt1 | contig 21651 bp, 18 predicted proteins | sample 1577411 | NCBI WGS metagenome assembly OHBW01 (sample SAMEA3879534, study PRJEB24766) | human gut metagenome | biome: human-associated habitat; feature: feces | place: USA | collected 1985/1987 | reverse complement strand
GTTGATGCTGTACCTTGCTAATACCGAAGCACCTCCAATCCAAAATAAAAACGCGGACGCTCCGGGCATCCGCGAAACAACACAAACAGCCCTTTCGGGCGCTTGTATGACGCTGTTGACCTCTTTGCCGTTGCTGGAGGTGAGGCGGATGCACCGACCTTCTTTGTTTTCTCGGATATTTTATACTATCCCGGCGTGTTTGTCAACGGCTTTTTCCAGAATTTTTTTACATATTTTCTGCGGCGGCGGTGAAACTATGGTTGTACCTGAGGTACAAAGGGTACAGAAAATGGAGGTATATCTCATGGATAACACGAAGAACACCAAAAACACCAAGAACACCAACACCACCGACAACACGGAAAACACCAATACCAAGAACGCCAAGAACGCGAAAAACTGCAAATAACTTCTTCATGTCTTCGTATAAAGGGAGGGGCCGGACGGCCCCTCCCTTTATATCCATCAATGCTCCGTCTTGCCCAGATACTCCTCCAGTGTGATATCCCGGTTGAAGATCTCCTGTGCCGCGTCCTTGCCCACATAGCGGTAGTGCCACGGCTCATAGATGATACCGGTGATATCGGTCTTTCCGTTGGGGTAGCGGTGGATGAAGCCGTACCGCCAGGAATTGGCCATGAGCCACTTCTGGGTCTCCGTGCTCTCCTGAGCAGAGGTCAGGTCCTGCATATTGGCGTCCACCAGGTCCACCGCCAGGCCCAGCTGATGCTCGCTGGTGCCGGGGATGGCCACGGCCTTGGCCGCCTCGGTTTTGGCCTCCTCTTCACTCATGCCGCTGCTGATGAGCCGCTGCACCTTGTTGTCGTACAGGCTCTGCTGCGTTTCCTGCGTGCGGTAGCCGGAGCAGTTGACCGGGCTGTAGCCCGCCGCCTTGCAGGCGTTGATCATCTCCATATACGCCTCGTAGCACCGGCTGTCCACCCGGTGGCCGTCATCCAGTGTCACCAGGTCCACCGTCCAGTCATCGGGCAGGGGGTTCCAGGGGTTCACCAGTGTCAGCAGCTCGTCGTCCACGATGACGTTATCCGGTGTCGTAGTGTCGCCTACATTGTCCACGGGCTGATTCGTGTTCTGGGCGTCGTCCGCCGGAGCATCGTCCTTTTTGCAGCCCTTGATGATGAATATCGCACCCACGATGATGCCGGCCAGCAACACGGCGGCGATGATGCGGTTCCGCATGGCCTCCCGGTAGCGCTTCTGCCGGCGGCGTTCTCTTTCGTAATCCATTCTGTTACCTCAATTCCTCGGGGTATGCCCCCGTCTCGTGCAGTTTGATAAGCTCCCGTACCACACGGGCGCGGTCCTCGTGATATGTCATGCCGAACCAGCGGTCCGCCGACTTCAGCACGCTGACACGCAGCTCTCCCGCCGCCAGCAGGTCGCCCACCATGGTGGGCAGCAGGCACTCGGCCTTCACCGACTGCCCCGCCTCGCTGCGGAGGAAGTCGTGGAAATACGTCTCCAACGCGTCGAAGACAGAGGGGGCAAAGCCCCAGAAGTTCATGGACACCACCGTGTCGCCGTCCAGCACCGCTCCGGTATCCTCATCCCGGATGACGCCGTCCTGCAGCAGGGCGATCTTCAGCGTCTCGCGGATGTCGCTGAGATACCCGTCCTTCACATGGCACACACCCCGGGACACGGTGCCATGGGCAGTGACGGTGTTCTTCAGCAGATAGCCCACCATGGTGGCCGCGCCCGTCTCCGGCAGGCGCTGCAGCTCCGCATATATGGTGCGGTAAGCGTCCGCGCCGTAGAAATCGTCGGCGTTGATGACACAGAAGGGCTCGTGTACGATATCGCGGGTACACAGCACCGCGTGAGCCGTGCCGAAGGGCTTTGTTCGCCCCGCCGGCTTTGTATACCACGCCGGCAGTGTCGTGTCGTCCTGATAGGCGTAACGGACCTCCACGGCCCGCCCGTCCGCCGTGTGCAGCCGGGACGCCATATTGCCGCACAGGCGCTCCATCAGCTCCCGCATATCCGGCTTGATGATGAACACGACCTTGTCAAAGCCCGCCCGCACCGCGTCGTACACACCGTACTCCATCAGTATCTCTCCGTGGGGCCCCACGCCGTCGGTCTGCTTGCTGCCGCCGTAGCGGGAACCGATCCCCGCCGCCATGATGACCAGCGCTGCGTGCATAGTCTTTCCTCCTTGATTTTTCATAGCTACCATCATACCACGGATGGCAAAAAAAACAAGCGCATTTCAAGCGTCTTAATAGAAAGTTAAGGCATTTGGAAGAAAATACCCGGGAACTACTGGATTTTTTCTTTCCCGCCGTGTATAATGATTTTTTGCGGCCAGCTGCCGCGTGAGATGAGAGAAATAGAATCATAAGGAGAGAACCGCCATGTCCGCCACGCAAAAAGTCATGGGCCATGTGTACGCCATTTTCACCATTCTGGTGTGGGGCAGCTGCTTCGTGCTGACCAAGCAGATGCTCACCGCCTATACCGCTATCCAGATCATCCCCCTGCGGATGGGCCTGGCCTATATCACGCTGTGGGCGCTGCGGCCCAAGACTCTGAAGCTCCCCTGGAAGGACGAGCTGATGTTCATCCTCATCGGCGTTACCGGCGGCAGCTTCTACTTCTTCCTGCAGAATACAGCGCTGACCTACACCTTCGCCGCCAATGTCAGCATCATCATCGCCCTGTCCCCCATCCTGACGGTCATTTTGGCCCAGCTGTTCTCCCGCAATGGCGAGCGCCTGGGCAAGTTCGTGTACATCGGCGCGGTCATCGCCATCGCCGGCGTGGTGCTGGTGGTGCTCAACGGCCAGCTGACCTTCCACCTGAACCCTCTGGGCGACCTGATCGCCCTGGCCGCCGCCCTCATGTGGGCCGTGTACTCCATCCTTATCAAGAAATACACCGAGCAGTACGACAACTTCCTGGTCACCCGCCGCGTCATGCTGTGGGCCTTCATCACCGCTGTGCCGCTGATGCTGCTGACGGACGGTATGCCCGACCTGCACCCCCTGTTCACCCAGACCAACGTCCTGCTGAGCTGGCTGTTCCTGGGCGTGTTCGGCAACGCCGTGTGCTTCGCCATCTGGAACATCGCCTTCCAGCGGCTGGGCGTGGTCATCACCAACAACTATCTGTACGCCTCCCCCTTCGTGACGCTGGTGGTGGGCTACCTGCTGCTGGACGAGCAGATCACGGTGATGAGCGTCATCGGTGCGGTGCTGATCACCGTGGGCGTCATCGTGGCGTTGAAGAAGCCCAAGGAGGCCGTCTGACCTCCTGTACATACAAAACCGTGCGTTGCTGTGCAGCGCACGGTTTTTTGTTGATTTTCTCCCCGCCTGATGGTATACTTGCAGCAGGTACAACACTGTAAAGGAGGACTCCCCATGCGACAGATATGGACATCCCGCAAGGTCTTGCTTCCCATCCTGCTGCTGTTCACCGCCGTACTTATTTTCGCCTGCCGGGACAGGGGCGTGGCCATCGACTTCGACGGCACCGGCCTGTACCATGCCAGCCCGCTCGATTCTGCCATCGAGACCGTTCCCGTTTCCTTCCACGGCCAGCTGCGCAAGAACGTTTACACCGGCAGCTGCGACATACCCGGTGTGCTCCAGTGTGACGACCTCTGCGTCGTCTTCCGCGGCGACGAGAGTACCGATGTCTACTGTCGCGACCAAGCCTACTCCGAACCCACGCCCATCCACAGCATCACCCTTTACCGGGTGCAGCGCTGCGCCGAGATCCGCCTGTGGAGCGAATATACCGTGGAGGGCGACCGCGTCCTCGCCACCTTTGACCCGCTCATGCACCCCACCCTCACCGTCACCGAGTGAGACAGTCCCCCATAACGCACCGCATCCCCCGGCACACGCCGGGGGATGCGCTTTTTCTGTTGTTCATCTTCTCCCCAGGCGACTGAACCACCAGAAGGTCAGCGGCCAGACACACCCGGCGAACAGCACCACCAGCAGGTAGCGGATGCCCCCGGCGATGGCGGCGCTGCCGCCCAGCAGGGCGATCAGCGGGGCCTTCAGCCCGGAGCGTATCGCCAGCAGGCAGCCAAAGCCCACTGCCAGCTTGATGATCTGCGCCCACCACACCGCCTGTGTCTCGAACCGTATGTGCTTCCGGTCGGCGATGTTGGACACCAGCATACCCAGTGTGGCGCCCAACAGCTTCCAGCCGTTCTCCAGCGCGCTGACGTAGTTGGCGGTGTCCTCAGCGGCAGCACCCGTATCGCCCCGCAGGTACAGATACCCCACGAAGGCCCCGCTGCACACCACCATAGCCAGTATGGTGTACGTCAGCACCACCGGCCGCCGGTCGGCCTCCTCCATCAGCGGATAGACCACCAGCACCAGCACCGCCGCGATCAGGAACGACACGCCCACATCCAGCGGCGTGTGGACACCCAGATACATCCGGCTGAACGCGATGAGCACCGTCAGCACGACCAGCACCACCCGCAGCCAGCCGCGGCGAGTATACCGGGCGATGCCGCCATAGGTGGCCACGGCGTTCTGTGTGTGACCGCTGGGGAAGGAATACCCCGTGGCCTCCGCCCGGGCAGACTCCACAATGGTGAAATCCGGGTCCTTTATCCACGGCCGGGGCACGCAGCAGAGTATTTTCAGGAATTGATTGATGACCGTGCCGAAGAACCCCACGATCATCAGGTAATAGCCCTCGCGCTTGCTGACGCACCAGAACACCGTCACGGCGATGACCATGAAGAACAGCTCGCCGCCCAGCAGCGTGATGACCGACATGATCTTATCCAGCGCAGGCGTGCGGATGCTCTCCAGCGCGTACAAAACTCCCATAAAGTCTCCCTCCTTTATGTTCTTCCGCTATTCTACTACACTTTTCTCCGCCGTGCAAGTGCAAGCGTTGACTGCCCCGCGGCAGCGTGCTATACTGTGGAAAAATGCAAGGAGGCCCCGCCATGAAGCCTGAAGAGCTGCTCTCCGTCCTGCATACCGCCAACCGTCTGAAGGACACCACCCGCCACTGCTGGACGCCTGGGAACCGCCACGAGAGCGTGGCCGACCACAGCTGGCGGCTGGCGCTGACGGCTTTCTTTCTTCGGGACGAGTTCCCGGAGACGGATATGGACAAGGTCATTAAAATGTGCCTGATCCACGACCTGGGCGAGTGCTTTACCGGCGACATCCCCAGCTTTCTCAAGACCGACGCCGACACAGCGAAGGAGGACGCCCTTCTGATCCAATGGGTGGAGACGCTGCCCCAGCCTTACCGTGCGGAGATGGCCGCCCTGTACGCGGAGATGGACGCACTGGAGACGCCGGAGGCCAAGCTCTATAAGGCGCTGGACAAGCTGGAGGCCGTCATCGCCCACAACGAGTCCCCCATCTCCTCCTGGCTGCCCCGGGAGTACGACCTGAACCTGACCTACGCCGACGAACACGTGGCATTCTCCCCATACCTCACGGCGCTTCGCGCCGCCATCCGGCGGGAGACGGAGGCAAAGATAGAAAAAGGCGAATAAAAAGCTTCCCGGCATTTGCCGGGAAGCTTTTTATTCACCCGCTGCCGCCAGCAGCGCATCGGACAGCCTCGCGTACTCCTCCAGGCTCAGGGCCTCGCCACGCACGGTGGGGGACAGGCCGCAGCCGGCGACGATGGCCGCCAGCTGCTCCTTAGGCAGCTGCCAGCCGGTCTGCAGGCTGTTCACCAGCGTCTTGCGCCGCAGGGCAAAGCCCGCGCGCACCGTCCGCCAGAAGGCCTCCTCGCTCCGCACCTGTACCGGCGGGGCCTTTCTTGTAACGCAGCGCACCACGGCGGATGTCACCTTGGGCGGCGGCATGAAGCAGCTGTTGGGCACCTCGAACAGCAGTTCCGGCACGGTGTAGTACTGCATCAGCAGGGAAAACGCGCCGTAATCCGCCGTGCCCGGCTTCGCGCAGATCCGCAGGGCTACCTCTTTTTGAATGAGCACCGTCAGCTGCCGGAAACACCCGGCCCGGACACAGGCCGTGAGAAACGGTGTGGTGATGTTGTAGGGCAGGTTGGCGCACAGCACCGCCGGCAAGCCCGGAACCTTCTCCGCCGTCACCGCCGCCAGGTCCAGCTGCATCACGTCGCCCTCGATCAGGGTGAAGTTGTCATAGTCCGCCATGGTCTCCGCCAGCACCGGCGGCAGGCGCTTGTCCAACTCCACCGAAACCACCTTTTCCGCCCGCCGGGCCAGCTGCACCGTCAGTGCGCCGATGCCGGGGCCTACCTCCAGTACGCCGCAGCCAGGAACGCAGCCCGCCGCGGCGATATCCTCCGCCACGTCACCCCGGATGAGAAAGTTCTGTCCCAGCGCCTTGGCAAAGTGAAAGCCGTGCCGCACCAGCAGCGCCTGTATATCGTTCCGATCGCACAGATCCATCGTGTTTCTCCTTCACTGCATATTGCCGCCATTGTACCACCTTTTCCCCACCCGCGCAACGAAAAGCCGGAAAAAGTTTGTCTTTCTCCGTGCCGCGTCCCCTAAAACTTGACAAAATTGGAAGATAGTGCTATACTCCACGGGTATTGCTAATCGGTAACAAAAGTTACAAATTGTTTCAATTTTTATTGTCCGCCCTGTTTGAACACCTCCAGGGGCGGCTATACTGCGAGGTACTATGGAACAAACAGTTGTCACACAACCGAAGCGCTTGCAGCCGAAAAAGCCGCGGCGCCGCATCACGCCGGCCACGGTGTGCCAGGCAATCCACGATGTGCCCTACATCGTGGCTCGGGCCCTGATCCGCGCCGTGCGCGCAGTGGGCCACTGCTTTGCCTGGACCTGGGACGCCATCGTTTCCGACGTCAGGGCCAACTGGCGCGCCTTCTGCTGCGGACGGCTGGTGACCGGCTGCCGTGACGCCCTGCGTTCCCCGGCCCTGCGGGAGGTGCACCACATCATGCGCGATCATCCCTCTATCCGCGCCATCACCATGATCGCCGCCACGGCGGTGATCTTCGCCGCTGCCGTTATGGCGGAGCCGGTACGCACCATGGACGCCATCTGCATCGTGGTGGACGGCGACGGTCCCCACGTACTGGACGAGCGCAGCGAGGAGCGCACCTATGACGATCTGCTGCTGCGCCGCAGCCTGGGCGACAAGTCCATGCAGCTGCTGCTGGAGCCGGGCCGCACCGTCACCATCACCCACGGCGACGACACACACACCCTCACCACCGAGGCCGAGCGCCTGTCCTCCCTGCTGCGGCGCAGCGGCATCCGTCTGGGTGAGGACGAGATGGTGGAGCTGAATGTCGCCGGCGAGGACCCCGCCATCCGCATCAGCGATACGCTGACCTACCAGCACTATGTCACTGTGGAGACGGACTACAAGATCCTTCGTTCACCGGATCCCCTGATGGACAAGGGCACCGAGGAGATCATCCGCAAGGGTATCCCCGGCCAGATCGTGGAGACGTATGAGGACACTGTGGTCAGCGGTGAGGTGGTATCCACCAAGTATATCGGTGCCAGCCACGACACCTCACACGCGGAGCTGGTGCGCTACGGCACCCGCGTCTACGAGGTGGAAGAGGGCGACACCATCGAAAAAGACTTCCCCAACGAGGCGGGCGAGGGCGGCTACCTGCTGTTCGCCTCCGGCGACACCATGACCTATAACAAGGTGATGCTCTGCTCCTCCACCGCCTACTACAGCGGCGGCGACGGCGGCGCGGCCTGGACCACGGCGGTGGGTGCCGCGGTGGGCGTGGGCACCGTGGCCGTAGACCCCAAGGTGATCCCCTACTACACCAAAATGTTCATCCAGACCACCAACGGCCGCCGTGTCTACGGCATGGGCACCGCCCTGGACTGCGGCGGCGCCGTCAAGGGCAACATCGTGGACCTGTGGTTCCCCACCAAGGCGGACTGCTACTCCTGGGGCCGCCGAAACGTCACCGTGTATATTCTGGATAAAAAGGCAAGCTAAGAGCATGGCCCCGGCGGGGCCATGCTCTTTCTTTACCCGCAGCCCCCGGTGTGAGCCGGGGGGCTGCTTTTTTATTCTCCGTAGTGCACATGCAGCAGCGCGTGACACTTTTCCTCGCCGTACTCCCTGAGTAAAGACGTGACGATGGGGTTTTTCTCCGCCCGCTTGAACATAGCGGAGGCATCGGCGGCATACAGTCCCTCGCCCCGCTTCTTCTTCACGTTGCTCAGCCCATAGGGCTGTCCCGCGCCGCCCACGCAGCCGCCCTGACAGGTCATGACCTCTATCAGGTGGTAGAAGCACTTGCCCGCTTCGATATCCGCGATCAGCTCCTTGGCGTGGATCAGCCCGTTGACCACGGCGATACGCAGCTCCTGCCCGTCCACGTTCAGTTCCACATGGCGGATGGATCCGTCTCCCCGCAGATCGGTGACACGGACGGCCCGCAGCGCATTCTTGCTCTTGTCCGGCAGGCAGTGACGCACCACCGCCTCGGCCACACCGCCGGTGACGCCGTAGATCACCGCCGCGCCGCTGCCCAAACCGAAGGGCAGGTCCGGGGACTCCAGCTCCAGCTCGTCCAGCTGCACGCCCGTCTCACGCATCATGTCCACCAGCTCCCGGGTAGTCAGCACCAGATCCACATCCGGCCGACCGTTATGGACGAACTCCGGCCGCGCCGCCTCCATCTTCTTGGCAGTGCAGGGCATAATGGCGATGTTGTAGGTAGTCCGCCCGTCGGCGGCATCTTTTTCGGCGTATTTGTCACGGATGACCGCCGCGAACATCTCCATGGGCGATTTGCAGGTGGAGATATGCTTCAGATACTTAGGGGCGTTGAACTCCAGATACCGCACCCAGGCGGGACAGCAGCTGGTGAACATGGGGAACGGCCCGCCGTTTTTCAGCCGCTGCAAAAACTCCTCCGCCTCCAGTATGGTGGTCATATCCGCGCCGAAGTTGGTGTCGTACACCTCGTCCACACCCATGAGCTTCAGCGCCGTGGTCATCTTGTCAATGACGTTCACGCCTGCCGGAATGCCAAAGGCCTCACCCAGCGCCACACGGACGGCCGGCGCGATCTGCACCACCACACGCTTCTTCGGGTCGTGGATGGCCGCCCACGCGGTGCCGATCTGATCGTTAACGGTGATAGCGCCGGTGGTGCACACGGCGGCGCACTGGCCGCAGCCCACGCACTTCGTCTCGCCCAGCTTTTTGTCAAAGGCCGGCATCACCTGCAGCTCGCTGCCCCGGAAGGCAAAGTTCAGAATGCCCTGTCCCTGCAGCTCCTCGCACACCCGCACGCAGTCGCCGCACAGGATGCACTTGTTGGGGTCCCGGAACACCGCGTAGCTGGTGTAATCCTTCTCGTACCGGGGCTTATTGTTGGGGAAACGGATATGCCGCACGCCAAAGCGCTGGGCCAGCTCCTGCAATCGGCAGTTGCCGCTTTTGGCACAGGTAGTGCAGGAGCAGTCATGGGCCGCCAGCAGCAGCTCCAGTATCATCCGCCGGTGCCTCAGCAGCCGGGCGGTGTTGGTCCTGATCTCCATGCCGTCCCGGGGCTCCATGGAGCAGGAGGCGTCGATCTTCCCGGTCTTTACGTCCTCCACGATGCACATACGGCACGCGCCGTGAACGGACAGGTCGGAGTAATAGCAGAACGTGGGGATGTCGATACCCGCCTTGCGGATGACCGCCAGCACGTTGCGCTCGCCGTCAAAGGGCACCCGCTGCCCGTCGATGACCATAATTCCCTTTGCCATGGCTCACTCCTCCTCAATGGCGTCGATCGCGCCGAAGGGGCACGCGCCCCAGCAAGCGCCGCAGTGGATGCACTTCTCGTTGTCAATGACGTAGGGCATACGGGGCTGCCCGGAGATGGCCTCCATGGGACAGTTCCGCGCGCACTTGCCGCAGCCCTTGCACAGCTCCGGTTTGATCTCCAACCGGCGTTTGCGCCCGTTGCAGATGGGACAGTGGTGATCCACCACATGGCGCAGATAATCCTGCCGGAAGTTCCGCAGGGTGGACATCACCGGCTTGCAGGCCGTCTGCCCCAGGCCGCACAGGGCCGTGTCCGTGATGGTATCGCTAAGAGACTCCAGCAGATCCAGATCGGCCAGACTCCCCTCGTTATTGATGATGCGCTCCAGTGTCTCCAGCATACGCTTTGTGCCCTCCCGGCAGGGGGTGCACTTGCCGCAGCTCTCGTTCTGGGTAAAGTGCATAAAGAACCGTGCCACCTCCACCATGCAGGTGTCCTCGTCCATGACCACCAGGCCGCCGGAGCCGATAATGGCCCCCAGCTTCTTCAGCGAGTCGAAGTCCATAGGGTAGTCCAGATGCTCCTCGGTCAGACATCCGCCGGAGGGCCCGCCGATCTGCACGGCCTTGAACTTCTTGCCGTCCGGGATACCGCCGCCGATGTCGAAGATGATCTCCCGCAGGGTGGCGCCCATAGGCACCTCCACCAGTCCTGTGTTCACCACGTTGCCCGTCAGGGCGAAGGTCTTGGTGCCGGCGCTGCCCTCGGTGCCGATGCCCCGGTACCACGCCGCGCCCTTGTTGATGATGTTCGGCACGTTGGCGAACGTCTCCACATTGTTCAGCACCGTGGGTTTTCCCCACAGTCCCTGGTCTACCGTCCGGGGCGGCTTTACCCGGGGCATACCCCGCTTGCCCTCGATAGAGGCGGTCAGGGCGCTGCCCTCACCGCAGACGAAGGCGCCGGCGCCGCGGTTGATGTGGATATGGAAGCTGAACCCGCTGCCCATGATGTCGTCGCCCAGCAGTCCGGCCGCCGCAGCCTTGTCGATGGCCACCTGCAAACGCTTCACCGCCAGCGGATACTCGGCGCGGACGTAGATGTAGCCCTCCGTGGCTCCGGTGGCTGCGCCGGCGATCATCATGCCCTCCAGCACGGAATGGGGATTGCCTTCCATGATGGAGCGGTCCATGAAAGCGCCCGGGTCGCCCTCGTCGCCGTTGCAGACGATGTACTTCACCGGTTCCTCTATGTGCCGGCGCACGCTTTCCCACTTACGTCCGGCGGGGAACCCGCCGCCGCCCCGGCCCCGCAGACCGGAGTCGGAGATCTCCCTGCAGATCGCCGCGCCATCCATGTCGAACAGCGCCTTTTCAAAGGCGATGTACCCGCCCTTGGCAATGTATTCCTCCAGATTTTCCGCGTCACTGGTGCCGCAGCTGGCCAGCACCACCCGGTGCTGCTTCTTGTAAAAGGGGATATCCTCCTGCCGGGGATAGGACACGCCGTCCTGGTGATAGGTCAGCCGTTCGATGACCTCGCCGCCCAGCAGCGTTCTCTCCACGATCTCGCGGCAATCCTCCGGCTTCACGCGGACATACATCACACCCAGCGGCTCGATATGCACCAGCGGTCCCATCTCGCAGAAGCCGTGGCAGCCACTCATCTTGATGTGCAGGCTCTTCTCCGCGTCGCCGTGGTGGGTCAGGCCCACATACACCTGCAGTCCCCGCTGGGCACACTCCTCCCGCAGGTTCTCATACACCTTCATGGACCCGCTGGCGATACAGCCCGTACCGGCACAGATCAGCACGTTCAGGGATGATCTGCTCCGTTCCAGCGCCTCCACCGCCTGTTCGTGCATGGCGCGGAAGCCCTCCCGTGTCAGCTTGCTCATTCCGCCGCCTCCTTTCCGCGAATGGCCTCCAACTCCGCCAGCGCCGTCTCCGGCGTCATCTTGGCGTACACCTCGCCGTCAACCGTCATCACCGGCGCCAGACCGCAGGCACCCAGACAGGCCACCGTCTCCAGCGTAAATACGCCGTCCGCGCTGGTCCTGCGCTTGCCGTCCAGCTTCAGGTACTCATAGATCGCGTCGTAGATAGGCCCGGACTTCCGCACATGACAGGCTGTGCCGTCACAGACCTTGATGATGTGCTTTCCTTTGGGTTCCAGCGAGAAATTCTCATAAAACGTGGCCACGCTATACACCCGTGAGACGCTGATGTGCAGCATATCCGCCACCAGTTCCATATTCTCTTGGCTCAGGTAGTTCTCCGACGCCTGTATCTCCTGCAAAATGGCGATGAGCCTCGCGCTGTCGCAGTCATGGGCCCGGACGATGGCCACCGTTTTCTCCTGTTCCGATCTCATGCTCTCTCCTCCTAAAACGTGTTGAACGCCGTGTCGCTTAGCCTGTTAATTTTCTAACACTCCACCCGTACTGTACCATAGGCCCGCCCGCCTTGCAACAGCAAAAGAGGGGAAATTCTCGCCGTGCGAACTTTTCTCCACCCTGCACAAAAACGTCCCCGCTTTTTTGCCTTAAACGGCAAAAAGCAAGGGGGCATAACTTTTTTTCATGGCTCCGACAGCATAAGTGCCCCCCGCAGGCCCATGGGCCTGCGGGGGGCACTCTCTGTTTACATGATACCGGACTTTTCCTTGCTGGCAGCGATAGCCGCGTTCAGTCTTCGGGCCGGGTAGTACACCAGCAGGCCGAACACCGTGAACAGCGCGCACATGCCCAGCAGCACCAGCGCGCAGCGCAGGTATGTGTCGCCGTACATACCGCCCACCGTCTCCCGGATCATATCCATGCCGTAGTGGAAGGGCATGAAGGGATACAGGGTCTGGAACAGCTGCGGCAGCACATGTACCGGGTATGAGCCGCCGGACCCGGCCACCTGAATGACCATGATAACGACCGACAACGCCATACCCACGTTGTCCAGGGCGTACACCAGCGCGTAGTTCATGCTGGCGAAGTTCAGCGAGCACAGGCAGCAGGCCAGCACGAACAGCGCCGGCTCCGCCGTCTCCATCCCCACGAAGTACAGGCAGCCAAAGGCCGTCACCAGCGCCTGGGCCATGGCCATCAGGAAGAAGGTGGCGAACCGCCCGAAATACCGCTCCACGGCCCGGCACCCGACGAACTCCGGCTGGGTCACCGGTACCTTCAGCATCACGGCGGTCAGCAGGCTGCCCACAAACAGCGCCAGCATGACGTAGTAGGGCGACATGGCCGCGCCGTAGTCCTTGATCTCATAGATGATCTCCGTGTTCAGCTGCACCGGCGAGCTGAGGTAGTCGGCCATGCTTTCGGCATCGCTGCTCTCCATCAGCTCCGTAAAGCGCTTGAATGCTTCGCTCTCCGTCACCCGGCGCACATCGTCCTCGATATCCGCCAGATACGTCTCCACCGTGTTGGCCAGGGTAATGCCCGCGTCCAGCGTAGGCTGTACGGTGGTTATGGCATCGGCGTAGCTGTCCAGCGTGCCGGACACCTCCCCCAGGCTGCCGCCCACGGCCCCCAGCAGCTGCTGGACGGACCGCAGCGTGGTCTGGGCCTGTGCCCCGGTGGTGTGCAGGTATTCGTTGACCTCCTTATTGGTCTGCACCGCCGCCGCCAGCAGTTCCTGCCGCACCTGATGCAGCATATCCAGCACCGGTCCCTGCAGGGCCGACGGCTCCAGCGTATCCACCAGCGCGTCCAGCGCCTCCAGATCGGCGATAGCCGTCTCCAGCTGCGCCTTCAGGGCCTCGTCCTCGGCGGCCGCCAGCTGGTCCTCCAGCGCGGCGATGGCCGCCTGTATCTTCCGGTGCAGGTCCGCCTTCAGCGCTTCGTCGGCGGCAGAGGTATCCATACTCCGCAGGGCATCCTCGATGTCGCCCAGTACCTTATCCGTGTTGTTCAGCACCGTCAGCAGGTCGCTGTACGCCGTGTCCGCCGCGCTCAGGCCCGTGCTGATAAGCTGCACCGTGCTGCCCGCCGCCGCATCGGCGTCCTCCACCGTTCCTCGTGCGTCCGCGATGGTCACGGACGCCGCGGTCAGCAGCCCGTCCGCCCCGTTCATCACGTCCTTCAGCGACAGCAGCACCTTCTGCAGCTGCGCCATCTCCTGCCGCGCACCGGTCAGCTTATCCATAATGCCGTCCGCCAGCGCCTCCGAGTCCAGCCCCATGGCCTTGAACACGGAGCCCGCCGTGGTCAGCGCCTCAGCAGCCTTGCCGATGACCGTGGTGTTGATCTGCTCCTGCACGGCGGTCTTGGCCTTGCTGGTGATCTTGGGGGCGATGGCGTTCTTCTTCTCGTTCTCGTAATACTGTATTTGCGGGTGGCGCAGATCGCCGGACAGGATGCTCACAAAATCCTCGGTAAATTCCTCCGGCACGATCAGCGCCGCGTAGTAGTCGCCGGACTCCACCCCGTCCAGGGCCTCCGCCCGGCTGTCCACGAACACCCAGCCCATCTGGTCGTTGCTCTCCAGTCCCTGCAGCACCAGCGCGCCGATGTTCACCTCCAGGCCCAGCACCTCGCAGCCCGCGTCCTCGCTGGCCACCGCCACGCTGATGCGGCTGGTGGACGCCGTGCCGTAGGGGTCCCAGTTGGACAGGATGTTGAACCAGGCGTACAGACACGGCACCAGGCACAACCCCAGCAGCACCACCACCGCCACCACACTGGCCGTCAGCCGCCGCCAGTCGGCGCGAAAGATATTCCAGATGTTCTTCATCGGTCCACCTGCCCTTCCCGGCTCTCCGCCGCACCGCGCCGCAGGTCATCGGACAGCCCCTGTATCGCCCGGGTCAGCGCGTCCAGATCGGACGCCAGCTTCTCCGGGTCGTCCAGCAGCCGTTCCAGCACCCGCGCGCCGCTGTATACCGGCGCGGCAGGCGTCGGCGCGTTGTCTGCCTGCGGCGCTCCGCCGTGCACCTCCCGCAGTATCTCGTCCACGGAATATGCCTCCGGCTCCGGCGCTGCCGGTGCCTTTGTGACCGGCGTCTCCTCCGCAGGCTCCGCGGATATGTCCTCCGCTGCCGCAGCCGTCTCCTCCGGCACAGGCTCCGTCTCCGGCGTCTCCTGTTCCTCCCGGGTGCCGTGGCGCAGCAGCAGACCCATCCGTGGCACCTTGGGCAGCTCCGGCAGCTCCAGCAGTGTGCCCAGGCTCTTCTGCTCCATCTGGGTGATGTTCTCCAGCTTCTTTTGCAGCTCATAGTCCGCGTACTCCACAGCGATCAGATATGCCGCCACTGCGAACATGGACAGTATCCACAGCATCAGGGTGAACACCTTGTTCCCCTCCGCCAGAAACATCAGCAGCATCAATCCCAGCGTCACCGCCAGCAGCATCCGCATACCGACGCGTATCCGCCGCCGGTTGTTCCGGTGCAGGGTGCTGACCTCCTCCAGCAGGCGGTCATACAGCTCCTGATAGTCCCGTTCTTTTGTCATCGGTCAACACCTCCTTTCACAGCAGCTCCGTCTCCTCCAGCTTCTCCTCCATAAAGTGGTTCAGTCCCATGAAGGGCCGCCGCACCAGCAGGCCGATCAGCAGCGCCGCCGCGGCGAACAGCAGCAGGAAGCCGATCTGCTGCCAGTAGTAATTCCCGTACATCCCGCAGATGCACTCGCGCATAGCGTCGATGGCATAGGGGAAGGGGAAGAAGCGATAGATCTTCTGGTAAATGGCCGGCAGCAGCTCGATGGGGAACGTGCCGGAGGAGCCTGCGATCTGCATGACCATGATGACCACCACGATGGCCTTGCCCACATCGCCGAAGGACAGCGCCAGCGAATAGATCAGCAGGCTGAAGGTAAAGGCCGTCAGCGCGCCCGTGAGATACAGCATCCCCGGGTGCAGGCACTGGACCTTCAGTATGTACAGGTCGCCGGTAACGATGACCGCCGCCTGTATCTGGCTCAGCACGAAAAAGAACAAGTACCGCCCGAAGTACAGCTCCGCCGGCTTCGGGTCGATCAGGCCCTCCGTCCGGGCGTGTATCTTGATGAGGGACGACAATATCACGCCGCCCACCCAGATGGCCAGCACCGTGTAGAACGGCGTCATGGCCGAGCCGTAGTTGGCGATGGGATACACCGCATTCACGCTGGTCTGCACCATTTCCGGAAAATACTGGCCGTACACCGCCGGGTCGCCGCCCAGGATATTCACCAGCGTATCCATGTATTCGTCTGTGGTCAGCCCCTCCAGGTCGTCTATGGTGCTCTCCAGCGAGGTCAGCAGCTTCTCCGTAGCCGGCCGCAGCAGCGCCATGGTGTCGCCCACAGCGTCAGCGGTCTCCGCCAGCGCGGTCTTCATGGCCTTGGCGTCTCCAGCCAGCGCGGCCATGCCCTCCATGGTGTCCGCCACCTGACCGGCCACGGTGTCCAGCTCCTTTTGCAGCGCCTTTGAAGTCACGGGGATCTTATCCACCATCGTCCGGATGGACTTCACCAGCGCGTCGCAGTCCGCCAGCAGGTCGCTGGCGGTGGGCTTGTCAGCCAGCGCCTGCAGCTTCGCCGCCAGACGCGTACACTCGGCGGAAATGGCTCGCGCCTGCTCTGCCGCGGCCGGCGCCTCCATCTCGATATCCTCCGCCCACCGATCCAGCGTGTCCGCCGCCTTTTCCAGCTGCGCCGCCGCATCTCGCAGCTGCTGCTGTGCCGACGGCAACTCCGGCGCGTTCTCAATGGCGCTGTTCAGCCGATCCAGCGCCCGTTCCACCCGGGCCAGGGCCGTGTTCAGCTGCAGCTGTATCTCCGCCGCCGTCTGCTGCAGCTGTGCGCCGTCCGGCAGGTTCTTGTTGATATTGGCCACGGCCGCCTCCAGCGCCGCCGCGCTGCTCTCCGACACGCCGCTGCCGCCCGCCGCCTCAAAGGCATCCATCATCCGCCCGCAGGCGTGCAGCAGGTCCTGGGCCTGGTACAGCACGCCCTTCACAGCGGCCTCCGGATCGTCGGCGGTCAGGTCCGCCGCCAGCAGATTGCTCTGCTCCATGATGCCGTCGATGACCACCTCCAGATAGTTTTCACTGATGGAGCGCTTCAGCGTCTCCACCGCCGTGTCGGTGATCTTGGTGGCCACGGCGTTCTTCTTGGCGTTTTCGTAGTAGGTGATGGCCGGCTTACCGGTCCAGTCCGTCAGCATCCGGTACATATTCCGGCTGAACTGCTTGTCGATGACCACCGCCGCGTAGTAGTCGCCGGACTCCACGCCGCCCTTGGCCTCCTCCTCGGTGTCCACGATGACCCAGTTGATGGACGTAGCCTCCCGCAGGTCGGCCACCACGTCGTCGCCCTTGTTCTCGTAGGTGCCGTCCGCGTCGGTATAGCCCTCGTCCAGCGACGCCACCGCGATGGATATCCCCCCGGTGTTGCCGTAGGGGTCCCAGTTGGAGTAGATATTCAGCCAGGCGTACAGGCTGGGCAGCAGCGCGATGGCGACCACCACCACGCAGGCGAAAAAGCACTTGCTCAGCGTCCGTATATCGGTTTTGAATACCGTCCAGATATTACGCATACTGCCTCCTTACGCGCGGCACGCCGCGCTGTATATAAAACTGTTGCAAACAATAGTGTATCAGTATGTATTATACAGAAAGTCGCCATGATTTGTCCAAACAAAACCCGTTTTTTGCCCAAAAATACAGAAAAGAGACGGCTCCCGCCGTCTCTTTCGTTCTACTCTTTTTCTGTATCCTCCGCCACGATGCGGTAGTAGGTATTCCCCGTCAGCTTGTACACGATGGCATACAGCACCGCGAACACCGCAAAGCTCACCGCCGTTGTGCCGATCAGCAGGCCCCGGTTGTCCAGGTTGAACAGGATCAGCAGCTTGTGGATGAACGGGAACGCGAAGCACAGGTGCACGCCCGCCAGCACCAGCGGCAGATAGAACACCGTCAGCAGCTGGCTGTTGATGCTGCGGCGGATGTCCACCTTGGTCATGCCCACCTTCTGCATGATGTCGAACCGGCTCTGATCCTCATAGCCCTCCGAAAGCTGCTTGTAGTACAGGATAGCCACCGCCGCGAAGATAAACACGATACTCAGCATGATGCCCAGGAAGAACAATCCGCCGTACATGCCGTAGAAGTCTGCCCGGTTGGCGGCCTTGGACTCCACGCTGACGCCCACGCCCCAGTCACCGCTGACGCCCGCCAGATAGCCGTTCAGCGCGTCCTCCAGATTGGGCGTTGTGCCATCGATGTTCCCCTGCTGGTTTTCCGGCAGATCGGTGTCGAAGGCGTAGTGCCACGTGGCCGTGAGATACCACCCGTATTTCTCGCTCAGTCCGTCCTCCAGCTCCTGCACGAACTGCGTGAAGTGCGGTATGACCACCATCAGGGTCGGGGTGATATCCGCCGTGAAGGGGCCGCTCAGCGGCGGAATGTCCCGATCCATGACCCGGAACGTCCATTCCCCGTCGACGGTCAGGGTGTCGTACGGGAAATCCGTCCGCAGAGTCGCCACATACACCTGCCCGTCGTTCAGCGTCAGGCTCTGCCCCGTGGCGGCGTTATAGTCCTCCAGCGGCAGGAAATGCAGCTGCGTCACACGGGTGCTGTCCGCTGCGGACGCACCGGCGTTGCCCAACCGCAGATCCCCGCCGTCCGGCAGACCGCTGACGCTGATCTCACGGTATGTCGCCACATTACTGGTCTGCCCGCCGAAGTTGAAAACGGTGCTCTCCACACCCTGACGCAGCTGCTCCGCCTCCGCCTCGTCCAGCGGATGATCGCTTCTGCCGTATACCGCCACGTCCATGTCGCGGGGATACCGGGCATTCACCGCGTCCTCCTGCCCCACATACAGGCAGGTGGTGGACGAGATCATCACCAGCACCATGGTGGCCAGAATACACACCGACGCCAGTCCCGCGCCGTTGCGCTTCATGCGGTAGGCCATGGAGGACACGGACACGAAGTGCTGGGGCCGGTAGTAGTATTTTTTGTTCCTTTGCAAGCCGCGGCACAGCGTCACCGAGCCGCTGATAAACAGCAGATAGGTGGCGATGATGACCATGATGACCGCCGCAAAGAACCACAGCAGCGCCGCCAGCGGCTCCTTGATGGACACCGCCAGCGCGTAAGCGCCGCCCAGCAGCACCACGCCCGCCGCCGTCAGCACCCACTGCGCCTTGGGCGGCTTCTCGCCCACGCTCTCGCTGCACAGCAGCCCCACCGCGCTGACGCCGTGCAGCTGCCGCAGCCCGTTCAGCAATATCAGCGTGTGGATGGCTGCAAACAACGCCGCCGCAGCCAGCAGAGACGATACGGACACCGTCAGGGTATAGGTCACGGGCACCTGCAAAAGCCGCACCATACCCAACTCCGCCAGCTTATACAGTACCATGCCCAGAAGCAGTCCCGTCCCCGTGGTCAGGCCATAGGTGATGACCGTCTCCCACAGCAGAATGCGGGCGATGTTGCCCTTGCCCATACCCAGCACATTGTACAGGCCAAACTCCCTCTCCCGGCGGCGAATGAGGAACGAGTGGGTATAGAACAAAAATATCAGCGCAAACACGGCGATGACCACCGTGCCCAGCCGCAGTATGATGGCGCTGCTGGTCCCGCCGGACATATGCCCCAGCACCTCCGAGCCGGACAGCCCCATCAGGATGTAGAACATCAGCACCATCCCGGCGCAGCTCAGCAGATACGGCAGGTACAGCCGCCTGTTTTTTCTCATGCCCGTCCAGGCCAGCCGGGCGTATAATGTCTTTTCCCTCATGCCGGTTCACCGCCCGACTGCAGCATAGTCAGCGTGTCGGAGATGCGCTGATAGAACCTGGTGTCATCGTCCTCGCCCCGGTACAGCTGGTGGAACACCTGGCCGTCCTTGATGAACAGCACCCGGCCCGCCCGGCTGGCGGCCTTCACGGAGTGGGTCACCATCAATATGGTCTGCCCTGCCCGGTTGATGGCGGCGAACAGCCGCAGCAGCTCGTCGGTGGAGCCGCTGTCCAGTGCGCCGGTGGGCTCATCCGCCAGCAGCAGCTTTGGCTCGGTGATGATGGCCCGGGCCACCGCCGCCCGCTGCTTCTGCCCGCCGGAGACCTCATAGGGGTACTTCTTCAAAAGCTCCGTCAGTCCCAGCTCCCGGGCAATAGGCAGCAGCCGCGCCCGCATATCCTCGTAAGACATTCCCATCAGTACCAGCGGCAGATAGATGTTGTCCTCCAGCGTGAACGTATCCAGCAGGTTGAACTCCTGAAACACGAAGCCCAGATGGTCACGGCGGAAGGCGGCGGCATCCGCCTCCTTCACGGCGGACAGGTCACGTCCGTCCAGACGCACCGTGCCGGCGGTGGGGGTATCCAGCGCCGCCAGAATGTTCAGCAGCGTGGTCTTGCCGGAGCCGGATTCGCCCATGATGGCCACATATTCGCCCTGCTCCACCGTGAACTCCACGTTGTGCAGGGCCTCCACGCGGCTGCCGCCGAAGCGGGTGGTATACACCTTGCGCAGACCGCTGACTTCCAGAATCGACATAAAAACGACCTCCTTTTGTTTGCAGGTCACAGTATAGCAGGGGCGGGAAACGGCTGCCATAGCGTTGGCTTACATTTCCCGCCCGTATTCTAACAGAATTGTAAGATTTCAGACGCTCACTCCAGAGGGCCGGTGCGGCGGCTCAGGTCCAGACGCAGCACGGTGCCCTCCCCTGCCGCAGACGATGCGGTGATGGTATGCCCCAGGTCGCGGCAGATGCGGCGGCAGAGGTACAGGCCGATACCGCTGGCCTGCCGGTAGGTGCGGCCGTTGCGGCCGGTGTAGCCGCGATCGAAGATGCGGGGCAGATCCTCCGCCGTGATGCCGATACCGGTGTCGCGGATGCAGAGGGTGGCAGGGGCCTCCGCGTCGATGGTGATGCTGCCGCCCTCCGGCGTGTATTTCAGGGCGTTGGACAGCACCTGCTCCACCACGAAGCCCAGCCACTTCTCGTCTGTCACCACCGACAGATGCAGCGGCTCATAGTGCAGGGTGAGCTTACGGTCGATGAATTCCCCCGCGAATTTCCGCAGGCTCTGGCGGATGATGCCGTCCAGATCGCAGGCGCGGATCACATAGTCGCTGGTCCCCTCGTCCAGGCGCAGGTACATCAGCACCATGTCCACGTACTGCTCGATGCGCAGCAGTTGGCTCATGAGCCGGCGGGCATTGGGGGTGTCGTCCGGCTGGAGGGTCAGGCGCATGGCGGCGATGGGGGTCTTGATCTGATGGACCCAGGCGGTGTAGTAGTCCACCATCTCCCGATAACGGGCGGCGTCGGCCGTCTCCCGCTCCGATGCGGCGCGGCGCAGGGCGGCGATGGCGGCCATGCAGTCGGCCTCCCCAATGGAGGCGGGTTCCGGCAGGTCCATGAGCTGGGCGTTAGCCGCCGTCTGGAGCTCCGAGAGCTTCCGGTGGCGGCGGAGGGTACGGGTATAATCCCAGACTGCGGCGGCCAGACACAGCAGCAGGCTCAATAACGCAGGGTAGGCCACTGCCGCCAGCGGCAGGCCATACAGAGCAAAGCTGGCCGCCAGCAGGCCCCAGCTCAGGATGAACAGTAATATCGCCAGACGGTGCTGGCGGAGATATCGTCCGAAAAATTTCATAGGTCTCCTTATGTCAGTTCTGTGCCACCAGATAGCCCACGCCGTGGCGGGTGGTGATGAAATCCTCCAGCCCCGAGGCGGCCAGTTTCCTGCGCAGGCGGTTGACGTTGACCGTCAGGGTATTCTCGTCCACGAAGCTGTCCGTCTCCCACAGGGTCTGCATCAGCTTTTCACGGCTGACCACCTGTCCCGCCCGCTCCATAAGGCACAGCAGGATGCGGTACTCGTTTTTCGTCAGGTCGACGGACGCGCCGCCGTACTCCAGCTTCTGCACGTCCGTGCGCAGGCGGGCCCCGCGGCACACCGGCACCGGCGGCTG
>OHBW01000363.1_pt1 | contig 21920 bp, 10 predicted proteins | sample 1577411 | NCBI WGS metagenome assembly OHBW01 (sample SAMEA3879534, study PRJEB24766) | human gut metagenome | biome: human-associated habitat; feature: feces | place: USA | collected 1985/1987 | reverse complement strand
CCCATGGGAGAGGTGGCGGTGATCATACGGTACAGTTTGTCATAACCATAGGTCGTGGTCTGTCCCAGCGCATCGGTAACGCTGGTCAGATTGCCTGCCGCATCATAGGTATAGGTCATCTCGTTGCCTGCCGTATCGGAAGCTTTCACGATTCTGCCACAGGCATCCATGGTAAATGTGGTCACGACACCGTATCGGTCGGTAAAGCTTGCCACATTTCCGTTCTTATCATAGGTATAGCGTTCTGTCTCCCCGTCAGGATAGGTCTCCTTTAAGAGATTCCCCTCTGCATCCACGGTATAGGCATGGGCATTCCCCAGGGGATCCTTCGTAAGCGTAAGGTTGCTGTCCGCATCGTAGGTGTAGCCGGTCTCACCCTTCAGGGCATCCGTCACAGTCTGCAGGCGGCTGATCCGGTCATAGCTGTAGGTCGTCACATTTCCCAGAGCATCGGTCTGTGCTGTCAGCTGGCCGATGGCATCATAGGTATTTTTCAGGGTATCTCCCTCCGGTGCCGTCACCGTGAGGACTCTGCCCTCTTTGTCATAGGTGTATGCCGTAGTACCGCCGCAGGCATCGGTCACAGTCGTCAGTCTCGCCAGTGCATCATAAGCATAAGCGGTGGTATTTCCCCGTCCATCCGTCACAGCGGTCAGGCTGCCGCAGGCGTCATAGGTATAATGGACAGTGTTCCCCAGCGGATCCGTACTCTCTGTCAGAAGATTTCTTGCATCATAAGTGTAGATATACTCTCTTGCCAGGTCCTCTGCGCCGGTCTGGCGGATCTTCGTGACATTGCCGTTGCCATCGTAGATGTATGTGGTTACGGCTCCCAGCGCATCGACCGTCTCCGTGAGCCGGGACAGATGATCGTAACGATAAGTCTCCGTGGCACCATCCGCATAGGTGATTTTCGTGATCCTTCCGTTTACGTCACTTTCATAGGAAGTCACGTTACCCTCTCTGTCAGCAGCCGAAACCATGCTCTGCTTCACCGGGTCATAGGTATAACTCTCTGCATTGCCCAGACGGTCCGTGACGGTAAGGATCCGGTCTGCTCCGTCGTAAGTATTCTTCTGTACCGCACCCTTTGCATCCGCAGTCTCCGTTACCCGGTTCATGGCATCGTAGGTATACTGTATGGTCTGCTGCTCCGCATCGGTCTGTGTAAGGCGGTTCCCGTTACCGTCATAGGTATAAGTCAGGGTATTGCCCAGCGGATCCGTACCGGACAGCATCCGGTTCATGGCATCATAAGTAAAGGTGCTGGTCTGCCCCTCTTTGTCGGTAATGGCTGTCACTGCGCCTGCCGGATCATAGGTATAGACGGTCACTGCACCGGCTGCATCGGTCTCCTTTATTACCCTGCCCAGGGCATCGTAGGTATTGGCGGTGGTCCCTCCGGTGGGATCCGTGACTGTTAACAGCCGGTTCATGGCATCATAGGTATAGTTCCATGTATTACCGGCACCGTCCGTCATGGATGTGACGCAGGCACCGTCATAGGTATAGGATGTGGTGTTGCCGTTCGCATCCTTTACCGCCACAAGCCGGTTTTTCTCATCGTAAGTGTAAGAGGTCTGTCCTCCCTCCGCATCGGTCACAGAAGTCAGGCGGTTCTGTCCGTCATAGGTATAGCCGGTCTTTCCTCCGTCATAGTCCGTAGACTGCGTCATTTTGCCTGCGGTATTGTACGCATAGGTCCTGGTGGCGCCGTCCTGTCTTTTTTCCTGTGTTACCCTGCCTTTTCCGTCATAGGTATAAGTCGTCTCCACGCCGGTGCAGTCCAGACGGCCTGCCAGATACCCGGCGGTATTATAGCTTCTCTCTTCGAATGTGCCGTCCGGATATTCAATTTTCGTGGTACGGTAATTGTCATCATAGGTATAGACCGTCACATTGCCTTCCGCATCCGTGGCAGTGGTCTGTCCTCCTCCGGCCATCTGTTCATAAGCCAGCGTGACCACGCCACCTTCCGCATCCGTCTGCTGTATCACACGGCCTTCCCCGTCGTACTCATTGGCTACGACTCTGTGTCCGTTTTCATCGTACCATGCGGTCATGCGGTGGCTGTCATCGTAAACATAATGAATGACACCGCCTGCGGGATTCGTCACCTGCGCCAGATTACCGGCTTCATCGTAGGTATAGGTCACACCGTGGCCGTCCGGCAGAGTAATGCTGCTTAAGCGGTTCTTTTCATCCAGCGCGATCTGGAATTCCTTTCCGGAAGGTGTGGTAATGCTTTTCAGGTACAGATCCACATCATAAGCCAGTTCTGTCCGGTTACCGCAGCTGTCTTCCACCGCACGGAGCAGACCGAAGCTGTCGAATTCATGACGGCTTCCGTCATCCGGAAGCTCTACCACATATCCGTTCTCTGTCTCTGAAAGTTCATAGTCGCATCCGGCCGGTGCGAGGTATCCCTCTCCCGCCGGGGTAAACGTGATGATGCCTCCGTTGTTTCTAAGCCACAGAACCGATCCGTCGGCCAGTTCTCCCATACGTTCATCATAGGCAAAGGTCCAGCCGAAGCCCAGACTTCCTTCATACGCCGCACCCTTTGCATTGTACTGTCTGGTCAGGGCAAAGTCACCGCCGATGTCAGCGATCGTGGCATCGGCCTGTTCCATGTAGAAATTACCGGTATTCAGGTTTACCGGCTCATAGCCGAACCCACAGTTCTCCGCTCTGCCTAACAGCAGTCCGTCGATGATAGCCTTATAATATTCACTTAACACGCCGGAACTGTAAGCTGTGGTATTCTTCGGCTCCCTGATGAAAATACGGTTGCCCTGTCTGGTCAGGCAGTCCTGCATCCGCATGTCGGCAAGGATCGTATTCAGTTCCACACCGTAATGCTGTGCGATCCTGGGCATCAGGTCGAAAGCACCTTCCTCATAGATCAGGAAGCGGTCGGATTCTACGGTCTTGCCGCTTTTGCCCCCAAAGGAAGCAGTCGCCGTCACATAGTAGACCTGTCCGGGCTGTAATCCGGAAAACACCTCGCTCTGCCAGTTGGAAAGTCTCCGCTTATAGGCGATCGCCTCCGGATATTCCCCTGCATAAGCATCGGAGTCCGGGTAGAGAAGCTTTGTCTGTGCCTCGGTCTCTCCGGTAGTGCCGTTGACCAGTTCGTAGGTCACGGTACTGCCGGGCTTGGCCAGTCCATGGGCTGCCACTCCCAGTGTATCACAGGATTTGTCCCCATTTCTTCTTACGACCGGGTAAACATCCACTGTAGTATCATCCAGCGTAAGCTTCGCCAGATCCGTCAGATCTCCTGTCCATGAGACGATCAGCTTCGGTGCATAGGATGCGGAGGAATTGTTGTAGAATACCTCACACTGCATGGAGGCACCTGCATCGCCCGCTGTCTCGTTGGGTGCTTCCACCAGTGCTTTCATGACCAGTCCGTGATTCTCTGCGGTTCCGTTGATCCATGCACTGACTTCTTCCGTTACATCGAAGGATAATGCCTCTCCGCGGGTAGTGGAAGCCGTTCTGCTATCCAGAAAATAATGATTGTAATTTAACTGATTGTTCCAGGTAAGGCTTCCCACCTGCCAGGGCTCTTCCACTCCGAAAAGTCCGAATTCAGAACTGCCCTTGCTCCAGCGGGTCTTCTGGGTCACCTGAAATGCCGCACTGACGATCTCCGGCTCCTCCGCCAGCGCTGAGAAATCATAATCAATGGCAAAATAAGATCTGCAATTTAAATGTTTGCTGTGGAAGCCTGCCAGATTTCCGGAGGTGATACCGTCATCATAGCCCACATAAGGATATGCATTATCTCCGATCACGGAATTCGGGCTGCCCTGCTCAGCGCAGGCCACATGGATCGCACTTTTACCTACCTGAATAGCGGTAGGATCGATCCGTACCGGATAGACGCGGTCATCTGCATCCAGCCAGTCACTGTCCGCGGAAACGGTAACCGCATAGGTGGATTCTTCACCGCTTTCCTCCAGCTGAAGTTCCACGCCGAAAGAGATCTCTCCCGCCGCGTCCTCCATCTCCGGAGCCTCCAGAACGAATACTGCGTCCTGTTCGGGATCTGTTCCCTCTTCATAGAGGTACAGCGTGTTGCCGCTCAGGGTGGCTTTCAGTCCATAGGTGTTCAACAGATAACGGAAACTGTGGGCAGTGTCTCTCTGCAACAGGATGATGTCCTCTTTCACACTGTTTCCGAATATCGTGTACTGATAATCCACATCCGGCAGTACATTGTTGTAACGGATAGCATTGTCCTTTACGATACCGTCAGTGAAATCTCCCCGGGCAGGAGTCAGTGTCAGAAGATGGTCGTCACTTGCAATGGTCAGTAGCTCTGTACCTTCCTCCGCTCCGACTGTAAGCATCGCCTGATAGCTTCCGGCACTGTTCACGTAGCTTTTTGCATCTCCATACAGGGAATAGGTGGAGACCTCACTCTCTACCAGAGTATTGTCTGCCTGCTGCAGATTGCCGTCCTCATCAAGATAGCTGTTACCATCGTAGCCGATCACTGTCACATACCGGTCACCGTCTACATGGTAGGTTCGGCTGTACGCATCATAAGCTGCCAGCGTACCATAATTTTCCGGTTCCGGATCCTGATAATAGTTCTCCGGCTGTCTGGGCGGAACGTTCCCGGATACGCTAGCCGGTGTCGGCACAGGCTGCGGAGTCGGTGTCTGCTCCGGCGTCTGTTCCGGTTCCATGGTCTGTTCCGGCTCCACCGACTGTTCCGGTCCTGCCGATTGTTCTGGTTCTGCCGATTGTTCCGGTTCTGCCGATTGTTCCGGTTCCGGTGTCTGCTCCGGATTGCAGCCGGATACGGAAACCTCTGTTTCCACCCGGTGCTCTGTTATTTGGGTCTCTGCTGTCCCGGTCTCTGCCGCCATGACGTGCTGCAATGAACTGTCTCCAAAAAGCAGTACCAAAACAAGCAGAAAGCTCAGCCTTCTGTTCCACTTCTTTCCTTTTACACTATACATTTGTCCTCCCTCATTTGTGCTTCTGCACCGCAATTAAAGTTTGTTCCTGTTGCTTCTTTAACACGTTGTTCCTCTGTCGTGATAAAGTGTTTTGAAATATTTTATGATATTGATTATTAGTTGTCAATAAAAATGTGTGGTTTTCCGATAAATCGAAGCGTATATTTCAATTTATCGAAATATAAAAAACGTTCAGCATTTTTTGACTGAACGTTTTTTCCCCAAAATATTATCATTATCAGCGCGTGTAAACACCTAAATCCTTTAAAATATCATGTCTGAACTTGGCCAACGGCTTCTTCCCATATTCTTCATACGGTACCTGTTTTCCAAATACCATATCGCGGATATCTGTGGATGTCAGATTCGCCTTGCCAACAAGCCTTCTCTCTCCGTTGATTAGGTCACAAATTTCACTGATCTGGGTTTCCGGATACATTTCCTTTAATTCTACCAGTTCTTTCAAGTCATCGCTATGAAAATCATACGCCTCCTGCAAGTGAAGCACCTCAATATTTTTCTCCAATTGTGCATTTTTAGCTTTTATCTTTACTGCAGGCTGTTCTCCCGGCAAAATTCCTGTTGGGGTAAAAGTAAAGCTGTTGTCATCCATTTCCGAAGCAAATGGAGAAACTTCCAATTCTTTTGTCAATTTTGTTAAATTGCAGACGCTGCAACAAGGTACTAAATTATATAAACATAATGCAAAAATCGGATATTCGCTTCGGCTAATAAAATGATCCAGCTGCGCTCCGGACACGCTTTCACCTCTGGCTGTTATGTAGTTTCTGTTACAGTATGGACAAACATTCATATTACTCTTTTTTACCAGAAAAATGTTTACTCTTTGGTCACCTATGTATTCACTCCGAACTTTATCATAGGCCTTATAGTATCTTTTATAGAGAGCTTTAAATCTTTTTTTATCTTTCTTATCTTTCACAAATACATCTGGATCCTTGACACCATGAGGTAATTGATTATATGCTTCCTTAAGTGTTTCATACTCAGCAAGAATCCATTTTTCAAATGTTATTTCTCCCTCCATCAGATTGCTAAAATGTTTTTTCAAATACTTTACAATATCTTTCTGATCTTTACTTTTAACTGTATTTGCTACAATATAAAAATATTTTTTCTCGACTTCCTCGTTATCATATTTCTTGATTTTTATCATACGTTTTTCCTTCCAGATCCCGCAATTCTTCTTCGATTTCCTGTTGCCTCTTCTTCAGGTAGCTGATTCTGTTTTCTGTTTTCTTCATGTCTTCTGTTTCCTTCATGTGTTCTTCTATCAATCCAAGAAGATGGCTGCGGTAAATATCTTCCCCAATTGCCATAGCGAAATCAGAGATTCTCTGGTACACGTTCTCAACTGTTATGTCTGGCTTTAATATTTGCGACATGTTGTCAGCCAGATTTTTCCTACTTTGGTACTTTTTATTTTCCTGATCCTCCTTGTTTTCTTGGTCCTCATTTAATTCCAGCGCATCAAATACCTGTATGATCTTCTCCCTTGCGAATTCACCCATGGTATATTTCAGGAAAAAGTCCTTCTTTAACAGTGTATGGATATTTTGTCCGAAGGTTTGTTCGTGGGATTCCGTGCTTTCCCCTTCCTCCGACAGGAAGATAATATTATCTTCAAAAATATCGGAGAGAATAAACGGAGAGTTTGTGGCAATGATAATTTGCAGATTACAGGGAACCGCTTCCTCTATAATTTTGCACAGATCCGAGATATACAGTCTCTGCCATTCCGGATGATAATACAGATCTCCCTCATCTATAAACAGAATGGCGGAATCATTTTCAACAATAGTTTCATTCTCATACGCCCTTCCACTATCTCCAAGACTTTTTATCAACTCCTTATTGTTGGCATAACCTTTCACGATCCAGTATAGTTTTGCAAAAAAATCAAACCTTGCATATTGCCCGGACGAGAAATACTGTAAGGTATTTGTTGTATTAAAAAAGTCCATCTGGATATCAGTATTCTCTCCCTTTACAAAATTCCGAATAATATCATCCTTTTCTTTATCTCCAATAGTCAAATCATCCACCGAGAATGTTTCCCAAAGCATTTTTTTCAGATTTTCTTCTTTCTCCTGAAAATGATCTCTTAAATACAATAGTTGAAACAATAAGTCTCTGTTAAAATAATCCGTATTAAACGTTCCCGTTTTATCCCTTCTGATTTGTTGGAGTCGTTCTGAAAATGCCCGCTGCTCCGAATAATTTTGAGTTTCTCCCACATCTTTTCCTTTTACTTTCTTCAAAGGTGCAAACACCTCATTCATATCAATTTTATTGGAAAAATAAAACATTTTACTCAACTGGCGTTTCATTGAGCCCACTGTACCGGAGCTATATTGCATTATTTTTTCAGGACATAATGTAATAAATATATTGGAAATATAATATAACTGTTCATTCATCTCAAGAATCACCAGAAACTCTGCTCCCCGCAAAGAATCATAATCTTCTACAATCTCCGAAACCGTTAGAGCCTCTGCTTCCATTCTATACATAATATCAACAAAATCATTTCCTAAAAAATTGACAAGACTTGTTTTTCCCGTTCCGTTCTTTCCTACGATAGCATATATGGAATTTATATTAGATGAATATGTCAAGGGAATCTCCTTTTTCTTCTCCTTATCATCATATTTGATTTTTCCATCCGAATAGTCAAAACGCTTATCAAAGTAAAACTTTTGCTGTGTCATCCCATGATATTGGTTCAAATAAACCAGTTTGTATGAAATGGAATTAATTATTCGGCTGTTTATCAATGCTTCTTTCATATTAGCAAAAACATTTTTGCCATAACCGTTTAATACACTATCCATGTCTGATTTTAATTCCATTTCATAGATCTGATTCAAATATTCAACTATGATTTTTTTATTTTTTTCCAGTGAGACTTTAAATATAATGTCTCCGCTTTCACTTCTAAGGACTCGTTCGCATTTTCCTACAGTCTCCATGTATAATTTATAGCACTTCTGTCTCTCATCTCTTACTTCAAGGCTTCCATTACCAATGGACTCTCCTCCCAAAACCAAAAAATCAATAAGTGGTTGCCTCTTTTCTATACGATCCTCGCCACAAATATCTTTCAACATCCCCAGAATTCTCACACTATCCAGATAGAGGAACTGATTTTTCCAAGCTTTGACTCTATTAAAATAATTTGTAATAATTGTAAAGACCTGCTTGCGACAAATATAATTATTTTCTATATCACTGAAAGTATATTCTGCCAATATTTTTCGGACAATACTCTCCGGAAGAAAATGGATATATTCCCTAATCATCGCCAGCCCTTTATATGCGAACCCCGTCAAGCCGGGGTCACCGGCATTTTTGATATGAGCAATAAGTGCATCCGCAATGCTTTGTTGTTCCTTATCTTCAAGCTCCATTTCATTTTTGAAATATTGGCAAAGGAGTCTGATAGCAGTTTCGTTGTCACTGAATTTTCCATAATAATACTTATAAAATTCTGCCATAGACAAATATGCTGTTTTATATAATACAATGGGTATTTCTTCTGTAAAATGCTGTGTTTTATCTCCAATTTCAAAAAAAGCATAGCCAAAATGTCTGTGTTTAAATAATATTATCAGTTTTTCGTCAGATAAAACTTGTACAGGAATTAAATCCATGCAATTACAGCAAAATCTCATAAATGTAATTTCCAGATCATCTGTTACATACTTTTTTGTATGTTCCTGCTTAATCCTCTGTTCCATCCTATCCGCAATGGAACATAAACACTCCACTATTGTCTCCATGGTGCTATCAGCAAAAGGTATCTGTATCTCGTTCAAACCGTTTGATCTACAAAAGTCTTCTATAGCTGCCACCAGTTTTTTCCTATTCTCATCACTTATGTCCTGTAAAAAAAACATCTTTCTTCCCCTTTCACACGCTTTTATCGTTTGACGATTCCTTTCCTTTTATTGTACCTGTATCCCCGATCCCCCGCAACTATTCTTCGCCCAAATGCCCCAAATTCTTCCAAGAAAATTAATAAAAAATCCACGAAAAAAACAGAGACAATATTAAAAACATCTCTGCCTCCAGCGTAAACATGGTACTACTCCTTTGTATTTTGAGCCAAAAAATATGGGAAGCCTAAGCTTCCCACTCGTTAATGTTCATCTCTTCTATGGCTCAAAACCATAAGGTTAATGGAGACCTAAATACCCTTTTTCCTTTATCAGTTTTTCAGCCTCTTCACTGTTTTTCATCATTCCGGTTTCGATATATATCTTTCGGTCTGTCTGGATCAGAATTCTATACGCCCCTCTTCCCACCGACTTATAACGCACTGATCTCACATCTTCCCATGAGTATTTTTTCTCTTTTCCCCAAATGGAGCGATAAGTAACATCATCCCGCGTCATAGTGATTCTTTTGTTACGCCAAAACAGTAGGAAATAGCTTCCTTCCATTCCACATAATATGAAAAAGATAATACCTGCGCCTTTCACTCCCTGTGAAGTGCCTAAAATCAGTAATAAAAAAGTAACTCCTATTCCGATGAGCCAGAACATCACTCCCATTATAAATGGAGCCATCGTTTTTCCGGAACACACAACTTCCTTTTCATCATTCACTTCTGTAATCCTCCGGTAAGATCTTTGGGTGTACACCAAAAACGGATGCCCCCATTCCTACAGGGAAGCATCCATTTCTTCCATTTTATTTTTACAGCAGGCTGTCCAGGGTCTCTCTGATAGCCTTGATGAAATCCAGGCTGTTGAGGATCACAGGATGCTCACAGGTAGAGATCAGGGACAGGCTCTTGGTCATCTTGCCATCCTCGATGGTCTTGATGCATGCCTGCTCCAGCTTGTCTGCGAAGTTGCACAGCTCTGGAATCTGATCCAGCTCGCCGCGCTTTCTGAGAGCTCCGGTCCATGCGTAGATGGTAGCAATGGAGTTGGTGGAGGTCTCTTCACCCTTTAAGTGCTTGTAGTAATGACGCTGTACAGTTCCATGAGCAGCCTCGTACTCATAAACGCCGCTGGGAGATACCAGTACAGAGGTCATCATGGACAGATCGCCGTAAGCGGTAGCTACCATATCGGACATTACATCACCATCATAATTCTTACATGCCCAGATGAATCCGCCCTCAGAACGGATGACACGGGCTACGGCATCATCGATCAGAGTGTAGAAATATTCGATGCCCAGTTCCTCAAATTTAGCCTTATACTCGTTATCATAGATCTCCTGGAAAATATCCTTGAAGGTATGATCGTATTTTTTGGAAATGGTGTCCTTGGTGGAGAACCACAGGTCCTGCTTCGTATCTACCGCATAGCCAAAGCATGCTCTTGCAAAGCTCTCGATAGATTTATTGGTATTGTGGATACCCTGAATGATACCGGCTCCGTCGAAATTATGGATCAGTTCACGGGTCTCGGTGCCGTCTGCTGCGGTGAATACCAGCTCTGCCTTACCGGGTCCGGGTACCTTGATCTCTGTATTTTTATAGACATCACCATAAGCATGACGGGCGATGGTGATGGGTTTGGTCCAGTTCTTTACGTAGGGAACGATGCCCTTTACCAGGATTGGTGCACGGAATACGGTACCGTCTAAGATGGCACGGATGGTTCCGTTGGGACTCTTCCACATTTCCTTCAGGTTGTACTCTGTCATTCTGGCAGCGTTGGGAGTAATGGTAGCACATTTTACAGCAACGCCGTACTTCAATGTGGCATTGGCAGAATCCACGGTTACCTGATCATCGGTCTCATTACGATGCTCCAGTCCCAGATCATAGTACTCTGTCTTCAGATCGATATAGGGCAGCAACAGCTCATCCTTGATCATCTGCCAGAGGATTCTGGTCATTTCATCTCCGTCCATCTCTACGAGAGGGGTTGTCATTTTGATCTTTTCCATAACGATTTCCTTTCCGGTATTAATTTTCGTTCTATTCTATTTTAACGTAATTCGTTCCAACAGGCAACTTATTCCTGACTTTCCGCCTGCTGTGCATAAGCCTCATTCAGACCGTTCTTCACCATGTTCTCATAAGCATTGATCATATGCTGATGTGCCAGTTGCTCTGCCAGATCGGCGTTGCCAGCCTTAATGGCTTCCATGATCTTTTCATGCTCTTCGTTGGACTTTGGACCTCTATTGGCACTGGACAGCGTCTTCTTACGGACACGGAGAACATACTGATGGAAATCCTTCAGCTGATGCTCCAGCATCTTGCTGTCACAGGCTTCGTACAGAATGTCATGGAAACGGTTGTCTAACTCCGCCAGCTGCTCCAGATGCCCCTTCTGTGCATGGAACTTGGACAGATAAACATTCTCCTCCATCTCTTCCATCTGCTCCTTGGTGATATGCTCCGTAGCCCAACGGGCGCACAAACCTTCCAGCAGGGAACGGATCATATAAATATCCTTCACATCCTTCTGGGTAATGCCGGTGACATAGGCACCCTTGTTCGGAATGATCTGGATCAGCCCCTCCAGCTCCAGCTGACGGAATGCCTCTCTGACAGGGGTTCTGCTGACGCCCATCTCCTCACCGATCGCCACTTCCTTCAATTCTTCATGTTCCTGGTATTTTCCGCTTAAGATATCCTCTCTCAGCTTGTGAAATACCCGTCCCCGCAGGGAGAACTTGTCCGTTACTTCCTGCTTTACATCATACTTACTCACTATAATCCTCGATTCCAGACAACGCTGTTACTGTTGTCATGCTCATTCTATGCTTACTCACCGATCTTCAGATTCTTCTCCAGACAGATCCGGTTGACGCATGCCACGATCTCTTCATCCGTAAGCACGGTGACACGACCTCCGGCATACTCCTCATCTACCCACTTTTTGATCTCTGCTACCAGTTCGGAATTCTTCTGTACCTGCTTGTCTCCCTTTAACTTGTAGTAGGTGTTCAGCCAGTGTGCGATACCTGCCAGACCAGAGGTGTTGGAAATAGCGCACAATACCGGACGGTTCAGGAATTTCTCGGTATCGAAGATATTGTAGATTTCCTCGTTCTTAAGCAGTCCGTCTGCATGGATGCCGGCTCTGGTTACATTAAAGTTCTTGCCCACAAACGGGGTTCTGGGAGGAATCTGATAACCTATTTCCTTCTCATAGTACTCTGCCAGCTCCGTGATCACACGGGTATTCATACCGTTTAAGTCGCCCTTTAACTGTGCATACTCGAATACCATTGCCTCCAAAGGCGTATTACCGGTACGTTCACCGATACCAAATAGGGAAGTGTTGACACCGGAACAGCCATACAGCCATGCTGTGGTAGAGTTGGACACTGCCTTGTAAAAGTCATTATGTCCATGCCACTCGATCAACTCATGAGGCACACCTGCATGGGTATGGATCGCATAGATGATACCCTGTACACTACGGGGAATAACGGCACCGGGATAATTGACACCATATCCCATGGTATCGCAGGCACGTACCTTGATAGGAATCTGATACTCCTTCATCAGTTTCATCAGTTCCAGACAGAACGGCACTACATAGCCGTAGATATCTGCTCTGGTGATATCCTCCAGGTGACATCTTGGGCTGATGCCCTCCTCTAAGCAGTCACGGATAACACTTAAATAGTGATCCATTGCCTGTCTTCTGGTCATTTTTAACTTTAAGAAAATATGATAATCGGAACAGCTTACCAGAATACCGGTCTCCTTCATTCCGATCTCTTTTACTAATTTAAAATCTTCCTTGCTGGCGCGGATCCAACTGGTCACCTCAGGGAACTTATATCCCCTCTCCATGCACTTATAGACAGCATCTCTGTCCTTTTTGCTGTAGAGGAAAAATTCACTGGCGCGGATCATTCCGTTGGGACCGCCCAGTTCGTGCAGATAATCATAGATCTTCACGATCTGCTCCGTGGTATAAGGTGCCCTGGACTGCTGTCCGTCTCTAAAAGTGGTATCTGTAATCCAGATATCCTTCGGCATGTTATGAGGCACGATACGATCATTAAAAGGTATTTTGGGGATTTCGGAATAAGGGAACATATTACGGAACACGTTCGGCTTCTCCACATCATCCAGTATGTACATATGCTCCTCAATCTCCAGAAGGTTGTTCTTCGGATTCATGGAGACCGGACGATTCTGAAATGCATCACTATCTCTCATTGGTATACCTCTCTTCCCTGACATTCGACATCTGCAATATTGTTTTCTATTTTTACTCTGCGCAGTAAAAATACATTTTGCAGTTCTCGTATCATTGTATACAATCATACCATTTGTGTCAATATCTTTAGTATTAATTTTATTGACTTATTTTAATCACATTTTTTATTTTTCCCAGTGATTTTATCATTTTACTTGTTTTCTAATAATCTGCGGACATTGAGCATTCCGAAGCCCTGCTTATTCCAGGGTTCTCCGAGATCCGTAGCTGTGAGCGCTACCCTACGGAGAAATTCTTCATTGGACATTCTCGGATATTTTTGTAGTACCAGTGCTGCCGCTCCGGACACAATGGGGGTTGCCATGGAGGTACCGCTTTTTGCAATATAAGGTTTAAAAATTCTGCCATTTCTATTTTTCCAGAAAGCATTGCAGGACAGGATCCGCGTCCCGGGAGCCACAATATCCGGTTTACGGATGACGTCGTATTTTCTACCTCTTCCGGAATATGTTTCGCATCGCTTCGGATCATTTTTACAATATCTTCCATCGTGACAACCCACTGTTAACACTTTCCGACTGCTTGCCATCTCCGAAATACTCCCATCCTCAGGTCCTGCATTTCCCGCTGCACAGACTACGAGAATATTATGATCCCACAACAATTCCATATACTCCCGCAGTACCTGTTCCTTGTATCGTTCCTTCAATTCACCGATTCCGACAGATATATTTAAGATCCGGATCTGATACCTGTTTTTTACCCGTAGGATCCACTGAAATGCCTCCTGCATGGAATCACAGGATCCTTCTCCCTTTCCATCCAACACTTTTCCCACGACAAGTTTCGATGCCGGTGCCATTCCGCGAAGCCTTCCACCCGACAATTCTCCGTTTCCACAAAGGATGCCACATACATGGGTTCCATGTCCGTTATCATCATACGGAAGAGAGCTCTTCTCCACGAAATCACGAAAACATAACAAATGCCCGGCAAGATCCGGATGATATGCGATCCCGGTATCCAATACAGCAACCGTTACAGGCTCTGACCGCCAAGTTACGCTATATATTTGTTCCGGTACCTGTACCTGCTCCCTGACCCTCTGCATCCGTTTTCCTTCCCGGTAAAAATATAGTAAAACCGACATAAGACTTAATCTATCTTATGCCGGTTTCTATTCCGGGTGTCGGTTAAATCACCCCATTATTCATTTATAATCTCTATCCCCTCCGGGAAAGCGTCATTTCCAATATCCGTGACACTCGCCGGCAGATGTACTTTTTTCAATTCCGTATGATTTCGGAATGCTTCCTCTGCGATCACGCGAACGCCATCCGGTATCACAACTTCAGGCAGATTCCCTTTATAAGCTACCAGGATGTCCCCACTGATCAGAAAATCATCCATACTGTTCTCTTCAAAATCATCCAGCCAGCCGGTATGGGTAAACGCCTTGGCACCAACAGTATTCACCGTGTCCGGCAATATTACGTTATCCAGATTATCACAATGATAAAACGCCGCATAGTCAATCACCGTTACACCTTCCGGAATCGTAACGGTCCGGAGAGAACTTCTGGAAAAAGCAAAACGTCCGATCTCTGTAGTACCTTCCGGGATCGTAACTGCGCTGACAGACTGGTTACGATAATACATCCATTCCGGAATCTTGCCGTTCTCTGTCTCAGCTGTGATATCCTGTTCTTCACCGGTCTCTTGTCCCGCTTCCGGTTCCGTATACCCCTGCTGTACTTTTTCCTCACCCGGATGCACCATTACCAAGGCATGATTCCCTACAATAATAGTACTGCCCAGGACATTACCGGGAACCGGTGTTGCAGCAGGTGCAGGCGTAGCCGTTGATACAGGTTCTGTCGTTGCCTGTGTATCCGGTCTGCTTACTGCTGTCGGTGTCTGTACAGGAGCTGCCGTCACCAGCGGATCACGGTTTTTCTGTTCCGCAAGTTTTTGGGCAAACTGTGCTGCCACACTTCCCTCGTCCGCATGGATTGTCACATTATCACAGTTTAAGAAAGCATCTTCCGCAATACCGGTCACCGTAGCCGGGATATAAATATCTGTGAGATTAACACATCCCGCAAATGCCTGTGCATCAATACTCTGTATATTTTCCGGAATTGTGATCTGCTTTAAACCCGTACATCCTGCAAACGAATACTCGTCCACTGTAGTCAGACCCTTTCCCAGGACAACCTCTTCCAGATTGTTACATCCCCAGAAAACATAGGCATCCAAACGCTTGACAGATTTCGGAATTACAACGAACTGTACCTTCTGATTGTTCTCAAAGGCACTCTCGCCTACGACTTCCACTGTATCCGGAATCGTGACGCGTTCTTCCGTCCCTCTGTATTTTACCAGTGTACTCCCTTGCGTCTGAAAATCAGAGGCAGACGCTGCCGCATCTGCCTCCGACACAGGAAGATGTGTCAGGATCAATGCGGTAACTGCCAGTGCTATGACAGCCATCCACTTTTTATGATTCATAAACCTTCCCATCCTTTATTTCACACTAGGCTCTGGCTTTCCGCAGAGTCTTTTTGTCCTTCTTCATGAAGAGTACTACCGAGATACATGCAAGTCCCATGGATAGGAACCACTTGGGATGAATGCCGTCTCCGGTCTTAGGTGTGCTGTCTGCGATGGTTCCCGCAGTCAGATTATTCGTATCCACATAGATCACATACGGTGAAAAATGCTCTGCCGTAAAGGTTACGCAAGATACTCCGGATATTGTGGAGAACTTCGGTGACAGTTTGTCCAACTTACTGTTCACTACACCTGCCACTTTGTTATTACCTGCGTAGGTGATCAGGGAATCCGGCAGAGGCAATGTAATGCTGATGGACAATCCTGTGGTATCTGTGATCTTTGTATTGCCGGTGGAATCATAGAGACTGATGTCCATGGGGAAATACTTGATAGCACTGATATCACTGCCGTACTCTGCCATCAGAGCCTTAACTACCTCTTCGGAAGCTGCTGCACTCTCTGTGATCTTGATCACAAAGTTATCAGAAGATCCATTCACCGTTGCAGATACCACACCGGTATTGGACAGACCGTTTTTATCAATAACAACAGTGGTTCTGCCACCGGATACGGTTCCCGTAGTAGTGCTGCTCGGTCTTCTGTTGGAATTGGAATTCGTGGAATTACCGCTTCCTGTAGATGTATTTGTTTTATTACCTGAACCTGATTTTGCAGTATAATTTGCAGTTACCGTTACATTAGCTTCCGGCATAGTGATGACAGTTGCAGACAATACCTTGCTGGCAATCTTCGTATTGGCCGGATCTATTGACCAGCTGCTGAACTGTTGATTCTTTGCAGGATCATTCGCAACGATGATCGGCTGGGAACCTGCTACATAACTGCCGGAGCCGGAACCGTTTTTAACTGTCAGAGTATACATCTTGGCAGTAGTTCCGTTGTTATTATTGCCTCCCGGACTGGTGCTTGCTCCGGGGCTGGTGCTGGTACCCGGACTGGCCGTTCCTCCATTATTAGAGCCGCTTGCCTCATATACTGCATAGAAATCTGTATTTTCTGTAATGGCTGTTGCAATATCCGGCAGCCATTCCTTGAAAGTATAGCCACTGACCGTAGGAGTCTGGATACTGGGTGCAACCGTACCCTTCTTGATCGTAGTCTGATAGAATACTTCCTTGGTCACACTATTGATATATCTGACTACAATATCATCCTCGCTCAGCGCCTTATATTGTGCCATGGTGGTAAAAGACTCTGTAATATTGGTCAGAGGTCTGTCCCATCCGATGAAGATATAACCGTCTCTCACAAGATTAGATGTGTTGGGCAGATCCGCATCTGCAATGCTGCCGCCGGAGGATACCTTGATCTTCTTAATTACCGTACCATCCCAATCCTGGAAGGTTACGGTCAGCTTGTTGGCATCGGGATCTTCCTTGCTATACATAGCTGTAATTGTAACATCTGCTGTGATTTCGCTGGGATCCGGATCCCAATACTGGAACACTTCTCCGCTCTTGCCTGCCGGAGTTGGAGGAGTTGCAGCTTCACCACCCTTAACTCTCTGCTCTGCATCAGGTACCAGCGCATAGCTCCCTAATTCTTCATTCCAGTCTCTAAAGTTAACGGTAAAATACTCTACCAGGGGAGTAGTATCTACTGTAAAACCCTTTAATTGTGCGTAATTATACAAGTAACTGTTTTCCGGACTGCAGATCACCACATCCTTTGGATCCGGATTTGCCTTGAGCAGATCATCAAATGCATGCTGGCCGATAAGGTTCAGATACTGGCTCGCCTCCAAACGCTCCATACCACTCTTCTGGAACGCATAATTTTCAATAGTGGTACATGTAGTGGGCAGCTTAATCGTACGCATTTCCGTTGTGCCTGCAAAGGCATATTCCGGCACCGTTGTAATCTCACTTTCCGTGAGATCGATTTCTCTCAGGGCATCACATCCCTGGAATGCTCTGGGTGCAATGGAAGTAACCCCTGCCAGTTCAGAAGGCTTTACATATTTACTGGTTCTGCCTTCCAGGCACTCAATAATCCTTGCTTTGGCACCGCCACTCATTCCATAAATAATGGAATTATCGCAGCTGAAATAATCGTTTCCTAAGAACGACACATTACTCAATTTGTCACATCCGGTAAAAGGAATCAGTCCCAGACTGTTGATCGTTCCGGACAATGTCACATCATTCAGGGCAGGACAATTCTTAAAGACATAGTCCCCGATGGAGCTCATATTTCCGGTGATATTGACCGTTTCCAGTTTCTCGCAGCCCTCAAAAGCATTGGCTGCAATAGATGCTGTATTGCCAAGAATGTTAATTCCCTTCAAATGTGCTGCAGCTTTGGTACCGTCTGCACTTCTAAAGTCATTTACCTCGATGGCATCCAGACCGTATATCGTAACTGTCTTGTCTTCCTTAAGGCTTGCAACATCTGCATCTTCTTTAGCTACAAACAGTCCGTCCCTAATCGCCTGGATACCTTCAGGTATTACAACATTCAGTGCGGAATCAATAAACTGCTGCTGATCCTCCGTCCTGGAATCACCACTCAAATATTTGCTCAAGGCAGTTTTTGCCGCCTCTCTCTGGGCAGCTGTAAGATAAGGATAGTTTGTTTCACTTGTATATCCGCTCAGTTGTGAAAAAGCAGGGAAATCGATCAGCTCGCTGACACCCTTTTCCTCATTGTACTGTACTACCAGATTGGTCGGCCAGCCGCTGCAATATCTGACATAAGTCTTCAGCTGACTGCCGTTATTATATCTTCCATCCTCACTCATGGCATACAGATAAGGTGTGGAGCTCGGCGAAACTTCTCCGACAAAGGTAAGCTTTACCTTCGGAGAATTATCACTGTCGACTTCTACCTTTCCAGGGCAATTGCCTCTGTGCACTGCTCCTGTATAATCCTGCGTTTTAAATGCATCTGTTCCTATTGCCACTGAACTGTTATTGAAGATCACCGTTGCCAGATTATGACATCCTTTGAAAGCGTTATCTCCGATAGAAACAACACTGGCAGGCAATGATACCATCTTCAGGTTACAGTTGTTTGCAAATCTATTCGCTCCAATCCTATAGATATGGTAAGGTCCGATTGGATCCGGAATATCCAGCTGCTCCACACCTGTACCGATTGTGCTAGAAATCAGTTCATTATTGGAATTTACTACATAAGTAGATCGTCCCTCTTCTCCAACTACCTTCGGATCCTGAACAGTAAGTTCATATTTGTCCTTCTTCTCATATTGTGTAGTATCGGAATTATAGTCAATATAACTAAATGCAAAACAATTATCTCTGGTAAAGGTATGCAACGTGGAATCATCCCTGCCCTCGAAGTAGAAGGTTCCGTTTACTGGATCTCCTGACAACATTTCCTTAAAGCAGTCAAAGCAATAAACTTCCCCATTTATCTTCTCCGTAAATGTCATTTTTTTACTGCGGGCAGTAATGTATCTTAAGTTCTTACATCCTTTGACCAGGGAAATATCTACCGCTTCATTGTAATTTGCAGGGAAGGTCAGAGAAGACAGTGTCTCACAGTTTTCAAACACATTCCAACCCAGTTCTGTCAGATTGCTTCTGTCATTAGCATCGCCATAATTACACATTACAAAATCACTTAAGAAACGGCACTCTGCAAAAGCATAGTCTCCGACATAGCTGACATTGATGGGTAAAGTAAATTTCGTCAGATTCGTACAGCTGTAAAAGGCATGATCTCCAATCTGTCCCAAGCTACACAAATCGGGGATTGCAACATCTCTTAAGCTTCCGCAGCCTGCAAAAGAATAGTTGCCGATTACCTTGATACCATTACCAAAAGATATGGAGTTCAAACCTGTACATTCATAAAAAGCATAATTTCCAATACCAATCAGATCTTTACCAATAATCAGTGTACCGATATTACCAGCCTGGGCAAAAATACCTTTAGATGCATTGTCTTGTGTAATATAACCACCAATGCTCCAGCTGTATGTATTACTGTCATCATTATGCGTTGAATCCAGATACTGGTTACCGATATATCTTACTTTTCCATTTGTGATCCACTGATGGTCTGTGTCCAATGCATTTGCATAGTTCTCATACGTAGCAGGCTGATTATCTGCTTCATTTATTGCCCCCCACACAGTATTTGCTGTTTTACCATCCTCATAATAGAAAAACTTTGTAAGGGGATCCATACTTTTCCAAGTGTTATCTGTTGCATAGCAAGGTTTCATTTCACCGGTAAGATAAGTTTCTGTTTTTTTCTCATATAATATCTTATCGGTAACAGGATCTTTTACCACTTGTCCGAGATCATCCAAAATCGGTTTTGAAGTATCATCCACCTCTCTTGTATGAGTTGTTGTAGCTTCATAGTAAAGAGGCTTGCCCAATCTGTTTGCCGCTACATATCCATTACCACTACCAAGGTTTCCGGTAGGCTGTATATATGCGTCTACAGTGTTAGGAATCGTCAATGCATTATTAGGCAGAGTATTATTCTTGTTATATCCCAGAATAATAGCTGACCAGTCGTTTCCATCCTGAATATATGCAAACTGATAGTTGCTTCCATCAGTATTGCTGGTGCCTGTAGTATAAATAGTAGTATCTGCTGGAAGTTCCGGAATCAGAGTATCCATCGTGGGAATGCCGCTTCCCGCCAACAGATCACTCTGCTTTTCTGCTGCATTTCTACGAATGGATACCTTATATTCTGCACCGGTATGCGTATCCACATGTGAATGTGCAGCCTGTGCCACAGCATCTTCCTCCGCACGCAGTCCTTCCGTAGGAATCGCTGCCACTACGATTGCTGAGATCAGGAACAATGTTCCCAGGGTCTTCCTTACTGTCTTTTTTAATCTTCTGTTGGTCTTTTTTGTACCCTTAGTCATCCTTTACTCCTTTGTCGTCACCTTTTTGGCAACCACTACGAATCTGCCGTTTTTCTCCTGATAATCACAAGTCGACAGAGTTAATAGCCGGTCACCGTATTGAGCCGTGACTCCCGTGTCATATAATGACATTCCCTCCATGTCATTCATATAAGAGTCAAATTCCTGCTCACTCTGGGCGTCTATAAACTGATAGTATTTGAATACGATCTCATCTTCACTGTATACCCTTGAACGGAATACATACATGATCTCATACAGACCTTTTTCATAGATGGTATCAAACTGTATGCATGGATGTTTCTCATAGTAGCTCTGGTCGCTGTATAAGGATAAGCCTCCGAACATCTGCCCGCTTTTCATGTGATGCCCATACAGAATAAGGTTTGTACTGGGTTTCAGCACATCACAGTCCTTGTCCATGAAAATGGATCCGTTCTTGTCATACTCCTGATTCAGATTGTGATCCAGATAATATTCGTTATCCGTTGTCTGCATAACAGGGTAATCTATATTAGTATCGTCAATTTTTACCCATCCGATTAGTCTTTTGTTCTTATTTAATAAATTTTTATATTCATCCAGCACCGGAGGCGGCGTGCTCTGTCCTTCTTCCGCGGTATAATGAATCACCGGAGCCGGTGCCTCGCTGGCTGCAGGTTCCTTGTCCTTCAGTTCACTCAGCTGCTTATAATTATCTGCTGTCCGGTAGTTGTACCAATTATAAATCCCGAAATAGCCAAGGCAGACGATAGCTGCCATACTACAACAGACCACTAAAAGCTTCCTTCGTTTTTCCTGTTTTTTCAGTTCCTCTTTTACGATTCTGTCCAGTTCTGCCTCGTCGAACTGCGGCTCTATATTTCTCTTCAGAGCCTTCTTTTTTTCCGCTGGTCTCTTTTGCGTGGTTTTCTTTTTAACCGGTTCTTTTTTTATCGGTTCTTTTTTCTTAAATGTCTCTTTTTTCTCGTGAGTGGTCTTGGAGTTCTTTGGAGATTCCTGCCTCTTAATCTCTTCTGCCAGTTCCTCCATATAATCCTGTCCCAGGATACTGTGAAATCTGCATTTTCCACTACGGATCACTTCCAAGAGCTTCTTCTGATCCGACAAGTTCATCTTCTTAGTCTGCATCCGAAGATTTTCAATCACCTGCTGATCCTTCAGAGCGTTCTGATAATCCGCCTCTGATCGAAACTGCCGCCCTTCTACGATATATATCTTCTGTGTCATTCAATCTATCCTTAAGTAAATAATAAGATGTCAGGGATAAGTGGGGTAAACTTATATGAATTAAGCCTGCATCATTTTAACTACATATTATCATCTATTACATTTCCA
>OHBW01000353.1_pt1 | contig 22083 bp, 25 predicted proteins | sample 1577411 | NCBI WGS metagenome assembly OHBW01 (sample SAMEA3879534, study PRJEB24766) | human gut metagenome | biome: human-associated habitat; feature: feces | place: USA | collected 1985/1987 | reverse complement strand
ATGGACATCCGCTTAAAATTGAGGGTGGGTATTTCATAATCTGTGACGGTCAGAGCAGCGACTGCAGCTTTGGAGGATGTTACAAACATGAGATTTATCAAAAATATGCAGTAAAAAAAGGAGAAGGTATCATGAGAATAGCAGTAACATATGAAAATGGACAGATTTTTCAACACTTTGGACACACAGAGACATTTAAGATTTACGATGTAGAGGAAGGAAAAGTGCTACATTCAGAAGTAGTAGATACGAATGGAAGCGGACATGGTGCATTGGCAGGAGTTCTTAATGCATTAAATGCCGATGTTTTGATCTGCGGCGGAATCGGAGGAGGTGCTCAGACTGCGTTAGCGGCAGCGGGCATTAAGCTTTTTGGCGGAGTTTCAGGAGATGCGGATAAAGCAGTAGAAGCTTTTATCAATGATACGCTTGATTATAATCCGGATGTGAAGTGTTCTCACCATGAGCACAACCATGGGGAAGGACATACGTGTGGTGAGCATGGATGCGGAAGCCATAGCTGTCATTAAGAAGAATAAAAAAATACAACACGAAAGGATGCGTCAAGGTAATGCAAGAATTATCGTGATACATCCTTTTGTATTTGGATTGATTATTTTTTTTCTCTGCTTGTCGAAAGTAATGGATGGAATGTATAATATTGTTAATAATCCAGAGATATTTATTTTGGAAACAGCTTAATCAATTTGGAGGTATAAAATGAAAGCACATAAATATTGGTCAATCGGAGCAATAGTTACAATGGTTGGAACTTTTTATACAGGATATAAAGGGTTAAAAGCAGCACACAAATACTTTGCATTTGGCTCTCTGATATGCATGACTATGGCAGTCTATTCTGGTCATAAAATGATTTCAGGTAATAAAAGAACAAGAAAACAGGTGGAAAATACAAAAGCGGAGGAATAGTAAATGTTAGAGTTAGGAATAAAAGCACCCGATTTTGAATTGCCGGATCAGGACGGCGTAATGCATAAATTAAGTGATTATGCAGGCAAAAAAGTGATTTTATATTTTTATCCAAAGGATAACACACCCGGATGTACGAAACAGGCATGCGGTTTTTCAGAGAGATATCCGCAGTTTGCGGAAAAGGGTGCGGTCATTCTTGGAGTCAGTAAAGATTCCGTGGCTTCTCATAAGAGATTTGAAGAAAAATATGGTCTGGCATTTACACTTTTAGCTGATCCGGAACGTAAAGTCATTGAAGCCTATGATGTCTGGAAAGAAAAGAAAAACTATGGAAAAATATCTATGGGCGTGGTAAGGACCACATATCTTATCGATGAACAGGGAGTCATCATCAAGGCTAATGATAAAGTCAAAGCAGCAGATGACCCTGAAAATATGCTTAAGGAATTAGAAGGATGAAAATCATACTGTCTCCTGCAAAAAAGATGGTAAGCGATACGGACAGCCTTGCACCGGTTAACGTGCCAAAACATATGGATCAGACAGCAGAGATATTGAGTTTTATGAAGAGTCAGTCTGAAGAGGAGCTGAAAGCAGTCTGGAAATGTAACGATAAAATTGCCGAACAGAACTTTCACAGACTGGAAACTATGGATCTGTACCGTGGACTTACTCCGGCAGTATTATCCTATGAAGGAATCGCATTTCAGTATATGGCACCAGCTGTGTTTGAGGATAGACAGCTTGCATATGTACAAAAGCACTTGAGAATCCTGTCTGCGTTTTATGGGGTTTTGGAACCAATGGATGGGGTAACACCGTACCGGTTAGAAATGCAGGCAAAGGTCGGGATAGGAGATGCAAAAAATCTGTATGATTACTGGGGGGAGAGATTATATCGTTCAGTGATTGATGACAGCAGGGTTATCATTAATCTGGCATCAAAAGAATACTCAAAATGCATAGAAAAGTATCTGACACCTAAGGATACCTATATTACGGTCTCCTTTTGTGAGTTATCGGGAAATAAACTGGTAACGAAAGGGACATATGCCAAAATGGCCCGAGGGGAGATGGTCCGGTTCATGGCAGAAAGAGAAATTGAGAATCCTGAAGAGATACGAAAATTTGACAGACTTGGATATACTTTCAGAAGAGATTTGTCATCTGAATCGGAATATGTATTTGAACGAAAATGATTAATGTGAATTGCTGATATGAGTATGGATATGGCTGCCTGCTACAATCTACGCAATTCACTTTGAATAGAAGGAGGTAAAGATAGATGATGAAACGTAAATTGATCTTAACCGGCGCAGCACTGTCCCTGGCAGTGGCTATGACCGGATGTGGCGGTAAACCAGTGATAAATCAGCAGCCAAGCAGCCAGGAGAAGAATGCGGTAGATACCCAGGCACAGACGGAGACGACAGCCCCCGCTGCCGATTCTGCCACAACGCAGAGTTCTGCCGCAGCTACTGCGCAGACGGTAACCGGCGCGGTGGATGAGGAAACAGCACAGAAGATAGCTCTTGAGCATGCCGGAGTGAAGGCAACGGATGCAACGATCACCAAGTCAAAGCTGGACTATGAAGGCAGACGCCAGGTATATGAAATTGAATGGTACGCAGGCGGTAAAAAGTACGACTATGAAATAGCCGTGGATACCGGTGAGATTTTAAGTTCCGGATACGATGAAAAAACATCCGGATGGAGTGTCAGCAATAGCAGTAACGTTACTGTCAGTGAGGCAGATGCGAAGCAGACAGCACTTGGCCGTGTCAGTGGTGCAACGGAAAAGGACATCTACGAATGGCAATTCGATTATGACGATGGACGTCCGGAATACGAAGGCAAGATCATCTATGGCGGAACGGAATATGACTTTACGATCGATGCATCCAGTGGAGCTGTAGTGGAGTGGGAGGCTGAGAGCGTCCGTTAGTTATACTCATCAAAAAAGTAAGGGGTTGTATCCCCGGTAACAATCATGTATAGAAATGTATAGAAAAAGGATAGCGTAGCCGCAAGGCGGGAAGCGCTATCCTTTTTCCTTTCATATCAATTCTTCGATATAATTATACATATATTATTCCATGCAGTAAAGAATAAATACAATAATGATAGTGAAAAGTTAAATGATAGATATTCCAAGAAATGAGGTATTTATGCATGGGAGAAAAGTACTCAAAAGAAGATCATGACAAATGTAAAAAAGTTGCAGAAGTGTTTCAGGAATTGTATGATATATTAGGTGATACCTGTGTCCTGGATGCAGGTGAATTTGGATTTGTATATTTAACACATTATAGGGAGCAGAAATCCTGCTTTGATAGAAATAAGGTATATCGTAATGCAGAAGAACTGTTTGAAGCATTGTGGGATGAGTGGCTTTACAGTGAAGTGATGCGGCCTGTATATGGGACAGAGGATGCGGAAGCAGGCTTTGAAGAGATATATCGAAAGCTTCCGGATGAAAGAAAGCAGGAATATGCTGTAAGGAAGCAGCAATTTATGGATCAGGCAGAATTAAAACCGGAATGAGATCGCAAAGCTGATATACTATATGTCACAGGTTGTATAGCTGCCGTACTGCTTGCAGTAGCCAGCAAGGTGATGTATATTAAACAATTGAAGATGAGCGACCTTGATCAGCGAATATAACAATAGGAAAATTGGAATCAGGAGGCTATCAGAAATGACGGAAAGAGAAAAAATGTTAAGCGGAGAGTTGTATGATTCATCGGATAACGAATTGGAACAATTACGTTTGCATGCACGTAAATTAGCAAGAAGATATAATTTAACAGATGAAGATCAGCAAGAAGTGCAGGCACAGATATTGCGAGAATTATTGCCGGCAACAGAGGAGCTTCCGTATTTGCAGGCACCGGTCTATTTTGATTATGGATGTCATACTTACTTCGGAAAATATAGCTCTGCTAATTTTAATTTCACATGCTTAGACGTAGGTGAAATACATATAGGGGATAATGTGATGATCGGTCCTAATGTTACATTGGCAACTCCTATGCATCCATTATTGCCTGAGGAGCGTAATGTCAGGAAAAGAGAAGATGGCAGCCTTTATACTCTTGAGTATGCGAAGCCGATCACTATAAAAGATAATTGCTGGCTGGCATCCAATGTGGTTGTTTGTGGTGGTGTTACCATAGGGGAGGGATGCGTAATAGGAGCAGGAAGTGTTGTGACGAGAGATATTCCTCCCTATAGTCTGGCGGCCGGAAACCCATGCCGTGTTATTCGTAAAATAACCGAAAAAGATCATATGTAAGATAGAATTGATCAATTTTCACCAGTTTATTGCAATAGAATCACTAATATTTGGTAAAAAAAATTATATTTTTTAATAGATTTATCCAATCAACTGTGCTATAATACGGACGTTTAAGCACATAGAAGTTGAATTGAAAATTTACAAAGGAAAGGAAAACTATCATGGAAAAGATCAAAAAGCGTATAGCTAACTTAAAGGTTGCAGGAAAATTAAAAGTATATCGAATGACAGTGCTTGTTATGACATTATTTTTAGTGTTAGTGGCACTGATCTCGACATTAGTGATCCGTTCAAATATAGAGAAGATCACGGAGGTCTGGTCTCCGGCATTGGAAGATCTGCAGGAATTAGAAACAATGACTGCAAAATATAGAATCAAACAGTATCAACATCTGGTAGAATCAGATGATGCTGTTATGACCTCCTGCGAAGAAGAAATTCAGAAGTTGGAGAGTCAGATCCAGGACACCGATGCGAACTTGGAGGCAATCATGTCTGCAGACAGCGATGCTCAAAAAGGACGGGATGATTATGACGTAGCAAACACTGCATGGGAAGAATACAGGGCTGCTTCGGATGAAATTCTGAAATTAAGCCGTGAGGGCAAACAGCAGGAAGCAGCGAAACTGATGATCGGAGAGGTGTATGAAGAGTATACGTCATTTGCTGAGAAATTAACTACATTACGTGACAAGTTCCAGGCAGAATTAGACCGGGCAAAGACCATGGCCAATGTATGCACCATCATCATATTTGTTGTGATCGTGGCATCGGGTCTTGCGATTGCTGTAGTGACAACACTGATCGGAAGGATCATTACCAATTCCATTACAGAGCCGGTAGAACAGATAGAGGCAGCAGTTGCCAGCCTGCGCAAGGGCGAACTGTCCAACGTAGAAATGCTTACCTATGAGTCTGAGGATGAGCTGGGTGGTACCATCAGGAATCTGAAAGAAGCCATGGGTATTCTGGCAGATTATGTCAGCGAGATCTCTGTGGAGGTAAAGGCAATCGCACAGGGTGACTTGACCAGAAATGGTGATGACATTACGGATTTCCTGGGCGATTTCTCAGAATTGAAGACATCACTGCTGTATATTCTGAAGCACTTTAACAGTACCCTGACCGAGATCAGCAATCTGGCAGAACAGGTATCATCAAATGCATCAGAGGTGGAAAATGCATCAAAATCCCTGGCGGATGGTGCAACAGAGCAGGCAGGAGTCATCGAGGAATTGAATGCCACCATTGACACTGTCGTGGATCTGGCTGCAGATACAGCGAAGGAAACGCAGAGCGCATCTGCACGTGTAAAAGCCTCTGCAAATAAGGCAAACGAAGAAAAAGAAAAAATGAATGAGCTGCTCACGGAAATGGAGCACATTACAGAAATCTCCAAGGAGATCGGTAATATTATCACAGATATCGAGGATATTGCATCCCAGACCAACCTGTTATCCCTAAATGCTTCCATTGAAGCTGCCAGAGCAGGAGAAGCAGGAAGAGGCTTTGCGGTGGTTGCAGATCAGATCGGCAAGCTGGCAGCGGATAGTGCAAAGTCCGCTGTAAATACGAGAGATCTGATCGATAAGACCTTAGTGGAAATCGAAAAGGGCAATACGATTACAAGAACAACAGCAGACGCATTCAATCAGATCATTGCAGATATGGAGTCCTTTGCAGAGATTGCACAGAACACCATGGAGAAAGCCAACTCCCAGGCAGAGTCCTTGGAGCAGATCGGTCAGGGAATTGAACAGCTGTCCGGCGTGGTACAGGGCAATGCAGCATCCTCAGAAGAGAATACCGCGATCAGTGTTAATCTGGCAGAGGGAGCAGCCAAGATGCAAGACCGTGTGAAGATCTTTAAGTTATTCTAGAAAATGAAGTTATTCTAGAAAAATGGCAGGAATAGAGTGAAGCTGTCGGAAGGAAGGTTCTTGTTGTGATTAATGATATATTTAAAGTGTTTGGAGAGCAGACAGCAGAAATCTTATTTCAGATCATTACAGAATGTATGGATGATTACCTGTATATATTTGATCTGCAGAATAATATCTTTGAGATTTCACAGTCAGCTGTGGAACGGTTTAATATGTCGAAAAATGTTCTGACAGATGCTGCAAATGAAGTTATGAAGGTAGTGTATGAGGAAGACCGTGAGATGCTTACAAAGCATCTCGCGGATATATGCGAAGGAAGAGAAAAGGTACATAATCTTCATTACAGGTGGCTCGATAAAGAAGGTAGGCCGGTCTGGATCAACTGCCGTGGTATCGTGATCAATGATCAGCAGGGAAAGGCAGAGTATCTGGTCGGGTGTCTGAATGAGACCGGCAACAGGAAAAGAGCCGATAATGTCACAGGACTGCTTGGCGGTCCGGAATTCCTTGCTTACCTGCGTGCACAAAAAGAACCCATTACCAAGGGATTTTTTATGCATATAGGAATTGATGATTTTGGAGCGATCAATAGCTCCAGGGGAGCTGATTATGGTAATTATATCCTGAAAAGCGTAGCCGGCTGTATGAAGGAATGCCTTTCAGACAAGCAGAGAATTTACCATCTGGTAGCGGATCAGTATGTGATCGTGGATCTGGAAGCTTCCTCCGCAGAAGACGCTGTGGCACTGAAAGAAAAGATTACAGATAAACTTCATAATTTCATAGTAACCGAAAATTATGAAGCTATATTTTCCATTTCTATCGGTGTTGTAGATGCAGCAACATTTTGTGAGGGAACCGAAGAATGCCGCAAAAAGTTTGAATTTGCCTTGAAACAGGCAAAGGGCATGGGTAAAAACGGATTCTATGTTTTTGATCAGGATGACTATGAGGTCTTTTTGCAAAAAGGAAGAATCGTAGCAGCACTTCGTAATGCTATTGTAAACAATTATGAAGGATTTGAAGTCAATTATCAGCCGATCGTGGATTGCCAGACGGAACAGATCATTGGAGCAGAGGCACTGATGCGTTTTTCCATGATAACGGAAGAAGGACGGGAGTTTGTTTCACCGATGGAGTTTATCCCACTATTGGAAGAGACCGGATTGATCATTCCCGCCGGAAGATATATTTTGAACGAAGCTGCAGCAATGTGCTGTGAAATGCAGAAATATATTCCTGACTTCCGGATGAATGTAAATGTATCCTATGTTCAGATCCTGCAAGGCAATGTGGAGCGGGATATTCTGGATGCAATTCAAAAATATTCATTACAGCCGGAATGTTTATGTGTTGAAATGACAGAAAGCGGATTTATGGATATGACACCTTCGTTCTGCAAATTCCGTAAAAGCTTGGAAAAGAACGGGATCTCCTTCGTGATCGATGATTTTGGAACAGGATATTCTAACCTTCATTGTATCCGTGATATGAATCCGAGTTACGTGAAAATGGACAGGGATTTTACTGCCAAGGCGATGAACAGTGACAGGGATTATGAATTATATAAAAATATCATCCCCATGGTACATAGTATTAATGTCAGAATATGTGCAGAAGGCATCGAGGAAAGAGAATGGCTTCTGAAAATGAAAGAAATGAAGGTGGATTATCTGCAGGGATATTATTTGGGGAGACCATGTGGAAAGAAACAGTTTCTGCAGCAATATGCCAGTGGCATCAACGTTAAATAAAGAGAGTAAGGCAGACTCAGCTATGTGGGGCTGCCTTATTTTATGGTCTTATCAGAAGGATGGATCCATAACGGCTTCTTTCAGTTTTTCCAGGTCATTGGCATCAGGGCGAGACAATGCACAGTCAAAATTCTGGATCAATACATCAAGATTTGCCGGATGATCAGGAGCTTCCTTCATTTTCAAGTAGCGTTCCCGGACAGACTGCGGCATTCTGCCCTGACACATATACTCTCCGACGATAACATTGCTTGCGTCAACGAACTGCTTAACCTGATTCAGGATTTTCCGGAAATAGACATCACTGCCACCAAAGCCTGCAGTTCCAAACAGAAAAATCTGTTTGTTCTTTAACTGCGATAATAGCTGTAATGTCTTGGTATCTGCATTTCCCTTGTCTGTCCAAAATCCGATATAGAGCAGTTCGGAAGAAGGGATCACTGTGTCGGACACACCGAAATACTCACATTCATCCTGTGGTAATGCCTCGTGGATCGCATCAGCCAGCACCTTGGTATTACCTGTTAAGCTGCTATAAAGGATGGAATATTTTTTATTCTTCATATCATGTTGTCTCCTTTCATAGGATCATGAAATTATCATATCGCATTCCTATTTTAGTTCGGAAAGCATGATTTGTCGAATGAATTTTCCATAAACATTTTACGGGGGCTGCCCCGGTATCATTTAATGAGGTAGAAAAAGTTGACAGAAGAGAAATATACGATCCGAAAGTATAAAAGAATTTTATTTTATGTGGTGATCCTTGTGCTGCTTGCAGCCTTTTTTTAAGGCAGCGCATTTACCCCAGTGAGAGGGAACCGGTCACGGAGGAAAGCATTACTTTTACGGGAACCTTTTACCGGGTGCTGGCAGACGGAACAGAACAGGAGATCCAGGTCCCGGGCAGATGTGATGTGCCTGCAGGAGAGCTTCTGGTCATACGGTCAGTGCTTCCACAGGATTATAAGGATAATACGATCGCCATCAGGTCCTCCCTGGAGAATGTGCGTATTTACATCGGAGGGGAACTGAGGACGGTGTATGATACGGAGAATACCAGGCCCTTTGGGAAAAATTCTGCCAGCCGGTATGTGTTCTGCGAGACATCAGGCGAGGATGCGGGAAAGGAAGTGCGGATCGAACTGCAGTCCTTTACCCACAAGTATTCCGGTGTCGTCAATACGGTATATTGTGGGGATAAATTAGATATCTGGGCATATATGTTCCACTGCTATTTTATGGTAACTTTGATCGCCTGTACGATGTTGTTTGCCGGACTGGTCGTGCTGATCATCAGTCTGGTGCTCGATATTGTATACAAGACGAGATTTGATCTCGAGTACCTGGGATGGTGCATGATCCTGGGAGCAGTGTGGATGCTGGGAGAATCGAAGCTGCGCCAGCTGTTTGTTTCCAATGCTTCTATTCTGTCGAATATGTGCTTCTTCGTTGTGATGATCTGCCCGATTCCGATCCTGTTCTATATTGACAGTGTGCAGCAGGGAAGATACCGGAAGGTCTATCATGTGGCAGAGTGTATCACTTGTGTGAATTTTGTACTATGCACGGCCTTACAGGTACTGAATATCGCAGATTTTATCTCGACAATGTTTTTGTCCCACATGGTGATCGCAGGAACCTTCCTGACGGTATTTATCACCATTTGCAGGGATCTTATTCAGGGAACAGCGAAGCATTACAAGCTTCCGTTGATAGGACTGGTGGCTGCCATGATCGCAGTCATGCTGGAGGTGACAGCAGTGTATCGTGTTGTGTCTCTGTCCGGAATTTTTATTGCAACCGGACTGGTGGTCCTGCTGGTCGTTACTCTGATCCAGACAATGGACCGCATCCGCGAGCTGGAGCTGGCCAGGCAGAGAGAGGCAAGGGAAAGTCTGGATTATCTGACAGGTCTTCCCATGCGTCATAAGGGTGAGGCACTGATCCTTGAGAAAATGCAGAAGCAGGGTGGCTGTCTGGGATTTGTGGATATGGATAATCTGAAGAAGATCAATGATGTCTATGGACATAAGGCGGGGGATCATGCCCTCAGACTGGTGGGAGCGACGCTTACAGAGTGCATGAAGAACGCAGTAGTCTGCCGGTTGGGAGGAGATGAATTCCTGTTCTATCTGCCGGAGGTATCGGAAGCAGAAATGAATACGCGGATGAGAAGTCTGCTTGACAGCTTTCGTGCGGCAAAAAATGCTGCGGCGGAGACTTCAGCGGCATCCCTGTCCTGCGGTCTGTGCATGTGCAGACAGGGAGACAACTTTGAAGAATATTATATAAAAGCGGACAAGGCATTGTATTATGTCAAACAGAACGGCAAGAATAATTACCGGTTCTATGAGGAGCTGGAGGAACGGCAGCCGGATGCTGACTACAGCAAATAACAAAACCAAAAGAATGATCCAAGAAAGGGTGCCAGATAATCAGGCATCCTTTTTATATAAAGTTTTTTATAAAAAGTTTACAAAATTTTACGATAATGTTCAAAAATATACAATTTATCAAAAGTGATGTAGACAAACAATAAAAAGATGGGTAATATGTATATGTAATCAGCCAGATGAACGATAAGTATGTACAATATGCTACATATTTAAAGCAAGAAATATAAAATAAGGAGGAATGTTGCCGATGAAACAGTTCAGCTATATCATTAAGGATGAGATCGGTCTGCATGCACGTCCTGCGGGACTGCTCGCCAAGGAAGCGAAAAAGTATCAGAGTACAGTGACACTTTCCTGTAAGGGGAAATCAGCTGCAGCAAGCAAGCTGATGGCGATCATGGGAATGGGCGTGAAGCACGGAGACAATGTGGAAGTCACGATAGAAGGAGCGGATGAAGATACCGCCGCAGCAGAGCTTCAGAAGTTTTTCCGTGAGAACCTCTAGGAGAAGACCTGCACGACAGAGTTTGGAAGGTAGAAAATGGAAAAATATATTGGAAAATCCGTATATAAGGGAACAGCGATCGGACCTGTCAGTGTTTTGAAGAAAAAGGACAGTCTCGTTAAGAGGATCCATATCGACAACACAGAGGAAGAACTGAAACGACTGGATGCGGCTAAGGAACGTACGATGACGCAGCTGGGGCAGTTATACGAGAAGGCTCTGCAGGAGGTCGGAGAAGTCAATGCAGCCATTTTCGAGGTGCATCAGATGATGCTCGAGGATGACGATTATCAGGATGCCATTCACAGCATGATTCAGAACGAAGAAGTGAATGCAGAGTATGCGGTGGCAGTGACCGGTGATAATTTTGCAGAGATGTTCGCCAACATGGATGATGAATATATGCAGGCCCGCTCTGCGGATGTCAGGGATATCTCCAACCGGCTCGTCCGCAATCTGTCCGGGGAGGAGCAGATTGACTGGAGTACCATGGAGCCATCGATCATTGTGGCAGATGATCTGACTCCCAGTGAGACGGTACAGATGGATAAGAGTAAGATCCTGGCCTTTGTCACAGTACATGGCTCAACGAATTCCCATACTGCGATCCTTGCACGTATGATGAATATTCCGGCACTGATAGGGGTACCATTGGAACTGGATAAAATTCATAACGGGACCCGGGCTATTGTGGACGGCAGGGAAGCGGTATTTTACCTGGATCCTGAGGAAGAGCAGATCCGGCAGGCAGAAGCGGCACAGCAGACGGAACAGAGACTAAGAAGCCTGCTGGCAGAATACAAGGGACGTGAATCCGTGACAAAGAGCGGACGCAAGGTCAATGTATATGCAAATATCGGCAGCGTATCGGATGTGGCATATGTACTGGAGAATGATGCGGAGGGTATCGGCCTGTTCCGCAGTGAATTCTTATATCTCGGAAGGGACTCTCTTCCGGATGAGACAGAACAGTTCAATGCTTACCGTCAGGTGCTGCAGATGATGGCAGGGAAAAAGGTCATCATCCGTACCCTTGATATCGGTGCGGACAAAAATGTAGATTACCTCGGACTGGGCAAGGAAGATAATCCTGCCATGGGATACCGTGCGATCCGGATCTGTCTGGAGCAGCCGGAGATCTTCAAGACACAGCTGAGAGCACTTCTCAGGGCGGCAAAATACGGAACATTGGCTATTATGTATCCGATGATCATTTCCGTGGAGGAAGTGCTGGATATTCAGAAAATCGTGGCTGAGGTGGCTAAGGAGCTGGAGGAAGAAAAGCTTCCTTACGCAATTCCGGAACAGGGAATTATGATCGAGACTCCTGCAGCTGTCATGATGAGTGAGGAGCTGGCGGAGCATGTTGATTTCTTCAGTATCGGCACGAATGATCTGACACAGTATACTCTGGCTATCGACAGGCAGAACAACAGACTGGACAGATTCTATAATCCACATCATGAGGCAGTCCTGCGTATGATACAGATGACTGTTGACGGAGCACATAAGCATGGGAAATGGGTCGGCATCTGCGGAGAGTTGGGAGCGGATACGACACTGACCACACGATTTGTGCAGATGGGAATTGATGAACTCAGTGTGGCACCGTCCATGGTGCTGAATGTCCGTAGTAAAATATGCGAAATGGAGTGAGAGATTCATGAGAATATACAAAGCAAAAGATTATGCAGATATGAGCAGAAAGGCTGCAAATATCGTATCGGCACAGGTTATTATGAAACCGAACTGTGTTCTCGGACTGGCTACGGGATCTACTCCCATCGGCCTGTATAAACAGCTGGTGGAATGGTTCCGCAAGGGAGACCTGGACTTTTCTGAGGTTATGACAGTGAACCTGGACGAATATAAGGGGCTGAGCCGGGAAAACGATCAGAGTTATTACTATTTTATGCACCAGAATCTGTTTGACCATGTGAATATCCCGGTGGAAAATACACATCTGCCAAACGGAATGGAACCGGATTCGGAGAAAGAATGCCGTAGATATACGGAACTGATCCAGTCACTGGGCGGCGTGGACCTGCAGCTTTTGGGAATTGGACATAACGGGCACATCGGCTTCAACGAACCGGGAGAGAGTTTTGACAAGCAGGTACATTGTGTGAACCTGACAGAGTCTACGATCGAAGCCAACAAGAGATTCTTCGCATCGGCGGAGGATGTCCCGAAGCAGGCATACACCATGGGGATCAAGACCATTATGCAGGCGAAGAAAATATTGATCGTAGCCAGCGGCGAAGACAAGGCGGAGATCGTACAGAAAGCTTTCTTCGGCCCCATTACACCGCAGGTGCCGGCATCGGTATTACAGCTTCATAATGATGTGACACTGGTGGCAGACGAAGCAGCGCTTAGTAAGCTTTCTGAATAAGAAAGGGGAAGCTGATAGGTCATGAGAATCAGAAATGCAAATATATATACAGAAGAGCATCGGTTTGTCAGAGGGGATGCAGCCGTGGAGAACGGCAGGTTCGTAAGCTGCACCGGGGATCCGGCAGGTGAGGAAGCTGTTGTGGATGCCAAAGGCATGTATCTGATACCGGGACTGGTGGATATTCATTTCCATGGTTGTAAGGGCGCAGATATGTGTGACGGTACGAAGGAAGCACTGGATGTCATCACATCATATGAAGCATCTGTCGGTGTGACAAGTGTCTGCCCGGCTACCATGACGATCCCTAAGGATGAACTGCTGGAGGTCATGAAAAATGCCGGCAACTATGAGTATTCCGGTGGATCCCACCTGGTGGGCATCAATATGGAAGGACCCTTTATCAGTCCGGCGAAAAAGGGTGCTCAGGCGGCGGAAAATATCATGCACTGCGATTATGAATATTTCAGTCAGCTGCAGAAAGCGGCGAACGGGCTGATCAAGCTGGTAGATATCGCACCGGAGGAGCCGGGAGCGATGGAATTTATCGACAGAGCCAAAGGAGAAGTGGTCATTTCACTGGCGCATACAGCTTCCGGTTATGATACAGCAAGGGAAGCCATTGAACGTGGAGCATCTCATGCGACACATTTGTATAATGCAATGCCGCCGCTGAACCACAGGGAGCCCGGCGTGATTGGAGCAGTGAGAGATTCAGAGAAATGTCATCCGGAGCTGATCTGTGATGGTGTACACATTCATCCGTCAGTGATCCGTGCAACGTTTGCGATGTTTGGCGCTGACCGCATGATCCTGATCAGTGACAGTATGCGTGCAACGGGACTGGAGGATGGTGAATATACTCTGGGAGGACAGCCGGTTACCGTCAGAGGTAATCTGGCTACCCTGCATGACGGCACGATCGCCGGATCGGCGACGAATCTGATGGATTGTATGCGGTTTGTAGTAAAAACAGTCGGTCTCCCGTTAGAGACGGCAGTGATGTGTGCCACGGAGAATCCGGCGAAGGAGATCGGCATTTTCAATGAAGTGGGCAGTATATCCGTTGGTAAGAGGGCAGATTTCGTACTCCTGGATCAGGAACTGAACATTGTAGCGGTATATATCGACGGAAAGGAGTTCACATGTTAGATTTTTTGAAAGGTAAGCGAAAAGGAAATTGTATCGGATCTCCCTGTAAGGGGAAGGCAGTTGCTCTTACGGAGGTGCCGGATCCTACATTTTCCGAGAAGATACTTGGAGACGGATTTGCAGTGATCCCCTCTGAGGGGAAAATATATGCTCCCGCAGACGGAGAGGTGACCGTGGTATTTGATACGCTCCATGCGATCACCATGACAACGGATCAGGGAGCGGAGCTTCTGATCCACATCGGACTGGACACCGTGACACTCAAGGGAGCCCCCTTCACGGCACATGTTGCTGCCGGAGACCATGTCAAAAAGGGCGATCTTCTGCTGGATGCGGATCTGGAGAAGATTCAGGAAGCCGGACTGCATATCATCACTCCGGTACTGGTCTGCAATACTGATGAATATAACAAGATCAGTATTCTGAAAGAGGGAGAGGTATCTCCCGGCGAGGACGTGCTCCAGATCTCTTAAGAGCGGTACGTCCGTATCAACTAATGAAACTGACCGGAACTGTTCCGGTTTAGTATAATGTAAAGGAGGAGAAATGTATGAAGTTTCTTCAAAAACTGGGTAAAGCGTTAATGCTTCCCGTAGCGGTTCTGCCGATCTGCGGTATCCTCATGGGTATTGGTTACTGGTTGTGCCCGGCAACAATGCAGGGTGGTGCGATCGAGGGTGTAAGAAATCTGATCGGTCTGTTCCTCGTAAAAGCTGGTGGTGCTCTGATCGACAACATGGCGATCCTGTTTGCAATCGGTGTAGGTGTCGGTATGTCAGAGAAAAATGACGGTACCGGAGCCATTGCAGCTCTGGCTTCCTGGCTGATGCTCACAACACTTCTGTCTACCGGATTTGTTACGACCATTATGCCCTCTATCGCTGAGGATGCTACCAAGACACTGGCATTCGATAAGATTGCGAATCCCTTTATCGGTATTATTGCCGGTATCATCGGTTCCATGTGCTACAACAAGTTCAAGGATACCAAGCTTCCCGACTGGCTGTCCTTCTTCAGTGGTAAGCGCTGCGTAGCTATCGTAGCAGGTGTGGTATCTATTCTGGCATCTGTTGTACTGCTGTTCGTATGGCCTTTACTGTTCGGCGGTCTGGTAGCTCTCGGTGAAGCTATCGTAAGTCTGGATGTAGTCGGTGCCGGCATTTATGCTTTCCTGAACCGTCTGCTGATCCCTACCGGATTACATCACGCACTGAACAACGTATTCTGGTTCGATACCATCGGACTGGGAGATCTGCAGCACTTCTGGAAAGGTGAGACAAGCGCTGATGTATCCTGGAGCCTTGGAATGTATATGTCCGGCTTCTTCCCTTGTATGATGTTCGGTGTCCCCGGTGCGGCTCTGGCAATGGTAAAATGTGCAAAGCCCGCCAAGAAAAAGGCAGCGATCGGTCTGGTAGCTTCCGCAGCAATCTGTTCCTTCATCTGCGGCGTTACCGAGCCCTTTGAGTTTGCATTCATGTTCTTAGCTCCCGGACTGTATGTGATCTACGCAGCACTGTACGGCATCTTCACCATGATCACTGTTGCTCTTGGCTTCCGTGCAGGCTTCAGCTTCTCCGCAGGTGCGATGGATCTGCTGTTCTCATCCCGCCTGCCTGCAGCGGCCAGAATCTGGCTGATCATCCCTCTGGGTATCGCAGCATTTGTTGTATTCTACTTCGTATTCCTCTTCGCTATCAAGAAATGGGATCTGAAGACCCCCGGTAGAGAAGATGATGATGTAGAAGCAGAGAAGAAGATCGAGCTGGCAAATGATGATTTCGCAGCAATCGCAGCAACCATTCTGGAAGGCTGCGGCGGCAAGGACAACATTGCAAGCATTGACAACTGCATCACAAGACTGAGACTGGAAGTAAAAGACATTACCGCAGTGAATGATAAGGTGATCAAATCTGCAGGCGTAGCCGGTGTCATGAAACCCGGTAAGACCTCCGTTCAGGTAATCATCGGACCTAAGGTTCAGTTCGTAGCGGATGCATTTTCCAAGCTTTGCGAATAATAAAGCACTGATAAAACTGAATATATGACCGCAAGAAAGACCTGCTTGGGAAGACCATGCGGGTCTTTCTTATACGCAGGCCCGATGCCTGCGGGATGTATTGTAATCTAATGGAGAGAAAAGTCATGAAAAAATCAACAGGAAAGAGGGGAAACGGGGGATTTTCATTAGTAGAGCTGATCATTGTAATAGCTATCATGGCAGTGCTGGTGGGAGTATTGGCACCGCAGTATCTGTCTTATATACATAAGGCAAAGGTCGCTGCAGACCAGGCGAATCTGAAGAACTATTTTACGGAGATCCAGCTGGATTATATTACTACAGGAAAGTATAACCCGGCGATATATAGCATGTCTTCGGATAGACCGGATTCGCTGAAGCAGCGTGAAATTCATTTTCTGAACGGATCGACAGCCAAAATGCAGGCCGGATATTTCTCGGTGACAGAGGACACACGAGGGAAGGGGGGATACAATATCTATTATTATTGTGATGAGTGTCTAAGTGATAATGATAGTGTGAAAAATAAGCATCTGGATACCTGTGCGACAACATTTCTGTGATGGCGCTTGAGAGGAATATGTTATCTTCCCAGACATAACCCGATATTATCAGAAATATAGCAGATGTACCCATGCTTCCCGGCGTAGGTGGCTGCCTGCCTGCGGATGGTGGGATCCGTTGCGTATTCCAGGGTGTAAGCGGTACAGCCGTGTGACATAGCCAGGTCCAGATACTCAGTATAGTATTCACGCGTGCTTTGATCATTTTTAGTATAGACATCCTTTGAAAAATCATACGCAGTAAAAACGTTCTCCTGGTTTACCCCATCGATGAGAACGTTTTTTTCAGTTGTAAGATATTTTTTTACAAAACAGTCCCCACCGTTGAGTATGATCTTTCTGCCTGTATGGTTCATATAGTCCAGAATCGTAAGGATTCCGTCATAGATGGATTCCTGCGGATAGTTATAGTATACATCCGTGTTATCGACAAAAAAGCCGTCCACACCCTTCTGTATTAGGGCGTCTACTCTGGAAGCTGTACATGCCTGCCATTCCGGAGCTGAGACATCGATCCATTTTTCCTCCGGCCAATTCTCATAGGCACCCAGAGTATATTTCTCAAAGTCTGTATCATAGGACCGGAAGCTCTCGATCGATCCGATATTGATATAGGAGTAGATTTCGCGGATACCATTTTCTCTTAAACGGGCAATGTCATTTTGGGAAAAATATTCCGCATCTATGACAAGCAGATCAATGTCAGAAAGCTTTTCTATGATTTCAGAATCTTCGCCGATCAGGACAACGTATTTTTCTGCTTCATCGGAAGGACCAGCGGAAGAATATCTTCGTTTTCTTCAATTAACGGCACCTCCCTTTTCCACGATCAGCACTCATATCTGCATCCAGATAATTATACTATAGATGGCATCGCATTGCATCTATTTTAGAGCGTTTGGAGGGAAGGAAGCAGGAAGAAAGCATAGATAGAAAATGTTGTTAAAATATCGGTAAAAATGGTGAAAATATCGAAAAATATTGCAATTTGTGGTATAATTTTTATGTAAATGTAAGATGATGCCGGGATCAAAAATTACCGGCTTTATGCGTTCAACGGTTAAGATGACCGGGAAAGTAGGAAGTTATATGAAGATTCAGGATTTTTGTGACATGAACAAATTCGAGCAGATTATGAAGAACTGGGCAAACAGCACGGGACTGGCTACCGTGGCTGTGGATGCAGACGGAAAATACATCAGTGACTGTTATAATTTTACGGAGTTCTGTATTGATCTGACGAGAGGAAGCGCAGAGGGAAAAAAGCGCTGCGAGCAGTGTGACAGAGAAGGCCATGGTGTGTATCCCTGCCATGCGGGACTTGTGGATTTTGGTATTCCGATCACACTGGAGGATGGAACCGTGCTGGGCAGTATTATCGGAGGACAGGTGCTGCCGGAGAATCCGGATGAGGAGAAGTTCCGTCAGACAGCGAGAGAGCTGGGTATTGACGAGGATAAATATATTAAGGCCCTGAAAAAGGTAAATGTGAAGACTAAGGAGCAGATAGATGCATCTGCAAATCTGCTGGGAGATGTGATCAATATGTTTGTGAGATCAAGCTATGCTCATCGTAGAAATACAAATCTGGTAGGAGAATTAAAAGGCGGTATTGCAGATGCTGCACAGCAGATCGCAGAAGCGGAAGACAGAACGAAGGAGATCGACGGTTATAGCAAGAGACAGCAGATCCTGGCGCTGAATGCATCCATTGAAGCAGCCAGGGCAGGAGATCAGGGAAAGGGCTTTGCGGTGGTAGCAACGGAGGTCCAGAAGCTGGCGAGAGATATGGCGACCTCCAGTGAAGCGATCAAGAAGATTCTCGGACAGTTATCTCATACGATCAACAATTTGAATCAGTAAGAAAAAATATAATAGAAAGACCGCATTTCTGATCGGTGACAAGGATCGGAAATGTGGTTTTTTGGCATTATTACTATCAATGTATTCAGAAAAGAAGACGATATACATAGTAAGATAACTGTGAAAACAAACGGATTTGGCATCTATTTTCAAGGAGGAGATAAGTATGACAGAGATAGGGGTAAGCAGCATCGGTGCATATGCTGCGCAGAGTAATTACAGCAAGAATACGAAAAACAAGACAATGAAGGATACGACGAGTGCTGCAGGCACGGCCGGCACTTCTGAAGCGAAACAGACGAAGGGAGCGACTGGGAATTACGGCAGGACCATCGGTCAGCCGGAGTTGTCGGAGAAGGCTGCGAAATACTATGAGCAGCTGAAGAAGAAGTACGGAAATTATGATTTTATTCTGGTCAGCAGAGATCAGAAGGAGAATGCAAAAGCCAATGCTGCAAAATACGCCAACGGCTATAAGACGGTCGTCCTCATTGATGAAGACAAGATCGAACAGATGGCGACGGATGAGAAATTCCGCAAACAGTATGAGGGAATCCTGAGCGGTGCCTCTGCACAGATACAGCAGTTAAAGACCAGCCTGCAGAGTTCCGGTGCGCAGGTCAAGGGTTTTGGAATGCAGGTAAATGATGGAGGAACACTGTCATTTTTCGCTGTATTGAAGAAATCCAGCGCCGAGCAGAAGGCCCGGATCGAGAAAAAGGCTGAGCAGAAGAAAACAGAGAAAAAGGCTGCGGAGAAGAAGGCTGCAAAGAAAGAAAAGGAAGAACGGCTAAAAGACAAGAAGTCGGATAAGGTAGCAGACAGCAAGGAGGAAGCCGACACAGAGGATACGGTAACGATCAGCGCCGGTTCCATAGAAGAACTGTTGTCTAAGATAGAAACCTACAATTTCAACACACGGAGTGACAGTGTGCAGACCGCAGGCGAACGGCAGGTCGGCCAGAATTTTGACTTCAGAGGGTAAGGTGAGGTTGCATGATTTCTATGGGGAAATCCGGAGGTGTTTACGGGAGCGGCAATACCGGTTTGCCGCAGGCATTTTCCGGAGGAAGAAAGACGCAGAACAATCAGAAGAGTATCTTCGGAGCAAAAAATAAAAGTTCTGTTACCGATATCCGGCGGATGTTGGCGAGAGATGACCGGAACGGCCAGATGCAGGCGGCGAACAGATGGAGCCAGGATTCCATCGTTACAAGTTCCCTGAGTTACAGTGAATCGCTGCGCAATCAGAGGCAGCAGACGAAAAACACGACGCTGGCTCTGAAAAAACTGAAATATCAGTTTAAAAATATTTCATCCAAAATACTGCGGAGCAAGACGTCCCAGGCGGCAAAGCAGGCAGCCGGGCAGGCGCGGAGAGAAGTCCTGCGCCTGAAACGGCAGAAGCAGAACAGTGACAGCGACAGTGAAGAGATCGAAGCAGCAATCGCTCATGCACAGGCTATGGAACGTGTGGCGAAGAAAAAGGCAAAACATCTCGAAGAAGAGGAAATGGTGAAGGCAGCCGGCGGAATCTGGCAGGGAGACCGAATCTGCGAAGAAGAGACGAAGGATGTGCAGGACGCAGAGGCGGAAAACGCGCAGAATGAGGAAGAAATGTCTGCGGAAGGTTCCGCGGATGAAGTGTCCGGGGATCTCTCTGCGTATGAGTATGCGGCGGATAGCTATGATATATCCGATTATATTGATCTCGGCATGGATGCATTTTATGCGCAGGCAGGAGATTTTATGTCGGAAATGAGCGACTTTACTTCTGAGATGATGCAGGAAATGTCTGACAGCCTGCGTGACCTGATGGAAGAGATGGGACTAGACGTGGAATCGGATACCGTGGTCTCGGTGAACAGGGAGATGGATCCCGCGGACCTCAAGATGATGAAGATCAAACACCGCAACAAAGAGATGAAAGACATCGTCAAGGCCGATGCGGAGTACCTGAAAGCAGTCTTCGACCACCTGGAGAAAATGAAAGACAACATGGTCATTCCCACCGGAGGCGGCATGAGCTTATCTGCCGGATCCTCCGGGACATCTTTTTCTGCCGATGCCGCTGGAATCGGTGCTCAGGTCGCACCTGCTCCGGTAATCGATATTTCGTTATAAAGTAGTATTCTGAGGAACTTAGGGTATCCCGATTTTCATACATTAAAAGACATGAAAATCGGGATATTTTTAATTTACGTGAAAATTAACTTATAAGGGAGAAAAAGGAGAGAGCGGATGAAAACAGTAGTATTGTTGTATGATACCAGTTGTATTTACGAAATTGTGATACTGAATTATTTTCTGAAAGTAACGGGAAAAGAAATGCAGTTTGTATCTCTGGACGGGAAAGAGATTACGACCACGGAAGGATACCGGATAGTGCCGGAGGATCGGCTGGATTCTGCGGATCCGAAGGATGTGGAACTGCTGGTTATTCCGGGAGGTGATATTGAGAAGATAGATACTCCGGAGGTATGGAAGTACCTGAAAAGCGTGCATGACCTGGGCGGACGGATCGCCGCCATCTGCGCTGGCGTGGATGTTGTAGAGCATGCAGGACTGTTAGAGGGGATCGAATCGACGCATTCCGGAGAAAAGGATGTGGTAACTTCCGACCGGATCACCACTTCGAGAGCAAACGGTTATGTGGATTTTGCAATCGAAGTGGCGAAACAGCTGGAATTGTTTGAAGACGAAGCGGATCTGCAGGAGACCATCGCTTTCTGGCGGGAATTTCGGCGGATAGAGTCCAATTAAAATCTGTGTTCCCAAATCGGCGTGGATGCCGATGGTTTTCGTCAGGAATAATCGATAATCCATATCATAAATAGCCCTGAAAGGCAGTCTGCATGTTGGAGAAGACCTCGTCCCGGAAGGCTTCGTATTTGCTGCCGGAGCATTTCTCCAGCACCAGCTCGCATTCCTGCCTGTGCGCACAGATATATTCCATGATCTCGCGTTCATTCTGCTCTGCGGTCTCAGGATGTTCCTGCTCTCTTTTGGCTATTTGCTGCATCATTTTCTGATACTCGGTAATCAGGGGATCCAGGATTGCCCCCAACAGAGCCTCTTTATTTTCAAAAGAGAAATAAAAAGCCCCGGTAGTAACTCCGGCACGTTTGCAGATATTCCGGAGGTTCGCCCCGGCGTAGCCTTTTTCCAGAAATTCTTTTTTCCCAACTTCGAGGATCCTCCTCTGGGTTTCCGTTCGTTCCATCTCCTACGCCTCCTGATATACCAGCAGTACATACCGCTGGTATATTATAACCGCATAGATTTGGTTTGTCAATGGGAGTGACACATTTTATACTA
>OHBW01000342.1_pt1 | contig 22428 bp, 17 predicted proteins | sample 1577411 | NCBI WGS metagenome assembly OHBW01 (sample SAMEA3879534, study PRJEB24766) | human gut metagenome | biome: human-associated habitat; feature: feces | place: USA | collected 1985/1987 | reverse complement strand
CGTGGCCAAGGACAGCCCCTTGGCGAAGTTCACCCCCACCAGCAGCGCCGGGTAATCGTCGGTAAACTGGCTGAGCAGTATGGCCGCGGGCACATTGCTGATGACCTGACTGGTCAGCGCCGCCACCGGCATGGCCCCGTGGGCCAGCAGCTGCCGGAACAGTGTCCGCACAGGCTCTATCCGGGCCATATTGCCCGAGAAGGTGAAAAACGCCGCGAACGTCACCAGCAGCCCCCAGTCCACGCCCAGCAGCGCCCGGCGGTCCAGCACCAGCAGCGCCGCCGTGATGGCGGCCAGCCCCAGCCAATACGGTATGCCGCGCAGCACCATGGCCGCAGCCGTGCAGAACAGTACGCCGTACACGATGCACCGGCGCTTGTCCACCGGCGTCTCCTGCGCCGGTACCGTCAGCGTCTCCCGGGGGATCAGCAGGCAGCACGCCAGGATCAGCGCCGTGGACAGCAGGAACGGCGGCAGCATGATGGTCAGGAACTCCCCATTGGGGATCGTATAATGATTAAATAGGTATAGGTTCTGCGGATTGCCGAAGGGCGTCAGCATCCCGCCCAGATTGGCGGCGCAGTTCTGCAATATGAACGTCAGCGCCGTGTGCTTCGTCTGCCCTGTGCCCTCCAGCACGAACCAGCTCAGGGGCAGAAACGTCAGCAGCGCCGTGTCGTTGGTCAGCAGCATGGAGCCGATCAGCGTAACGACAACCAGCGCCGTCACGGCGCTGCGGGCCGTGTGAAACGCCCGCACCAGCCGCTGCGCCAGCAGGGGGAACAGTCCCGCGCCCCGCAGGGCGCACACCACCGCCAGTATGCAGAACAGGCATGAGAGCGTCTTCACGTCGTAGTACCCGAGATAGGCGCTGTCCGGCGGCACGAATACGGCGGTGACGGCCGCCGCCAGCACCGCGATCACCGGCATGGCGTTGGCGCGGCACCACTGGAGAACTTTCATGTATGTATGCACCTCCGCACGATACGACTCAACGGCTGTTACCTTACCATATTTTGGCCGGAAACGCAAGGGCTTGCCCCGGCTTTCTTGCCCTTTTCCGCCGCCTGTGCTATACTGAAAGCGATACAGAAAAGGGAGGTGCTCCATGGATGACATTTTGAGCCGTTTTTTCATCAACTGCCACAGCAGCATCCGCTATGCCGGCGCGATGACGGTGTGGTTCGACCCCTTCCGCGTGGCGGACGCGCCCTGCGATGCAGATGTGGTCTTCGTCACCCACGACCACTATGATCACTTCTCCCCGGAGGATATCCACCGGGTGATGAAGCCCGGCGCGGTGCTGGTGCTGCCGGAGACGTGTGTGGCGGCGGCGCTGCGGGCCGGCTTTGCCTCGGCGCAGCTGCTGCCGGTGCGGCCCGGAGAGGCGTACACCGTGAAGGACCTGCCCTTCACCGCCGTGCCCGCCTATAACCTCGGCAAGCCCTTCCACCCCCGCGGGAACCGCTGGGTGGGCTATGTGGTCACGCTGGAGGGCCGGCGGGTCTATGTGGCCGGCGATACCGACGATACCCCCGATGCACGGTCCGTGTCGTGTGACGTCGCCTTCCTGCCGGTGGGCGGCACCTACACCATGGCCGCCGGTCTGGCGGCCGCCCTCCGCCCGCAGATCGCCGTCCCCACCCACTACGGCTGTATCGTGGGGGAGAGGACGGACGGCGCGGCCTTTGCCGCCGCCCTGCCGGCGGACATCTCCGCCGTGCAGCTGATCCGCCAATGACCCCGTACAGAATTCCGCCCCGGTGTCGGCCGATGCCGACCAGACGGTGGAGGTGACGGTCCCGGCACCAGCCGGGGAGGATGATCGAGCGAACGAAAAAGACATTCAGCGGCCCCCGGCGTCAGCCGGGGGCCGTCACTTCATTTTTGCTGCATTTTGCTTACAAAAAAAGCACAAAAAGGGAACCAAAGAGTACAGGGCGGGTACAGAAAAAGTAAAGCAAATGTATCAAAAGAAAGCACTATTTCTCGCTTTTTTCCTCCCGCGGCAGCACCAGATTGAGCAGTACGGCCATCAGTGTGGCCACCACCACCGGGGACTTTCCGAAGATGGTCGTCACCGCCTCCGGGAACTGTGCCAGGGCCTCTGCCGCCTGGGAAATGCCCACACCCAGTGCGGCGGAAAGCCCGACGATCGTGGTGTTTCGGGCGGTCAGCCCCTCGGCGGCGATGAGCTTCATGCCGGTCATGGCGATGGTGGAAAACACCGCCGCCGTGGCCCCGCCCAGCACGCATTGCGGGATGGTGGTGAGTACGGCGGAAAATTTCGGAATGATACCGGCAAGCAGTAAAAACGCGCCGGTCAGCGCAAAAACGTTGCGATTTACAACTTTATTTGTGGCTACAATTCCCACATTCTGGGAGTATGTCGCCGTGGGAAGACCGCCCAGCAGCGCTGTCAGAATGTTGCTGACGCCATAGGCTGCGATGCCGCCCCGCAGCTCCTGCGTGGTGGGCTCCCGATCCATGCCGCCCACGGTGGTGGCCGTCAGGTCGCCGATAGCCTGAATGGCGTTGATGGCGAACAATAGCCCCAGTGCGACGCACGCCGAGGGTTCAAATGTCACGCCAAAGGGCAGAAATTCCGGCAGAGAGAACCACCCAGCCCCCGCGATGCCGGACAGATCCACCATCCCGGCCCCAAAAGCGACAGCGTAGCCCGCCAGAATACCCAGTAAAATGGACGCCAGCTTAAAAATGCCCCTGCCGCGATTGGTCAGCACCAGCACCACCGCTAGTGTAAATGCCGCAATAGCCCAGTTCTGCCAGGATCCGTACACCAGCGCTTCCGGCAGGCCCCGCTGCACCACAACGCTTTCATATGTGTTGCCGGTGCCGCCGGCCATATAGTTGATGGCCGTGGGGTACAGAGACAGACCGATGGTGAACACTACCGTACCGGTAATGACCGGCGGGAACAGCCTGCGGATAGGCTTGATGAAGATACCCACCAGTGCTGCCACCGCGCCGCCCACGATCATAGCGCCCGACACAGCGGCCAACCCGCCGCTGCCGGAGACGATGGCCTGCATACTGGGCAGATAAGCGAAGCTGACACCGAAGATCACCGGCAGCCCCGCGCCGAAGCGCCCACCGATGGGAAACAGCTGCAGCAGCGTGGTAACGGCGGACATGACCAGCGATGCCTGTATCAGCAGGACCCGCTGGTCATGCGCCAGTCCGGCCACGTTGGCAATGATGATGGCTGGGGTCATGCAGCCCACGATCATAGCCACCAGGTGCTGCAGCGCCATGGATACGGCCATGCCAACAGGTGGCAGGCCCCGGTATTGAAACAGCGCCTCTCGGCGGCATTCAAGCTTTCGCATGGTGTGGTCTCCTTTGTGCGTAGTGTGCTCAGTATAGCACGTTTTTAACGGGAAACTCAACCGTTTTCTCACAAATAGCTGTACAGCCCAAGCGGCGTAAAACCGCCCTCCGGTATCGTCGGAGGGCGGTCAGATCATGCGTGTTTATGCCTGCGGACACTGGCGAAAAACAGGCGCTTCAGCGTGTCTGTACTGCTGAACAAACCGGATTAGAAGGATGACAGCGCCCCGCCTGCGTGCAGGGGCGCTGTTTTTGTGCTTGACAAGGGAAGCGCAGCGGCATATAATAACGCATTGTTATTGATAACGCGTAGTGATCGTTGAGGTGAGCGTAATGCCGGCAGCAAAACGAATATCCAAAGAGGCCATCATCGACGCCGCAGCGGCGGTGCTCCGCACCGGCGGGTTTGAGGCGATCAACGCCCGCAGTGTGGCGAAGGCGCTGGGGTGCTCCACCCAGCCCATCTATCTGTCTTTCCGCAATATGGAGGAGTTGAAGTCCGCGCTGACCCAGCGGGCCATCGAGCAGCATACCCAGCGGGTACGGGAATCTCTGCGGGCGCATGAGGGGTGCGATAGTCGGTACAGCAGCTACGGCATGGGCTTTGTGCAGTTCGCGGCCCAGGAAAAGCAGCTGTTCCGCTGGCTGTACCTGGAGGACAACCAGCCGGGCCGCCATCAGGAGGACGTGCTGGAGCCGGAGATCATCCGGACCGTCATGGACGAATTCGGCTATGACGAGGTCACGGCCCGGGCCTTTCACCGGGATATGACGTATTATTCCTACGGACTGGCCATCCTCGCCAACACCGGGCATCTGGCGCTGACAGAGACGGAGCTTCGTGAGGCCTTTCGACGGGAGTTCCGTGCACTGGCGGCGTATTACGGTCCGCCGAAGAAGCTGCCGGAATTTGCAGAGAGGGAGAATGCAGTGCATTAATTATTCCGCTAAGAGGCCGTCTTGCAAAATTGTAAGAAAATCGCAGGAAATGTAAGGAAAAGCAATGGCTGCCGTGGGATAATGGCGGTATACTCCTCCGGTGGAAAGAAGGTGTTGAAGTGAAAACAAATAAGACATTGGCCCAGAAGCTGTGTCTTCTGGGCCCGGTGAGTCTGCTGTCGTATACGGCGGCGCTGCTGGCAGCGCTGTGTTTTTTGGCGCTGCTGCCCGGGTGCAGCCTAGGGGAGAAGGTGGATCGCGAGCCGGTGCAGACACTGGAATGTACCCGCCCGGCATCCCTGTCCGGGCTGTATCCGGCGGGCGGCAGCGTGGTGCTGATCAGCTGGGCGGACTATGAGAGCGGCAGGACCACTGTGCAGCTGGTGGATGCGGAAGCGGACACCGTGAAGCGTGAGGTCACGCTGGATGGGGTTTGGGATACGAAGCGGCAGGCCCTGGCGCATGGATTTGCGCTGTGCGACCGGGAGACGAAGCGTTGGAAGCTCCTGGACGATGTGCTGACGGAGACAGGCAGCTTTGATGCGGAGAACGTGGATGGCTTTTTCTCATATGACGGGGAGAACTATTACTTCCTGCGGGACGGGGTGCTGCATTGTCAGAACGTAGCCGGAGGAGAGGCACAGCCGGTAACGGCGCTGTCACAGCTGCGGTTCGCGGAATTGACGGCCTATGATGCGGCAAGCGGGCGGATGGCGGCCCTGCTCCTCCTGTCACCCTACGGCAGCGTCTGCGGTACGGCGGTCTTTGACCCGGAGACGGGGGTGATCAGTCTGCTGCAGGAGCAGCGGTATCAGGTGATGTTGGCGCCGGCGGGCGGCATGAGCCTGCTGGCCTTTGACAACGATAAAATGGGATATTCCGCCCTGTGCGGCAGCGGCGATACGTTCTGGTTCGCCGATGCTTCGCTGTTTCTGGACGCGGGAGGCGCGCTGTACGCCGTCGGCGATGCGGAGGAGCTGATCGGTGTGGGAACGGGCCGCACGACGCTGTATAACGTGGGGGAGAGCATCACGGCCTGCGACCTGACGGCTAACGGTATTGCCGGAGAGATGTACGACTGCTGCGTTCTGCCGGAGGCAGGCCTGCTGGTGGGCGGCATGTATGAAAACGGCGCCTTCCGGCTGTACGTTATAGACCCGGCGCAGCTGACCTTCGAGCCGGTAGCGTCAGCGGTGTCCGTCCCGTCGCCGCTGACGGTGAATGAGACACTGCTGCAGGCCTATTGGGGTGCCCTGAACGGCCTGCCGGTGGCAGAGAGCTTACAGGAGGCGCGGCAGCAGGCGGATGTGTTGGAGCAGCGATACGGCGTGCGGATACTGCTGTCCTCCCAGTGCCGGGAGGCGGCAGAACTGAGCAGCTATCCCATCACTCTGTCGGACACCATGGACACGGAAGCAGAGCTGAACGGCGTCCGCGCCGTGCTGGCGGCGATGGACCGCAGCTTTGCCCTGTATCCGGAGGGCTTTCTGGCGCAGTTCCGCAACCGCGCCGGGGAGGGCGGGCTGTGCTTCCTGCTGGTGGCTCACATCGACAGCGACTATGGCGTGGTAGGCTGTACCTACGATTCGGCGGACTGGCAGTATATCGCGCTGGACGTGCAGGCCGACTATATGCGGGAGGGCACTGTCTGCCACGAGATCTGGCACGCTACGGAGAACGAGATACTCTCACGCGATTACACCGCCTTCAACTGGGATGACTGGAATGCGCTGAACCCGGCGGGCTTTACCTATTGGAGCGACAGCGGTGACTATGACCGGTACGACGCCCGCTGGACCATGTTCGACAACGGCGAGGGCGTGTACTTTGTGGACAGCTACGCCAAGCTGGCGGCACAGGAGGACCGGGCGCGGATCATGGAGTATTTCATGGTACATGAGGACGAGGCGGGGCTGCTGATCCAGTCGGACGCCATACGGCAGAAGCTGGAATGGCTGTGCCGCGCTGTGCGGGAGTGCTTCGATACCGCCGGATGGGAAACGCCCCGCTGGGAGAAGCTTTTGTAAAGTAAAAGGAGCAATAATGATACCGGAATGGAAAATTTACCCCCGTTCCCTATCATGTTCGAGGAATGGGACCTGGGGACGGCGTGCGAGGACATTGCCGCCGCCTGGGATAACCACGGGGATATCGTGGTGGGCAATGACGTATGGATCGGCTATGAGGCCGTGATCCTGGCGGGCGTTACCATCGGCGACGGCGCCATCATCGGCAGCCGCGCCGTGGTGACAAAGGATGTGCCGCCCTACACCATCGTGGGCGGCCTGCCGGCCAAGCCCATCCGCAGGCGGTATGACGAGGAGACCGCCGCGCGGCTGGAGAAGCTGCGGTGGTGGGACTGGCCGGAGGCGCAGGTGCGGCGGGCTATCCCGCTGCTGCAGGCCGGCGATCTGGACGCCCTGGAAAAGTTGGTATAAGGCCGGCGGCCGTGGACCAGGCGTACACGCCGGGCACTTTCTGACCCTGCTGTAAAAGAGTATCTGAGGGATACGTGTATACGGACAACGAAATGAGCCCTCCGGCAGCTGCCGGAGGGCTTTCAACTGCCTGTTGCGAAACGGGCCGGGGAAAGGTATAATCTAAGGAGAACATACTGCGGAACGGCGAGAAAGGAGAAGCCTATGGGTAATGTGACAGCGGACCGCGCATGGGATGTCCATCCGGTGACGGAGGCGGACATAGAGGCGTATCTGGACATCTATCTCAATTCCTATCCGGCGTACAAGACGCTGGACGAGGAATGCCGGGCACACTACCGGAGCAAGCATCTTACGGAGCTGCGGGAGGACACCCAGACTCGGACGATGGGCCTGTTTGAGGGCGGCACACTGATCGCCACCATGAAGCTGATCCTGTTCTCCATGAACTTCTTTGGGGTCATGCAGCCTGCCTGCGGTGTGATGGCGCTGGAGGTACACCCCCTGCACAAGAAGAAGGGCGCGGCGCTGTATATGATACGGTATGCCGAGCGCTATGCACGGGAAAACGGCGCGCTGCTGACCATGCTGCTGCCGTTCAACATCGGCTTTTACCGACGGATGGGCTACGGCTTTGGCGGGAAGTTATATGAATACCATCTGCCAACCGGGGCACTGCCGCGGTTGGACGGAGAGGTGCGGGCGCACCTGCGCCTGCTGCAGCCGGAGGAGTTTGACCAGGCGATGGACTGCCAGCGGCGCTTTGCCGCCCGAAACCATGGCATGGTGGAGAAGTTCGACGAGGAGCTGCGCGGAGCCCGGGGGGATATTCAGGTACGCCGTATGGGTTATTACGACGGCGGACGCCTGTTAGGCTACGCGGCCTATCGGTTTGAAAGCGCCAGTGCGTGCAACTATACCCAAAACCGGCTCAGCGTGGAGGAACTGGTGTATGAGAACGGCACAGTGCTGCGGGCGCTGCTGGGCGGCCTGCGGATGCAGGAGGATCTGGCCCAGACAGTGATACTGCGGACAGGGGAGGAGGATTTCCACCATCTGCTGGACGATCCGCAGGACGTGTCCGGAAACTACATCGACTACGGCTTTTTGCAGACCAATGTTTCTGCCGTGGGGACCATGTTCAAGCTGACGGACGGGGCGGACTTCGTGCGGCGGACCGGCTATCGGAATTTCCCGGCGGGGACGCTGACGGCGGCCTTCCGCTATCGGGATGAGATGGCGGACCGGGAGGAGGAGCTGCGTATCGGCTTTGCCGATGGCCGCTGGGCCGTGGCAGAGGGGACCGCGGACGTGACGGTGATCTGCCGGCAGGGGGATCTGGCGGCGCTGCTGATGGGGTCCTGCGGTCTGACGGCGCTGCTGCGGCTGGGTGCGGCGTCCGCAGATGACGCCGAAAAGGCGCGGCAGTTGGCGCAGCTGCTGTACTGTGTCCAGAAGCCCTGGCTGAACGCGGATTATTGAGCTGCCGCGGTTGACAAATAGAAAACAACGCAGGAGAACAAGAGATGCGGAACATATTGAAGGAAAAGCTGGCCCGGGGCGAGAAGCCGCTGGGCACATTCGTGGGTACCGGCAGTGCTGCCGTGGTGGAATGCCTGGGCTGTGCGGGGCTGGATTTTGTCATTCTGGACAATGAGCACAGCCCCATCGAGGCGGAGACAACCGCCCGGCTGGTGTGCGCCGCGGAAAGGCGAAACATCACGCCCCTGGCCCGGGTGCGGGAGATCAGCCGCCCGGCGATCTTGAAGCTGCTGGACGTTGGCGTGCAGGGGATCATTATTCCGGATGTGCACAGTGCGGCGGAGGTGAAGCGCGTGGTGGATTACGCCAAGTACGCCCCGGTGGGGCAGAGGGGGTTCTGCCCGTCCCGGAAGGATGGTTGGGGCACCGATACGCCGGCCGGCGTACTGGAGACAATGGCGCACTTCAACGGTGAGACGCTGGTGATCCCCCAGTGTGAGACGACAGAGGCGCTGGCGGATATTGAGAATATCGCAGCGATGGAGGGTGTGGACGGCATCTTTATCGGTCCTTTCGATCTGTCTATTTCTATGGGGCTGCCTGGGGCCTTTGAGGAGCAGCGCTTCAAGGCGGCTCTGACGCGGATACAACAGGCCTGCCGCCAGGCGGGCAAACCCTGTCTGATATTTGCCGGGGACGGTGCGGCCGCCGGTGCACGGTTGGCCCAGGGCTTCGACGGCGTGGCTATCGGACTGGATGCCACGATGCTGATCGCCGGTGTACGGGCGCAGCTGGCCGCCTGCCGCGGATAAAGAAGAAAAGAGGACGGCGCCCCGTGGGGCGCCGTCCTCTGCATATTACATATCCTTCATTTTTTCCAGCAGCTCTGCCATCTTGTCGTAGAAGTACCGACATTCGCGGATGCTCAGGTACTCCTGAGTGGAGTGGCAGTTGAAGGCGTTGGGCGTCAGGGAGACGGCATTAAGGCCCGGAATGCGTGTGGTGAAAAAGCCGATCTCGCCGGTGCCGCCCAGATAGTAGGGGGGATACTCCGGGTACATCTTGCGGAGCATTTCCATCCACTCATCGCTGACGCTGTACTCCCACTCCGGCAGTTCACAGATCAGCTCAGTTTTTACGCCCAGCCGCGCACACAGCCGCTTGAGCTGCTGGTAGTTGTAAAAACGCTTGGTGTCCGTGCTGCGGATGGTCACGGCCAGCTCGACCTCATCCTGCCGCGTCTCCAGTACGCCTACATTGGAGGTGCTGCCCAGGGTGTGCTCGAAGGTCTGGTGGGTGGAGCGCAGGCCGTCCGGCAGCAGTGTCATCAGGTCCAGCAGCATCTCGCGGTCGCCGTCGGTCATAGCGTCTGTTTCCACCTCGCAGGGGGAGACAGCGATGCTCATATTGGGCTCCCGGACGGAATACTCCTTTTTCAGCTTTTCCGCGCTGGCGGCCAGTACCGTCTCCGCGGCCTTGGTGTCCGGTACGGCGATGATGGCCGAAGCTGTGGCGGCGATAGCCGTGGCCATGCAGCCGCCTTCACGGCCGCCCTTGGCGGTGATGAGCTGGAAAGTGGACTGTTCCTCCAGATCCAGCAGCAGACGGTCCAGCAGAATGATGGCGTTAGCGCGCTCCAGCAGAGCCTGATTGCCGCTGTGGCCGCCGTGCAGCCCCTCTATCTTGAGACACAGGGCCTGCCAGCCCGGGCGGACCGGCTCGTGGCCGCGGGGCATGAGAACGCGGGCGTCGATCTCTCCGGCGCTGCCTACGGCGAAGCCAAATCCGTCAAGATTGACATAATATTTTGCTTTGAACTGGCTGTAGTCCAGATGGATGCCGCCGTTCATGGTGGTCTCCTCGTCTGCGGTGAACACGCACTCCAAAGCCGGATGCTTGGCCTGCTTGTCCGTCATGTAGGCCATCATAAAAGCCACGCCGATGCCGTCATCACCGCCCAGAGTGGTGCCCTCCGCCGTGACCACGTCGCCCTCGGCATAGACGCGGATGGGGTCCTTGGCGAAGTCGTGGTCCACGCCCTCGTCCTTGATGCAGACCATGTCGCTGTGGGAGTGGAGAATGACGGGTGAGGCATCTTCATAGCCCGGGGTGGCCGGCACCCGGGCGATGACGTTATACGCTTCATCGCGGTAGGCCTCGATGCCGTGGGCCTTGCAGAAATCCAGCAGGTACGAGGTGATTCCCTCCGGGTTGCCGGTCTCCCGGGGAATTTGGGAGATCGCGTAGAAGTTTTCCCATACACTGGCCGGCTCCAGGCCTGTCAGATGATAGTTTCTTGCCATGTTTCGTTCCTCCTGTTCCGTTGTTCTCTGTTTTATTTGCTCTCATTTTGATAGATCTGCCAATACATCATCAGCGCATAGGCCAGGGCGTCCTCGTCCACAGTAAAATGACTGCTGTGCAGCGGGTATATGGCGCCTTTTTCCGGGTTGCCCGTGCCCAGACGGAAGTAGGCGCCGGGGCACTTCTCCAGATACCGGGAAAAATCTTCGGTGATAAAGGTGTGCAGCAGGTCCCGACAGGGGAGGTGCAGCGCCTGCGCTGCGGCACGGACTGTATTCACCTGATCGGTGTAATTCACCAGCACCGGATAGCCCCGGCTGTACCGGAAGTCAAAGGCCGCGCCGTAGGCGTCGCAGATGCCGTGCAGCTCCCGCCGCAGCAGTGTCTCGATCTTTTCGAACGTCTCGTCATTGAAAGCACGGATCAGTCCGCCGAAGTTGGCCTCGGCCGGCAGCACGTTAAAGGCGCTCTGCCCATTGATATAGCACACGCTGATAATGCCCTCCTCGCCGGGGCCCAGCAGCTTGCCGGGGATGGCGTCGATGGCAGAGACGGCGTGACAGACAGCGCCCAGCACATCGGTGGTCAGGTGGGGCAGCGCACCGTGGCCGCCCTGGCCGCGGATAGTCACGTCAAAGCGGCCGGAGCCGGCCATGTAGGGGCCGTCCTTGATGCCGATGGTGCCCACAGATAGTTGGTTGTCCACGTGCAGACCGTAAATGCGGTCTACACCGGCCAGACAGCCGTTGGCGATCATATCGATGGCGCCGCCGGGATCCGGCTCCTCGGCGTATTGAAAGATAAATCGCACGTTGTATTTCAGTGCTGCACGGTGCTGCGTCATAGATCGCAGCAGGCCCAGCAGGGCTGCCGTGTGGCAGTCGTGGCCGCAGGCGTGCATGACGCCGGGGTTTTCCGAGGCAAAGGGTAGGCCCGTTTCCTCCTGGATCGGTAGGGCGTCCATGTCCGCGCGAAAAGCGATGGTTTTCCCGCCGGTATGGCCGTGCAGGTCGGCCACCAGACCGTTCTTCCCGCAAGGCCGCAGCGTGTCCGGGCCGAGTGCCGCGATCTCCGTGGCCAGATAGTCCCGGGCGTCCTCCTCATGGAAGGACACGCAGGGGTGCCGGTGCAGATAGCGGTGCCGGGCGATCATGTAGTCCAGCTGTTTCTTCGCTTCTTCAGTAAGGTCGAAATTCATAGTATATCTCACCACGATTATATAGGAATACATATAGCATACTCCGGTAAAAGCATAGCGTAAAATATATATTTTATATGAAGCTATATGGAAAAACATATAACTTCGGCTTCCAAAAACGGACGAGACGTGGTATGATGGACGCAGATCACGGACATGGAGGCGGTTATGACACGACAGCAGCTGATATGTGCCCTGGAGGTCGGCCGGGCGGGCTCCATCAATCGGGCGGCGCAGAACCTGTTTATGGCACAGCCGAATCTTAGCAGCACCATTCGGGAGCTGGAAGCAGAGATCGGTATCACCCTATTCAAGCGCAGTTCACAGGGAGTGGAGGTCACCCACGCCGGTGAACAGTTTTTGCGGCAGGCGGCAGATATCGTGGCGCAGTTCGACGCGCTGGAGTCTGCCTATCACAGCCGGGACGACAGCGTCTCCCTATCCGTTACCACCGCGCGGTCCTCTGCCATTTCGGACCGTATCGCCCGGTACCTCAACGACTTTGCGGAAAGCGGCGTACCGTTCCGGGCGCGTATCTGCGAGGCCACCAATATGCAGGTCATCGAGGATGTGGCCGCCGGCAACGCGGATATCGGCATCCTCAAGCCCAACTATATGACCGCGGACTACTATCTGCACACGGCGCAGCTGCGCGGGCTGACCGCCGTGAAGCTCAGGCCGCAGCCTTATGTGCTGCTGCTGTCCGGCAGTCATCCGCTGGCCGGGGCGGCGCATATCATGCCGGAGCAGCTGGCACCCTACACCGAGGTGGTCCACGCTGACTACGATATGCCCATCTATCCCTATTCCGACTACCGCTATACCGGCGGCCGGACGGCGGACCGCCGGAAAAACGTGATTTTCATCTATGACCGGGGCACGCTGATGGAGATGCTGTCCAACGTGCATGGCAGCTACATCTGGACCACGCCCACCGCCCAGGCGCTGAAGGATGCTTACGGTCTGGTGGAGCGCCCCTGCGGCGCGGAGCCAATCCAGGGTTGCGATGTGATACTGTATCAAACGTCCCGCCGCCTGTCCCCCTATATCCAGCGGCTCATCGACAGGATCGAGGGAGAAGACCGGGCGTTCCCGACGCAGTCCGAGCCGGAATAGCGTCCGACGCGAGCTGCCGTGAAATTTTGCTGAACAGCTGTGTCAGCGCTGTGCGGCACACGGTAAAAAACAGATCCGCCTGAGGGCGGGTCTGTTTTTTGCAAAGCGGGCTGTTCTGTGTAATGAAGCACCATGTGCGGCGGATGTATATTCCTCCGACACCGGACAAAGACTACGGATGTAAAATCTGCTTTGACTGGAGGAATTTCATATATGAAAGCAACAGGCATCGTGCGCCGCATCGACGACCTGGGCCGCGTGGTCATCCCTAAGGAGATCCGCCGTACCATGCGTATCCGCGAGGGCGACCCGTTGGAGATATACACCACCCGCGACGGCGAGGTTATTTTCAAGAAGTATTCCCTTATCGGCGGGTTGGAGGAGTTCGCCGCACAGTTCTGCGATACCCTCAGCCGCAGCACGGACTTTTCCGCCGCTGTTACCGACCGCGATGCGGTCATCGCCATCGCCGGGGCGGGGAAGAAGGAACTGCTGGGCAAGCCTGTCTCCCCTGCGCTGGAGCAGGTCATGGACCAGCGTGGCCTCTACTGCGGCGAGGGTGTGGCCGTCAGCGATGAGAACGAGCAGTTCCGGGCCGCTGTGGCGGCACCTATTCTCTGCGGCGGCGACGTGCTGGGCGCGGTGCTCTTTCTCTCTCCCGACGGCAAGCCGGCGGGGGAGACGGAGTGTAAGCTTGCCCAGACCGTGGCGTCCTTTCTGGGCAAGCACATGGAGTCCTGACAAAAGGCCCCGCGGCTTTCACCGCGGAGCCTTGCATAACGGCTTTCGCAAGCTTTTTGACCGGCCTGAAAAAGAGAAGCGCCCTTCAGGCGCTTCTCTTTTGACTTATCAGTGCAGCAGCAGGCTGACAACAGCCTGAACGTCATCGACGCTTACTTCGCGGTTGCCGTTGACATCACAGCGGAGGAACTTCTCCATGTCAAGTGCGGAATGCTTGGCATTATAGAGGTCATAGACATATTGGGCGTCGTTGATGTCGATATGGCCCGTGCCATTGACGTCGCCGCCGTAGGATACCGACACAGTGGAGTTGCCCTTAACGGAGATCGCAGATTTCGCTGTGGCGGCGATACCTGCCGCCGTACCCTTGTCCACCAGCAGCCAGGCGTAGGCTTCGTATTTCTCTGACCAGAACATGGCCGTATCACCGTAATAGAGGGACTTGGTCGCAGGGAGCTTTGTTTTCGGCGCGGCGGTGATGAGCCACACAACGCTGCCGTCTGTATACTTCACATACTCGACCGCGTCCACCGTCAATGCAAGCTGTGCCGTTTTGGTGATGGTCACCATAATAATGCCGCCAGTGATGCAGTCTCCGGGAATGGTGTAAGTGCTGGCATTTTCGTTGCGCTGGAGCGTGAGGGTTTTCTCGCCGGCCATGACGGTGACCGTGTAGTCAAATCCCTCTTGGTGACTGATACCGAATGTAAAAGCTTCACCGCTTTTTACGGTATAGGACGTAACGCCATCCCAGACATCGGCGGCGCCGCTGCCCGTAAGCACGATTTGTGTGGTGCCGCTTTGCGGGGCCTTCTTCACCGTAATGACCACCGGGCCGGTGACAGCCGCCGCCGGGATCGTGTAGGTATAGCGGCTGCCGCTGCTGCTGACAGTGCACGTCACCGGCAGGCCGTTTACCGTTACGGCCACCGCATAGTCGTAGTTGGCCGCCTGCGTGACCGTAAAGGTGTAATTCTGCCCATGCGTTGCGGAAGTGGGGGCGCTGACGTCGCCGGAGCCGTCGCCCTTGACGGTCGCCGCGTATGTTTTGACAGTGGGTGTGCTGTTGGCGCTGATGACCAGCTTGCCGGTAACATTTTTGATCGTATAGCTGCCGTCACAGTTGTTGATAATGGCTACCGTTTTGCCATCCACAGTGGCCGAAAAGCCGTAGTCATAGCCGGGATCGGCGGTGAAGGTATAATCGCCGTTTGCGGTCACGTAAGCGTCACCGGTGGCACATTTTGGAAGCTCAACAGGGAAGCCGCCACACAGGATCGTCACCGTGTCGCTTTGGCCGGCCGGTACACTGGCAGTTTGGGCGTCCTTTGCCATGTTGGCGCGGACGTCCATCTGTGCCTTGACCAATTTCACAGTGGCCTCACCGGCAGCCTTTACGGTGAAATTCAGCATGATAGAACTGTCGGAGCGCACTTCTCCGTAGCCGCCTATGGTCAACAATCCAGCGTTAGAGTTGTCGTTGATAATGGCGGGAGTTTCGCTGCTGTTGCCGATAGTGGCACTCGTGAATGTAAGCTTTTCCGCGTCGTAGGAGAACTGAAAAAAGAAGGTGTTGTAGGTCAGATCCCCCGGCTCCTGACGCATGAACAGCGCCACTGACACTGGTTTATTTACTTCGGCAGATGTTGCTGTGCTGCCCAGAGAGACGTAGTACTTCGGATCCTCGCCGCTGGCGGACGCCGGCAGCAAAAGCAGTACCATAACCGCCGCTAAAAGCCCGGAAAACCATCGTTTCATCTTAAAAACCCCTCCGTTTCACCACTTTTCGGTAAATACCAACCTAAATTTATCACCGGTCACCGAACAATTCAATTCGCAATAGGCAGAAATTTAAGGGGGATTGTTGTGCAGAATGACGATAAAGCCCATGAAAATGGGCAAAAACCTTCCCCCAGGGGGATGGCTTTTTCGCGCCCCTGTTAGCGTTCCGTTAAAACTGCGTTAAGAAATCACCGATTTTCTTGAAACTACAATCATAGAGTGCTACCATAAAACAACGTAGGGGGCGCGAGGTGCAGGCCCCGCGCGACAGGAGGGGAGCTCCCGGGAGACAGATCATCTGTTTCCCGGGAGCCTTGTTTTGCCTGCTAAATACCCCGGCTGTGCGAAAAGCGCAGCCGGGGTATCGGTCAATTTATTTGCTGTCCGGCAAGATGCCCAGCAGCACCAATGGCGCATCTCCGGTGTTATCAATGCCGTGGGTGTGGCCCTCGGGACAGTAGTGGGTCATGCCGGCGGTCAGGGGTACGTCCATCCCATCGTCGTGGCATACGCCGCAGCCGGACAGCACGTGAATGATCTCACAGTTGCCAGTGTGGGTATGCAGGCCGATGGAGGACCCCGCGGGCAGGGTCAATGTCAGGATACGGCCCATGCCGTCGGCAACGGCGGTGCGGACGTGGGCTTCGCCGGCGCCGCCCTTGAAATGCGGCACAACAGTCGGATCGACAGCGTTAAAATCCAGCGTCATTTGCGTCCCTCCTTATTTCGATTTCCGTATGCGCTCGGTGATGGCCTGCCCGGTGGGCGTAACGGCCAGACCGCCCAGCGCCGTCTCGCGGAATTCCACGGGCATACGGCGGCCCACCTCGCCCATGGCGTCGATGACCTCGTCCACGGGAATGCGGCTGGTGATGCCCGCCATGGCCATGTCCGCCACGCTGACGGCGTTCACCGCGCCGATGACGTTGCGCTTGACGCAGGGAACCTCCACCAGGCCCGCCACGGGATCGCAGATCAGGCCCATCAGGTTTTTCAGCGCCATGGCCACCGCGTGGCCGATCTGCTCGCCGCTGCCGCCCCGCAGGGCCACCAGCGCCCCAGCCGCCATGGCGGAGGCCGTGCCGATCTCCGCCTGACAGCCGCCGGAAGCGCCGGCGATGCACGCTCGATAGGCGATGACCGCGCCAATACCACTGGCCACATACAGGGCCTCCAGTAGCTGGTGCTGGCTCAGCTCCTCGTACCTGCACAGGGGCAGCAGCACCGCCGGCAGCACGCCGCAGGCGCCCGCCGTAGGCGCCGCTACGATGCGGCACATGCAGGCGTTGGACTCCGCCATGGACAGCGCCTCGGCGATGACCTCGCTGACGTAGCCGCCAGACATGGCTTCACCCCGCAGGCAGTACTGCCGCATTTTCATGCCGTCACCGCCCACCAGGCCGCTGACGCTCTTGCGCCGGCCGGTGTAGCTGTCCGCCGCATCGGCCATGGCCTGCCAGGTGATGAGCATTTTGGCCATGGACTGGTTCCGCGTTACCTGGCGCTCGTCCATATCCGTCTCCAGCACGATCTCCCAGAAGGGCTTGCCCTCCTGCTCCATGCGGTCAAATATTTCCTTCATCGAATCCAGAGCCATCGTCATCCTCCTCCTTGTCGTAGTAGGTCATGGACAGCACGCCCGGCAGCTCGGACAGAAACGCCACCTGGCTGGGCTTGAGGTGCTGATCCAACTCGATGACCATCAGCGCGTCGCCGCCCCGCTTGTGGCGGTACAGACTCATGTTGGCTACGTTGACGCGCAGCTGGCTTAGTATGCTGGTGATGGCCGCTACGGTGCCGCTGGCGTCCTGATTGCGGATGACCAGCGTGTTGAACATACCGTTGAAGTTCACGTCGATGCCATCCAGCTTGTTCACCATGATGCGGCCGCCGCCAATGGACGATGCCTGCATGGTCAGCGTCCTGCCGTCGGCGCTCTTGGCCTCGATGACGGCGGTGTTGGGATGGGCGTCGCGGAGCTTGATCTCGTCGATGGTGTAGGTCAACCCGGCCTTTTCCGCCTCGGCAAAGGCGTCCGGCAGGCGGGGATCGTCCGGCTTCATGCCCAGCAGACCGCCCACCAGCGCACGGTCCGTGCCGTGGCCGGCGCCCGTCTCGGCAAAGGAGCCGTAGAGGTGGATGGCGGCCTTGACCGGCGGCGCACCCAGCAGTGTGCGGGCCATGGCGCCGATCTTGGCGGCGCCGGCGGTGTGGGAGCTGGAGGGACCGATCATCACCGGGCCCAGTATTTCAAAGATATCCAGCATAGAAAAACTCCTTTCAGAGTGTGTCGAGGGTATTGTACCACATAACGCGGCGGGGAACAATGGCTTTGTGGGTGGTTGTCGGCACGTCAGATTGACAAAAACCGGCAAACGGCTTATAATACATCTCAAGGACGCTGCAATAAACGGCAGGCGGTTAGTCACAGCCCCGATAGGGGGTGACATACATGTTTTTCGTGGTTACGATTCATATTCTGGGTCATTCGATCTCGATACGAGTCCAACGACTGAAAAGCAAAAACCGCCACCCTGGCCGGTGACGGTTTTTGTGGGCTGTAAAGCCCATTAAAATCATTTACCAATTCTGGGGCTGACCGCTTGTCGCAGCGTCCCCTTCTATTTACTATTATACCCATCCCGCTGGATTTGTCAAGGGGCAGTCCCCGCCCCACAAATTGCGGCAAAAAAAGAAAGGCCCGCAGAAAAGCAGCATTTACTATACCTCCCGCGACAGGGGGAGGTATAATTAAGCGCAAAAAAAGAAGCACCCCGCAGAAAAGCAGCTTTTACTATTCCTCCCGCGGCAGCGGGAGGGATAATTAAGCGCAAAAAAAGAAAGGCCCAGCGGGCCTTTCTCTTTTTTGAGTTTAATTAGAACTCCTTTTTCTTGCCGATGACGACGGCGGAGCCGGCGACGGAGGTCAGAGCCATACCGACGTACATAGCGATACCAGCGTCAAAGGTCTTGGGGGAAGTGTTCTTGTCAGTGGAAGGAGTGGTCTTGCCAGCGGACAGAGTGTACATAACAACGGAGCCACTGGGCTCATAAGCCTTGGTAACATCAATGCCCTTGCTATTCAGCACGGACTTCACATCGCCAGCGGTGACGGGGCCGTAGCTAATCTTAGCCAGAGACTCAACAGCGTCATTAGCGTTGACATCGCTCTTAATGACGTACTTACCACCGCAAACAGCGCAAGCATAGACGGTCACATCGTTCTTGCCCCAAACCTCGCTGGTCTTGTACAGAGCGTGACCGCCAGCGGACTTCACATCATCCTTGGCCAGCTTGTAGTACGCAACAGCGTCATCAAACTTGGCACCGAGGAACACCTTAACAGTAGTAGCGGTGATCTTGGAAGTGGGGTTAGCAGTGTTGTAAGCGTCAACGTCAGCCATCTTGGCGTAGTAGTCACCGGCAGCATCCTGATACAGAGCCACTTTGTAGCCGTCATCGGAGCAGGAAGCAGCCTTAGCATTGGCATACAGCGCAACATTGATGGTGTAATAACCCTGAGTGTACTTGGTAGCCAGAACTTCGTCGACCATCTTGTAGTCGTCGCCGGACTTCACATAGACTTCGCCGTCATAAGTGGCAACACCGGACGCGTCGACGGAAGCAACCTTCTTGTAGTAAGCGGGATGACCAGCGGTGGTGTTGGACGCAGTAACCTCGGGCTCCTTCACGTAATCGCCAACTGCGGGAGTAGCGAACGCGGTGGTGCACAGTGCCAGAGCCATGACCATGGCCAGCACAGTTGCAATGATCTTCTTCATGTTTGTTTCCTCCATAAAAATTTGTTTGTGTCGGACTTGACCTCGCCACTCTCGCCAGCGGTTTACAACGTAAACATCATTATGTTGTAAAAATTTTTACGGCGCATTTCTTCCATAATTTACCAAAACCGAAATACGCTCCCCACCCCTGCAGGGGCGGAGAGCGTTCCGTTTTCCGGAAATCTCCCGGTTTTCCTCACCAATTTCGTGTCCGGCAGGGCCACCACATTTCTCGCCTGTCCCGTTCGCGATTTGTTTACAATTTATTTCGCTAAAGAGAGCTCCTGCATTCTGACGTAAAGTGCCTTCACTTGTTTTTACCCCCCGGCGGCCATATCTTGTGCGTACGCTCCGTCGGGGGACAGGCCATCCCGGTACGGAGGAAGTTCACTTCCACATTTTTGCCCAGTATTTTCCAAAAAACGCTTACAAAACAGCGCGCAGGCCTTATAATACACCCATTATATATATTGGAGGCCCGCCATGACCATCACCACCGACCAGCTGACGCAGTTTCGCGCCCTGCTGAAAAACGAGGAAAAATCCGCCGCCACCCTGAACAAATACCTCCGCGACATCCAGCGCTTCGCCCTGTGGTTGGGCGACACGCCGCTGGAGCGCGACGCCATGCTGGACTACAAGGCCGACCTTATGCGCCACTACGCCGCCGGCAGCGTCAACTCCATCCTGGCCGCGCTGAACCGCTTTCTCCGTATGATCGCCCGCGAGGACTGCCGCGTTCACCGCCTGCGGATCCAGTACCAGGCGTACAGCCCCGAGGAACGCGAGATCACCGCCCAGGAGTACGCCGATCTGGTCCGTACCGCCCGGGAGACAGGCCGCGCCCGCCTGGCGCTGGTGCTGCAGACCATCTGCGCCACCGGCATCCGCGTCAGCGAGCTGCCCGCCATCACCGCCGAGGCTGCCCGCCGCGGCGTAGCCGTGGTGCGGTGCAAGGGCAAATCCCGCCGCGTGCTCATCCCCACCCGCCTGCAAAAGAAGCTTCTGCGCTATATGAAGCAGCACCGCATCGCCTTCGGCCCGGTGTTCGTCACCCGCAGCGGCGCACCCCTGGACCGCAGCAACATCTGGCGCGAGATGAAGGCCCTGTGCCGCGCCGCCGGCGTCTCCGACAAAAAAGTGTTTCCCCACAACTTCCGCCACCTGTTCGCCCGCACGTTCTACCGGCTGAACAAGGACCTGGCCAAGCTGGCCGACCTGCTGGGCCACAGCAGCATCAACACCACCCGTATCTACATCCGCACCACCAGCGCCGAGCACCGCCGCTGTCTCGAGCGTATGCGCCTGGTGCTGTAAACCGCGCCTCCCGCCCTTATTGTCCCCCTTGGCGGAAAAGATGCACCTTGACAACTGAATTTGACAAAAAATCGCCCACCATATATAATACAGCGCAAGGACGCTGCATACATAGGCGGGCGGTTAGTCACCTCCTCTCGAAGGGAGGTGGGACAGTATGTTTTGGACGCTGACGTTCCATATCTTAGGCTATTCAGTCTCGATACGGATCCAAAAGCTGAAAAGCAGAAACCGCCACTCGGCCAAGTGACGGTTTCTGTGGGCCGCAAGACCCGATGAAATTTTCACATAACCGGGACTGACCGCCTGTCGCGGCGTCCCCTTTTCATCTCCTATTATATCCTATCCCCGCGATTTGTCAAGCGCCGCCGTTCCCCGAAATTTGACAATCGCCGCCCCGCGGTGTATACTCCGTCACAAGGACGCTGCATACATAGGCGGGCGGTTAGTCACGACCCCGAAAGGGGGTGACGCGATGTTTTTTGTGTTTACGTTCCATATTCTGGGCCATTCGGTCTCGATACGGATACAGAAACTCAAAAGCAGAAACCGCCACTCTGCCAAGTGACGGTTTCTTTGAGTTGCTGAAACTCATCTAAACTTCTCACGCAACGGGGTCAACCGCCTGTCGCGGCATCCCCTTTTCATCTCCTATTATAACCCCTCTCCGCGATTTGTCAAGCGCCGCAAAACAACCCCAACCCCTTTACATTCTGCAAAACCATGCACACGTCCGCAAAACGCGCACAAATTGTGAACAAATGTCCGCCTTGCGCGCTTTCGCGTCTCAAAGTTTTCCCATTTTTTCCCAGCGTATTTGTGCTGCGGCGCACATACACGCCAGTAAAATACCGAATATCGCATACAAAGCGCGTTTTTTCGTGTTTTACGCACCCCAGGACGCCGAACCAGAACGGTCATAAAAGTTCCGAAAATGTGCTGTTTTTCATGGAAATCGCAACGTTTCGGAAAATGTAAATCTTTTTTAATAATTTTTTACGAGTTTTTTTGCAAATCCCCGGCCAAAACGCCTTGATTTATCTGCGGGATGTGGTATACTTACAACCGTGAAAGGCGAAGCCGAGTTGTTCGGGCCTGCGGTCTACAACATAATGATGTTTACGTTGTAAACGCTGGCGAGAGTGGCGAGGTCAAGTCCGACACAAACAAATTTTTATGGAGGAAACAAACATGAAGAAGATCATTGCAACTGTGCTGGCCATGGTCATGGCTCTGGCACTGTGCACCACCGCTTTCGCGGCGGAGCAGAAGTACGATGTGTACGATGCTGAGACTGGTGCTTCCGTTCAGGAAGACGTATCTCTGACCTATGTTAAGAAGGATGCTGACAACAACACCGTTGCACATTACACTCTGACCAAGTTGGTTGCTGATACCAGTGAGGGTGCCGCAGAGGGCGCTACTGTCAACTACTTTGCTGGTAAGACCTATGTCTCCTGCAAGGCGGCTGATGCTGACTATGTCCTGAAGAAGGCCGATACCAAGAACACCTATATCTATCTGGTCGAATCCGAGGTTGAGTACGACTACGAGGGCAAGGCTTACACCAATCTGGGTACTGCTTGCGGTCAGTTCGATAACACTGACGAGGATGATTATGCCAAGAAGGACAAGTTCTTCACCTATACTGCCAGCAAGACTACCTATCTGGTTGTCGTCGGTGAGGATTGGGATGATGAGGTTGCCCTGCTGGTTGAGGGTGGTCTCGTTGCCGGTGAAGTCGTGGGTGAACTGGACGATGTCGTTGTTCAGCATGCTTGGGTTGCTGACGTGGAGAAGATGACTGCCGCTTGCTCCAACTGCAAGGCTACTGCCAAGCTGTATGAGACCTACGGTGAGGTTCCCTCTGGTGCGGATTACGAGACTATTAACGGACTGTTCCTGGTTGCTGACGCTTCCAACACCACTCCTTCCACTGACAAGAACACTTCCCCCAAGACCTTTGACGCTGGTATCG
>OHBW01000320.1_pt1 | contig 23190 bp, 17 predicted proteins | sample 1577411 | NCBI WGS metagenome assembly OHBW01 (sample SAMEA3879534, study PRJEB24766) | human gut metagenome | biome: human-associated habitat; feature: feces | place: USA | collected 1985/1987 | reverse complement strand
CGGCCTGGCTGCTGAATGCTTGCCGGGAGGAAGAGGATAAGGATGCCGCACTGGGCGACTGGCTGGCACGGGAGAAGCGTATCCTGCTGCATGCGGGAGGACAGAGCCGCCGTCTGCCGGGCTATGCACCGTCGGGCAAGGTATTGACGCCGATACCGGTGTTCCGCTGGGCACGCGGACAGCGCATCACACAGGACTTGCTGTCGCTGCAGCTGCCGCTGTATGAGGAAATCATGGAGCGGGCTCCAGAGGGACTGCGCACACTGATTGCGAGCGGTGACGTGTACATCCGTGCCACGGAGCCGCTGCAGGAGATTCCGGATGTGGATGTGGTGTGCTACGGCTTGTGGGTAGACCCGGAACTGGCAAAGAACCACGGGGTGTTCGTATCGTCGCGGAAGGAACCAGAGAAGCTGGACTTCATGCTGCAGAAACCGAGCGTGGAGGAAATGGGCCAGCTGATGCAGGATTACCTGTTCCTGATGGACATCGGCATCTGGCTGCTGAGCGACCGCGCCATCGAGCTGATGGTGAAACGTTCTACCGACAAGGACGGGGGCGTGAAGTTCTACGACATGTACTCGGAATTCGGACTGGCACTGGGAGCGCATCCGCGCATCGTAGATGAGGAGCTGAACAGCCTGAAGGTGGCTATCCTGCCGCTGCCGGGCGGTGAGTTCCACCACTACGGTACGAGCCGGGAGATGATTTCGTCGACACTGGCGGTGCAGAACTGCGTGACGGACCAGCGGGCGATTATGCACCACAAGGTGAAACCGCATCCGGCGGTGTTCGTGCAGAATGCGGAGATGGAGTTCCCGCTGACGGCAGACAACGCGGAGGTGTGGGTGGAAAACAGCCACGTGGGCAAGAACTGGACGCTGCACAGCCGGAACATCATCACGGGGGTACCGCGCAACGACTGGGCGCTGAACGTGCCGGAAGGGGTGTGCATCGACGTGGTGCCGATGGGTGAACGGGAGTTTGCCGCACGTCCGTACGGGTTTAACGATAAATTCAAGGGGAGCCTGAAAGAGGCTTCTACGGCATATCTGGGCCGTCCGGTGACGGAATGGCTGGCGGAAAGAGGTCTGACAGCGGACGAGATCCGGGGCTGTGAGGACTTGCAGTCGGCTGCGATTTTCCCGGTGACGGACTCGATAGAGGATTTGGGCACGGTGCTGCAATGGATGACGGACGGCGGACAGGGTGAAGCCGGACGCGCTATCTGGCAGAAGGCACGGAAGGTATCGGCCGACGAGATTTCGGCGTATGCGAACCTGCGACGGCTGTTCGCCCAGCGGGAGGTGTTCCGCAAGGAGAACTGGAGCCTGCTGGCCAAGAACCAGGAACGGAGCGTGTTCTATCAGGTGGACCTTCAGGAGGCGGCGGAAGCGTTTGCCAAAGGGGGTATCGCCCTGCCGGAGGAACTGCCGGAAGGGACTTCTCTGCTGAAGCGTATCAGCGATGCGATGTTTCGTGCGAAGGTACGCGAACTGGAGGGGAATCCGGAAGCGAAGGAACTGGAGGCACGGGCGTTCGGCCTGATGCGTCAGGGACTGACCAGCACGATGGATTACCGTCAGCAGCCGAAATTGTCGGTGTATGCGGACCAGATTGTGTGGGGACGCAGCCCGGTGCGTATTGACATTGCAGGGGGATGGACGGATACCCCACCCTACAGCCTGATGGAGGGCGGAAATGTGGTGAACCTGGCCATTGAGCTGAACGGACAGCCGCCGCTGCAGGTGTACGTGAAGCCGTCGAAGGAATACCGCATTACGCTGCGCTCGATTGACCTGGGTGCCATGGAGGTGGTGTCTACCTACGAGGAGCTGCAGCATTTCAACAAGGTGGGTTCGCCTTTCTCTATTCCCAAGGCGGCACTGGTACTGGCAGGGTTCCATCCGGATTTCTCCATGGAACGGTTTGCTTCGCTGGAAGCACAGCTGAAAGCGTTCGGCACGGGTATTGAAGTGACCTTGCTGTCGGCCATTCCGGCGGGTTCGGGACTGGGCACCAGCTCTATCCTGGCGGCTACGGTGTTAGGGGCGCTGAATGATTTCTGCGGCCTGAACTGGGACAAGCAGGGCATCGGCAGCCGTACACTGGTATTGGAACAGTTGCTCACCACGGGGGGCGGCTGGCAGGATCAGTACGGGGGTGTGCTGCACGGGGTGAAGCTGCTACAGACGCAACCGGGATGGCACCAGGAACCGAAGGTGCGCTGGTTGCCGGATTACCTGTTCACGAGCGACGAGTACCGCAAGTGCCATCTGCTGTATTACACGGGCATTACGCGTACGGCCAAGGGCATCCTGGCGGAGATTGTGAAGGGGATGTTCCTGAACTCGAACCGTCACCTGCACCTGCTGGAACAGATGAAGGGTCACGCCATGGATATGTACGATGCCATCCTGCGGAATGATTTCGAGGAAACGGGACGACTGATACGGAAGACGTGGAAGCAGAACCAGCTGCTGGATGAGGGTACGAACCCGGCGGCAGTACAGGCCTTGACGGAACGGATTGACGACCTCTGTCTGGGATATAAGTTACCGGGTGCCGGTGGCGGCGGTTACCTGTACATGGTGGCCAAGGATCCGGATGCGGCGGTGCGTATCCGCCGGATTCTGACAGAGGAACGTCCGAACGAACGGGCGCGCTTCGTGGAGATGAGTTTATCGAACAAGGGACTGGAAATCAGTAGAAGCTGAGATGGAAAAGATTGGATTAGTAAGAACCAGGGACGGAAAGAGTTTCCTGGTTCCTTTTATTTTGATTACTTCCCTCTTTTTTCTGTGGGGAGTGGCACACAGTATTCTGGATGTGCTGAACAAACATTTTCAAGATACACTGGAGATTACCCGCACGCGCTCGGCCTTGATTCAGGCGGTGGTATACGGAGGGTATTTTATCATGGCGCTGCCGGCGGGACGGATTATCCGCCGCTTCGGCTACCGCACAGGGGTGCTGACGGGCCTGGTGCTGTATGGCATCGGGGCGTTGCTGTTCATCCCGGGAGGACGAATTCAGTCGTTTGAGTTTTTCCTGCTGGCACTGTTCGTCATCGGTTGTGGACTGACCTGCCTGGAAACGGCTTCGAACCCGTATGTCACGGTGCTGGGTGAACCGGAAGGCAGTGAGCGGCGCATCAACCTGGCGCAATCGTTCAACGGGCTGGGCTGGATTTGCGGTCCGCTGGCGGGAGGTTTCTTCCTCTTTGCCGGAGGAGGTGACGTGACTACTCCTTACGCAGTGCTGGGTACGGTGGTGCTGTGCATCGCCATCCTCTTTTCGCGGGTGAAACTGCCGGAAATAGGCCGGGAAGCTGAAAGCGGACAGGCTGAAGCGAGCGGAAAATCGCTGTGGAGAACGACCTCGTTCACAGTGGGACTGCTGTCGCTTTTCCTTTACGTGGCTGCACAGACGGGCATCAACAGTTTTTTCATCAACTATGCCACCGAAAATGCGGGTGTTTCGGCACAGGAGGCTTCGGTATGGCTGTCGTTCGGCGGCATGGGACTGTTCATGGCCGGACGTATGGGCGGAAGCTGGCTGATGCGCTTCGTGAAGGGGGAAAAAGTGCTGGCCGTTTGTGCGGCTGGTGCTTGTGTATGCATGGCGGCAGTCATTCTGATGCCGGGCGGAGCAGGATGGTATTTCCTGTTACTGTGCTTTTTATGTGAATCGATTATGTTTCCTACTATTTTTTCCTTATCTTTGCGCCACGCTGGCACACAAACCAAACAGGCTTCTTCTTATCTGATTATGTCGATTGTAGGAGGAGCAGTGGCTCCCTTGTTAATGGGGCTCATAGCCGACCGTATTTCCATGGCAGTGGGATTTATCGTACCACTGGTTTGCTTTATGGAAATCTGGGGATTCGCAGCAAGATACAGAAAACTATGGTAATAGTTTTGTCACATACCACATCAGGCAACGGATTATTTATTGCTAAATAATAGAACTTTGATATGAAAATATCCATTATTACCTCATGCTTCAACCGGGAAGCGACCATCGGTCAAGCAATTGAAAGCGTATTGTCACAGGATTATCCGGACATCGAATACATTGTAGTGGACGGAGCCAGCAAAGACCGTTCACTGGAAGTTATCAATCGCTACAAGGACAGAATATCCAAAATTATCTCAGAGCCTGACAAAGGAATGTACGAAGGCATCAATAAAGGCATCAAGGCAGCTACAGGGGATATAATCGGACTATTGCACAGTGATGATTTTCTGTATGCCAAGGATACCATCAGCCGGATGGCACAAGAATTTGAACGGACGGGAGCAGACTTTGTGTATGGCAACGGCTTGTTTGTTGACCCGGACAATACGGATAAGGTGATTCGAAACTGGATGGGAGGAAGCTACAGCAAATGGAAGGTACGCCACAGATGGCTGCCACTACACCCTACATGCTATATCCGGAAAGAATGCTATGACCGATACGGATTGTACGATGAGAGTTACAAGATTGCAGCAGACTCGGATTTGCTGGTGAGATTCCTATATGAAGCCGACTTAAAGGTGGAATATCTGAATGAATACATCGTACGCATGCGCATGGGAGGTTTATCGACCGACAGTGCACGACGAAAAAAATGTGGGACGAGGATGTCAGAATGTACCGGAGCCACGGCTTCTCTCCTACACTCACCAAACTGCAAAAAATGGCCTGGAAGGTACCGCAATTTATTTCAGCCAAACTGAAATTCTAAGGATGGGATAGCCAACTGAGACTTTAAAACGTAACATCAGTATACTTTTTTGAGGTTTAATCGTATAATTTACCATTATGCGATTAAACCTTTCATTATTTCATTGATTTTTAGACAAAAATCCAATTACTTTGCAACGGTATTTTGGATAAAAAACAAAAACATAGCGCATGAGAACAAAATATTATGCATACGATCGTTGGGTGAGCCTTTTTATTGTTACTTGTGAGACACTGATTACAGGAGGATTGTTCTATCTGTTGTTCCTCACTACGGAAGATACGCCATGGCACAAGATTCTACAGGCACCGCACCTGCAGGTCATACTGACGGTGATGCTTTGCTACTTCGTATCGGCCATGCAGGCTGGCGTGGTGCTTTACCGGCGTAAGGTATATGCCTACCAGATTCTGAGTAAGGTATTGAGAAGTACAATCTGCTTCGGAATATTATCAGGGGTAGTGTTGGAGCTGGGACGATTCATGGATGCCTGGTCGTATTTCTACCTGACTTTTTTAGGGCTGCTGTTTATTTCGCTATCTGTATTCCGTATCCTCATGCGATGGGGGTTGAAAAGATACCGTTCGAAAGGTGGTAACCTGCGCTATGTAGTGCTGGTGGGTAGTTCAGAAAACAACCGCGAGCTATATTATGAACTGACGACTCAGGACTGGACCGGATTCAGGGTAAAGGGGTATTTCGACTTTGAGCCGAACCCGAAATTTCCACAGGAATGTCCGTACCTGGGAAAGCCCCAGGACGTGAAAGAATACCTGGAAAAGAATGGAAATACGCATTACCTGTTCTGCTGTCTGCCTTCGAAGGAGCATGTCATTATCCGCTCACTAATTGATTACTGCGAGAACCACTTGGTGCATTTCTACAGTGTGCCGAACATTTACAACTACCTGCAGAACCGGGTATATTTCAATATGATAGGAAACGTACCTTTCCTGAGCCTGCGACCGGACCCGCTAAGCCGGATGGGCAACAAGATGCTGAAACGGGCGTTCGACATTGTGTTCTCACTGCTGTTTCTGTGTACGCTCTTCCCGATTATCCTGCTCATTGTGACCATTATCACCAAGCTGACGATGCCGGGACCAGTATTCTTCAAACAAAAACGAAACGGGCTGAACGACAAGGAGTTCTACTGCTATAAGTTCCGGAGCATGAGGGTGAACACACAGGCCGACTCGCTGCAGGCTACCAAGGATGACCCGCGCAAGACACGCTGGGGAAACATCATGCGAAAAACGAGCATCGACGAACTGCCGCAGTTCATCAATGTGCTGCTGGGTGACATGAGCGTGGTAGGTCCCCGACCGCACATGCTGAAACACACGGAGGAATATTCGAAACTGATTAACAAGTATATGGTGAGACACTTCGTGAAGCCGGGTATCACGGGCTGGAGCCAGGTGACGGGCTATCGCGGAGAGACCAAGGAGCTGAAGGATATGGAAGGACGTATCCGTGGAGATATATGGTATATCGAACACTGGAGCTTCGGTCTGGACTTGTTCATCATCTATAAAACGGTGGCAAACGCCATACACGGGGAAAAGAACGCATACTAGAACTTAATGAGAATTTATTTTTAACCAAAGTTTTATGAATCATTTTTTAAGGCGGGGTATCTGCCTGGGAGCATGGGTGGCCGGTTGCGGCATGGCTCATGCACAGCTGGCCGCGGTGAAAACGAACGCGCTGCTGTGGGGGAACCTGACGCCGAACATTTCAATGGAGCTGGTGACAGCTTCCAAATTCAGTCTGGAAGGAACTGTGTTTTACGGGCTGAACAAGACGCCGCTGGATGCCCAGCTGAAAGGGGCACAGGCGGAGTTCAGGTATTGGATTTCTGGAAGACCGATGGCGCGTTCATTCATCGGACTATCTGTAAGCGGCTTAAGGTATACGGTGGTGCACAAGGGGAAAGCGCACCAGGGAGAAGCTGCAGGACCGGGACTGACGTACGGCTATGCCTGGCCGCTGAGTAAACGGTTCAACCTGGAATTCTCGGCCGGAGTGGGTGTCCTGTGGTACAGGGAGAAGAAATATCCGGAGGGTACATACCTGAAAAAAGAAGAGTATAATGCAAACGGAGTGAAGTGTGTGCCGACAGAAATAGCGGTGTCATGCTGCTATTTATTCTAAGAAGCTGAAGCGTATGAATAGGAAAAGAATAAGCCGCATCGGGAAATATGTACTGGTTACGATGCTGCTGACTGCTGTCCCCGCAAGCGGATGGGCGCAGCGAATGATCAAGGTGAGCGGCACGGTTTACAACATTGCGGACAAGAAAAAGAAGGTTCCGTTCTCGGGAAGCGTGGTCTATGTATATAGCTGCAAGACAGTGGCGGCCGCAAAGGACCTGAAGAACAGTCTGGACAAGGATAATACCAATTTCGCACTGTTCATGAACGAAGATGAAAGGGCGGAAACGGATGCCAACGGGTATTACGAGATTCTGGTGCCGGACAACGGGGCACTGGTGTTCAAAGCCGGCCTGAACAAGGCCATTCTGGAAAAGGTGAGCAACCGCATGAAAATAGACGTAGAAGTGGATGACGGTATCTATCTGAAGGAGGTAGTGGTAACGGGAGAACTGAAGCAGATTCAGCCGGAACCGAAGGCCAGCCGACTGATAGGTAACCGTTTTTATCCTTATAATACGTTTCTGGTCCCACATGGAGAAGGCAACAAGTATTCGCGCCTGATTGTGCAGCCGTATGTACTGAACTGTACGACCAACGACACGGTGGCTTTCCTGAAGCCGCTGGTATACGACGGCAAAGAATATCACCTGACCCAGACCCGACGAATGGGGTACGACCTGAAAAGGGATCCTCTGGAGCCTTATATCCAGTCACGGCCGCTGGTGAATGAGCGGATGGTGATTGAATGGCAAGACACGGTGACGGTGCCCGACCCGAACGTGAATTACAGTTGCTATGCGGACTTCTGTATAGAGGACTACAACAATGTTCCGTTCAGAAAAACGTATCAGATTAATACATGCGAGAACAAGCGCCCCCTGAAATTCCTGCAATATGACCTGATAGCCCTGGATATGGATTTCCAGAAATATCCGGAGAAGGCACAGGTGGAGAAGTTTGACACGGAGGACCAGGTGGAGCTCAGCTTTGAAATCAACTCGGACCGGCTGACAGACGACCCGAAGAACCAGGAGAGTCTGGCCGGAATACGGAAAAAACTGAACCTGATTCTGAACGAGCCCGGCGCCATGCTGAAAGAGTTTCACGTCATCGGCAAGGCATCGCCGGAAGGATATTACCAGCAAAACCTGCAGCTGGCCCAGAAACGTATGCAACGGATTCAGCAGGAGGTTATCGGGGTACTCCCCCATGCGGTGGTCGAACGCGTGTATCAGAACCCGCAGGCGGAAGTGGCTTCATGGAACGAGGTGGCCGAACTGCTGGAGAAGGACAGCCTGATGGAAACGGCCGGTTTCATCAGAAAGGTAGTGAGGGAGCTGCCCGACCAGATGAACCGGCAGGGACAGCGAATCAAGGCCTCCAAGGACTACCGTACGGTGATTGTGCCTTACCTGGAGCAGCTGAGACAAGTGAAGTACCTGTGCCGTTATGACATCTACCGGGAACCGACCGACAAGGAGGTGATGGCGGCTTACCGGAGAAAAGGACTGAACGGGATGTACACCCGGTATGAATACTGGAAGCTGCTGCAATTGCTGAAGGACAGTCAGGAAAAGGAGGCGGTGGCACGCAAGGCATACGAGGAATCGCTGAGCATGAAGCGTCCATGGGTGCTGGCCGGAAACACGCTGGCCAAGCTGTACCTGGAAAAGGATGTGACCGACACGCAGATACTGGAACCGCTGATAGACCGTACCATCTTTACCGTGAACTATGAAAGGAAAAACATGGATACGGGAAGAACGGAGATTATCAACCCGATTGAGGTGGTGGTGAACCAGCTGTGCATGTACATCAAAGCGGGCGACTTTGAGAATGCCAGTGTCATGGCCAAGCTGATTCCGGCGGATTACAAGGAATTTGACCTGGTGAAGGCGTACGCATGGGCCATGGGCGGCTATTTTCAGGGAGGGAATACGCCTGAAGAGACGCAGCGAGCCGCAGAGACCTTCCGCACCATCTGTCAGTCGTCCGTACAGAACGAGGCGGTGATGAACCTGGCACTGGAAACGCCGCAGGGAAACGCACAGGCGGAAAAGGTGCTGGAACAGATGGCGGACGAGAGTCCGGTGAAATGGTACCTGAAGGCGGTGACGGAAGCCAGAAAGGGAGACGTAGGACTGACGGAAGCGGCTCTGTATCTGGTGAGATGTTTCAACCTGGACCAGAAGATGATTGTCACTGCCCAGAACGACGGTGAATTCACGAAAGAGATTGTGGAAACGGCGTTGGAGATGTATAAGAATCAGTAATCATGAAAATAAACAGAAAGACTTTATATATAGCTGCCCTCGGCTATTTGTGGATGGGCGGAACGGAAACCATCCTCGCACAGGATGCCACAGCCGATTCGGTAAAAACCGGCTTTTTCAACGCGATGGATTATGTGAGACAGAAAAGGTATATCCCTGCCGGAAGAGCGATTGACCCCAAGGCCAGGGGATGGAATTCTTCCTTGTCGATTTTTGCTGGTGCCGGGAAACTGGGAGGCGGAGCGGCAGGCCCCTACTCCAAAGAATTCGGTATCGCCTTCACAAAGGATGTAACCTCGTTCAACAGTTACCGTCTGGCCGTAGAAGGGGCGGTGAACGAACAGATTGGAAGAGGCGGCGTGGAAATAGCGCACATGTTCCGGATACTGGATTACCTGAGAGGCTACAAGGACGACCTGCGATGGGACCTGGAAACGGTAGTGGGTATCGGCATCTACGGGACGAAAAACAAGGTTTCAAAGGAACGTTTCGTAGCTGGAGGCATACACGGCGGACTGCACGTGAACTACCATCTGCACAACCACCTGGACCTGTTTCTGGAACCGAGGGTGAATCTTTTTACCGACGGCATCAACGGGCTGGAGTCACAGAAGAGATATGACATCGGTGCCCAGGCGATGGCCGGACTGACTTACCGGTTTACCGGACTGAACAAGACTTCCGGTCCTTCGGCCAACTCCGGCGCACTGGACAACCTGTTCTACGAAATTTATGCGGGTATTCAGGGAGATTATTCTGCCAGAATACGAAAGGCACCGATAATGAACGGGGTACTGGAACCCGTAGGTCCGGTAATGGGTATCAGCATGGGAAAATGGTTCCTGCCTTTCGGGATAAGGGGAACTTTATTTGCCGGAGTGCATAATACCCTCTCCGAGAAGGGCACTGAAAAGATAAAAGAAGGCTACGGAGGCATGCGACTGGAGGCTATGGTCAACCTGAACCGTCTGTTCGACGACCGGGTGACTGACCCCCGACTGGAAGTAAACCTGATGGGAGGTGCGGAAGCCGGATTCGTGGCACACCGGGGAGCGACTTACGCCCGCAAAGTCAGACCTTTCACCGGACCGACACTCGGAGGACAGCTGGTGTATGCCGTAAACGACCACATCGGCGTATTCGGGCAGGCACGCTGGAGCAAGAACAGCTATACGCAAAATTTCTTGCACGGAACGAGCAGCAAACGCCGCATGCAGAACCTGAGCATAGAAATGGGGGTGCAGTACAGAAGACGCGAAGAATGTATTACCCGTCACCAATACCTGTTTGAACCCTATAACTTTGTATCGGTCGGCATGGGAGCAAATTACCCGATGCGTACCGGAGACCAGCAGCTGAAGGCCATGATGAAGCACCTGGGACAACAATTCTATGTGGGGTATGGAAGAAGATGGAGCAAATACTCATCGGTTAGAGGATACATCGAAATGGCGCATTATCCTTACAGTGTGAGCAAGCATGTATATCCCTTTACCCTCGGAGCGGACTACCTGGTAGACCTGAGTAGCCTGGCCGCAACGTATAACCCGGAAAGAATCTTTACGGTGGAAGGCCTGGCGGGTATTTTATACACGCACCACGGAACGGCACAAAAGGACTATTTCGGCGTACAGGCCGGGCTGAAAGAAACCGTGCGGATAAATGACCAATGGGGTGTCTTTGCGGAAGAAGTGCTGAGGGGCTACAAGGGAGCCATCACCCCGGGGGCCAGAACCTTGACGGAGAAGGGAATCTCCCTGCTTCCGTATGCGAATTTAGGGGTGAACCTGTACTTTTAGGCAGTTTTTTTATTAAACCTCACACATTTTGATAGATATCTTATCATTCCTTATCACGGTTTGGAAATATTGTATTATCTTTGACGCAGAATTAATAATTACATGAATATGAATAGTAGAATTTACATTCTGGCTATTGCACTGATGACAGGTGTAGGTGCAATGGCGCAAAACACGCAGCAAAACAGCAACGTAGAAAAGATTGAAAAATACACTGTACAGACCAACTTGTTTGGCGACAACTTGTTTGTAGGAGCCAACATCGGTGCACAGATGTATGTAGGCGACTACATTTCTAAAGGAAAAGCCGGCAAACTGATTACTCCGACATTCGAAATCAATGTAGGAAAATGGTTTACTCCGGGCATCGGATTGAGACTGGGATTCGGTGGTTACCAGGCTAAAGGTTACTCAGTTAAAGATGGAGGTTTTGCCTACAAGCGCGTAGATACCAACTTGTATCGCACCAAATGGGGAATCCTGCACTTGCACGGTGATGTAATGCTGAACTTCACCAACCTGTTCTGCGGCTACCGTGAAGACAGATTGTACAACGCAATTCCTTACGTAAGCATCGGTTACCTGCGCGGTATCGACAATAACGAAAACGAATTGTCAGGAGGTATCGGATTCATCAACCGTTTCCGTTTGAACAAGGCTTGGGACTTGAACTTGGAATTGAAAGGAAACATCAACAACGACGTGATGGACGGTATCCGTGGCGGAAAGAATATGGAAGGTTCTGCAGCCATCATGGTAGGTGCAACTTACCGCTTCAACCGCAGAGACTGGACTAAGGGTACCGGTATCTCGGCTGCTGAAATGCAGGCTGTACAGAATCAGCTTAAGAGCATGAACGAAGAAAATGCCAGCTTGAGAAACCGCGTAAATGCACTGGAAGAAGAAAAACGTAACCAGCCGGTTGTAACTGAAACCAAGGCTAGCAACAAGCTGCCGGATGCAACTGAATATGTAGCGTTCTTCGACATCAACAAGGCTTACCTGAGCGAAAAAGAAGCAGTGAATCTGGAAGCTTATGCAAACCTGATCAAGAAGTATCCTGAAAACAAATTCATCATCACAGGATATGCTGACAAGCAGACTGGTTCGGCTGAATTCAACGAACGCCTGAGCAAGCTGAGAGCAGAAGCTGTATACAATACACTGGTAGATAAATATGGTGTAGACAAGGATCAGCTGACAATGGAATACAAAGGTGGTGTTGACACTATGTTCCGCGAAAATCCGCGTCTGAGCCGCGCCGCTATCATCCGCATGGCAAAATAAAAAAAACACTAAAATCATAGGAAATCGCTGCACTTCCTTGAAAAAGGAGATGCGGCGATTTCTTTTTTTCATTCTTTCTCTTACATTTGCAAACTAACCTTTTTTACGTAACTTTTTAAACGAATTTAGATATGATCATAGCTGTTGACTTTGACGGTACTATTGTGGAACACCGCTATCCGGAAATCGGACGGGAAAAGCCTTTTGCCTTTGACACACTGAAAATGCTGCAAAAAGAGGGGCATCGGCTGATTTTGTGGACTGTAAGAGAGGACAAGCTGCTGGAAGAGGCCGTGGATTTCTGCCGACAGCATGGAGTGGAATTTTATGCGGTCAATACGAACTATCCGGAGGAACAGGAGGCGCATCAGCATTTCTCGCGGAAGCTGAAGGCGGATGTGTTCATTGACGACCGCAATCTGGGGGGAATGCTCGACTGGGGAAGCATTTACCGCATCATACATTACCGCCTGAAAATTGCGGATCTGGTGGCCGAAACGCTGGATGAAAGGCTGGAAGAGGGCATCGAACGCCGGAAACAGGAGAAGAAGAAAAGACAGGGCTTGTTTGGCAAGCTGTTCGGATGAGACACATCCGGAGAAGATACGAAAGAAGCTGTTTCACACACGGAGCATTCCGACAGTGAAACAGCTTCTTTTATTGTATCCCTTTTGGGGAGAATTATTCTACGTAGAGCACCAGTCCCTTAAGGTATTCACCTTCCGGATGGTAGATGTTGACCGGATGGTCACCCGGCTGGGTGAGCTGGTGAAGAATGCGCACGCTGCGTCCGCTCTGTGCAGCGGCGGTAAACACGGCGTTACGGAAGTCCTGCTTGTTCACCACCTGCGAACAGGAGAAGGTAAAGAGGATGCCGCCCGGACGTATCTTTTCGAAGGCCTTGGCATTGAGCTTGGTGTAACCGCGAAGGGCATTGCGCAGGGCATCGCGGTGCTTGGCAAAGGCCGGCGGGTCGAGGATAATCAGGTCGTACTGGTCGCCCATGCGGTCGAGGAACTTGAAGGCATCTTCCGCAAAGGCCTGGTGACGGGTATCGCCGGGGAAGTTGAGGGATACGTTCTCGTTGGTCAGGTCGATGGCCTTGGCAGAGCTGTCTACCGAGTGAACGAGGTTGGCCCCTCCCCTCATGGCATAGAACGAGAAGCCACCGGTGTAGCAAAACATGTTGAGCACGTTACGGCCCTTGGCATAGCGTTCCAGCAAGGCACGGTTCTCACGCTGGTCGACGAAGAAACCGGTCTTCTGTCCCTTGAGCCAGTCTACGTGGAACTTCAGTCCGTTCTCCATGGCCACGTTCTCCGGACTTCCGCCTTTGAGGAAGCCGTTCTCAGTAGCCAGTAGGTCGGCCTTGAAGGGCAGTGTGGTTTCTGATTTATAATAGATGTGCTGGATGACGTCGCCCATCACTTCTTCGAGGGCTTCGGCCACTGCCATACGGTCGAGGTGCATGCCGGCAGAGTGTGCCTGCATGACGGCGGTATGGTCGTACACGTCAATAATCAGTCCGGGCAGGTTATCGCCCTCGCCGTGTACCAGACGGTAGGTGTTGTTCTGAGGATTGCCCAACACGCCCAAGGCACAGCGGAGGTCTTTGGCCACCTGCAGGCGGCGTACCCAGAACGCGTGGTCGATGGGTTCCTGACGGAAGGACAGCACACGCACGGCGATGCTGCCAATCTGGAAATGTCCGCAGGCAATGAATTCTTTCTTGGAGGTGTAGACATCTACTACTTCACCTTCTTCCGGCTCTCCTTCCACACGGGCGATGGCTCCGGAAAAAACCCAGGGATGGAAACGCTTGAGCGATTCTTCCTTTCCGGGTTTGAGAAATACTTTCTTATAGCTCATTTGTATGGTTTAAGTGATTAATCTTCGAGAATGTGTTCAGGGGCTTCCGTGCGTATCACGCGGTACTTGCCCGAAAGGCGAAGCTCTTCCAGGTACTGGTAGATGCGTACGCAGGCCCAGGCATCGGTGGCGGCATAGAGCTGCTGTGCCTCGGTCAGGGTGTCGGCCTCCCAGTTGGACAGGCGCTGGCTCTTGGAAATCTTTTCCTGAAAAAGGAGGGCATAGATTTTCTGCAGGCTCTTTTCTTCGATGCCGAAAGAGGCCACGTAGTCCTGCAGTTCCACCCAGTTGCCCATGCGCGGGTCTTTCTGATTGCGGCGGCGCAGCATGGCGAAATCATCTTTCAGCGACAGGCCGATTTTGAGCACATCGTTCTGAAGGAACTCTTCCAGGAAATCCGGCAGTCCGAGGTGGTTCAGGCGGAACAGGAAGCAGGTGTCGTAAGTAGAGACCTGCAAGAGGGCCACCTTGTTGACGGCTCCCTTCCGGAACGAAGGGCGTGTTTCGGTGTCCACCCCCACCAGTACATGGGTATTGAGGTAATCGATGGCCTTGCGGGCCTCGGCCTCGGTGTAAATCACGAAGATGCGACCGGGGAAAGAGACTTTGGGTAACTCCGCAACGATTTTCTTATCTATTTTACTCTGTAGTTCTACCATTCAGTTTACGGGTTTAGGGTTATTCGTCATCGCCCATGTCAAGGCCTTCGTAGAGTTCTTCTTCGGTGCAGTTATCTTCGTAGAGTGCGGAATCTTCCTCTTCCTGACTGCTGTGCGAAAGCTGGCGGTACTTCACGTCGTGAAGGGCACGCATCACATTGACCAGGCGCTGGCCCCAGAACTCGGCAAAGAGTTCACGGCAGATAGCTAAGGAGTCGTTCATGGTGTGCTCCAGGCCCAACTGGAACACGCAGATGAAATCCTTGATGGGCTGGTAAATGTCGGCCAGGCTTTCGGAAATGTTCTGATGGATGGGAGTATCACTATAGGCCATGTCATCGAGGAACACCTCGAGGTAGTCATCGTATTCGCCCAAGAGAGAGGCGATGGAGCCGCGAAGCACTTCGTAATCGGTCTCGGTCACGAAGGTTTCCGGGTCGGCATCTTCCATCCGCTCGCAAGCAGGAAGCAACGAAGCCTTCAGGTATAAAAGGGGAAGGAGTTTCAGGGACTTGTCGACGAAATCCCGACAACGCATATCGGACACACGCTCCATAAATCCACAGAACTCGGCAGCCACTGTCACGAACTCGACTGCGTTTTTATCGAATATTACTTGAGAGTTTTTTTCTTCCATATTCATGCTTATTGACGTGCAAAGGTACAAAAAAAATTTCTCAGTTTTAGTTTTATTCGTACATTTGCATGTATGTTTAGTTAATTCGAATCATCATGCAAACCAAAAAAACAGATACAAGCAAAAGTGAAAAAGCGGCTGCCATGGCCGGAAAAACATGGACTATCCTGAAAAGTGAGACTACCGCGTTCGTCATCGGACTGCTCTGCGTCATCTTCGGCGTGTACTTGCTGCTGGCTTTCAGCTCGTTCTTCTTTACGGGAGGAAACGACCAGAGCATTCTGTCGCATCCCAACCCGTCGGAGCTGCTGGAAACGGGCAACCGCATACAGAACTATGCCGGAGCACGGGGAGCACAGCTGGCGCAATTCCTGATTAACGACTGCTTCGGGTTTTCGGCTTACTGTATCATTATCTTCTTAGTGGTGGCCGGCATGAAGCTGATGAAGGCGTACGAGTTCCGCATCCGTTACTGGTTCTTAGGCTGTGCCACGGTGATGGTGTGGCTCTCTGTAACCTTAGGATTTGCATTCGGAGGACTGCTGGAAGATTCTTATATTTATCCGGGGGGACTGCACGGCTACAACGTGAGCCTGTGGATTCGCTCGCAAATCGGTGCGCCGGGATTGATTCTGGTGCTGCTGGCTACGGCCATATTGTTCGGCGTGGCACTGACCCGACAGACCATGGGCGTAGTGAGAAAGGCACTGAATCCGCAAAAGGGAAATAACGCAGCCATGGCAGAGGAGGTAACTCCCCAGCCGGAACCGACCTACCGGAAGCCGGTAGTGGACGAACCGGAAGTGACCGCTGCGGAGGATGAATCGGAGAAGAAGGAAAAGAAAGAAAGTTTCTGGAAGAGCTGGACGCACCGGAAACCGAAACAGAAAAAAGAGGAGGAAGAGACTCCGCAGGAAGAACCGGAGAAAGCGGCTGAACCTGTCAAGGAGGAACCGGAGAAGGTGGTCGTGAAAGAGGAACCGGCACCGGAGCGTGTCATTGACCTGCCCATTGATACTGAGGAAGAGGATGAGAAGAAGCACCCTTTTGAGGTGAAGCCGGCCCTGGAGGAAGACTTCGACAAGGAAGAAGAGGAGCCGGCATTTGAGGTCAGCAACGATACCAAGGAAGAGGATCAGGCTTACCGGGGAGACGTGTCGCAGCCGTACAACCCGCGCCTGGACCTGGAGTTTTACCGCTTCCCTACCCTCGACTTGCTGAATACGTATCAGAACGACGATCCGGACATCGACATGGAAGAACAGAATGCCAACAAGAACCGCATCATCAAGGTGCTGCGCAGCTTCGGCATTGAAATCAGTTCCATCAAGGCCAGTGTGGGTCCGACCATTACCTTATATGAGATTACGCCGGCGGAAGGGGTACGTATCTCGAAAATCCGTAACCTGGAGGACGACATCGCCCTGAGTCTTTCGGCACTGGGTATCCGTATCATCGCACCGATTCCGGGCAAGGGTACCATCGGTATCGAAGTGCCAAACGCGAACCCGCACATCGTACCCATGAGTTCTATCCTGACCAGCAAGAAGTTCCAGGAAACAACCTTCGACCTGCCGGTGGCACTCGGAAAGACCATTACCAACGAGGTGTTCATGGTGGATCTGGCCAAGGCGCCCCACATGCTGGTGGCCGGTGCGACAGGTCAAGGTAAGTCTGTGGGACTGAATGCCATCGTGACTTCCCTGCTCTACAAGAAGCACCCCAGTGAACTGAAGTTCGTCATCATCGACCCGAAGAAGGTGGAATTTGCCATCTATGCGCCGATTGAACGCCATTTCCTGGCCAAGTTGCCCGACGGAGAGGATGCCATCATCACCGACGTGACGAAGGTAGTACAGACACTGAACTCGCTGTGTGTGGAAATGGACAACCGTTACAAGCTCTTGCAGAACGCAGGATGCCGTAACATCAAGGAATATAACGCGAAGTTTATCAACCGCCAGCTGAACCCGGAGAACGGTCACCGCTTCCTGCCTTACATCGTCATCATCATTGATGAGTTCGGCGACCTGATTATGACAGCCGGCAAGGAGGTAGAACTGCCTATCTGCCGTATCGCCCAGCTGGCCCGTGCGGTGGGTATCCATGCCATCATCGCTACCCAGCGTCCGACCACGAACATCATTACGGGTACCATCAAGGCCAACTTCCCGGCGCGTGTGGCTTTCCGTGTGGCTTCCATGATGGACTCACGTACCATCCTCGACCGTCCGGGAGCCCAGCAGCTGATCGGTAAGGGAGATATGCTGGTTCTGATTACCGGAAGCAGCGAGCCGACGCGTGTTCAGTGTGCGTTTGTCGATACGCCGGAAGTGGAACGCATCGCAGAATTCATCGGCAAGCAACAGGGCTATCCTACAGCCTTCATGCTGCCGGAATACGTGGATGAGAATGCAGAACCCAGCAGTGCAGCCGACGTGGACATGAACCGTCTGGACCCGCTCTTTGAAGAAGCGGCCCGTCTGGTCATCTACCATCAGCAGGGTTCCACTTCGCTGATTCAGCGTAAATTCTCCATCGGCTACAACCGTGCGGGACGCATCATGGACCAGCTGGAAAAGGCGGGCATCGTAGGTCCGGCCAACGGTAGCAAGGCGCGCGACGTGCTTTGTCTGGATGAAAACGATTTACAAATGAGAATGAGCAGCCTGAAGGATTAAACGGACTGCCCTCTAACCCATAAAAACGATTGTGACAGGTATGAAAAAGATTTTTCTTCTCGTCCTGCTGATGGGAGTCGCCTTGTGTCAGGCTGTGGCCCAACAGGACGCAAAAGCTGAAAGCATATTAAGCAAGATGGCGGACAGCTACCGGAAAGCCGGCGGCATCAGTCTGACTTTTGGAGGTACACAACAAGGAAAGCTGTTGCTGAAAGGCAACAAGTTCTGCCTGGAGAGCGGAGGCATCAAGACCTGGTTCGACGGAAAGACGCAGTGGAGTTACGTGGAGCAAAATGAAGAGGTGAACGTGTCATCCCCCACCCCGGAGGAGATACAGAGCGTTAACCCGTATGCGTTGCTGACATCTTACAAGAAGGGCTTCAACTACCGTTACGTGGGCGAAAAGACCCGTCAGGGGAAGCGGGGACATGAAATCATTCTGACCCCGAAGACCTCGCAGGACATTAAAAGCATCACACTGAACGTAAAGGAAAACAGCTCACCCGTGTACATTGCCATCCAGCTGCAGAACGGAGAGAAACAAGAGTTTCAGATTTCGTCGTACCGCACGGGAGTGAACCTGCCCGACGCGGTGTTCCGTTTCGACAAAAGCAAGTATCCGGGAGCGGAAATCATTGATTTAAGATGACATCATCCGATGTATCGAGAATAGAACTTTGAGCCAAGTAAGAGGGGGTTTCGGCATAGATATACATGACGCTGCCCCCTTTTATTGCATCTATAATGGGGCGCGACACGGAAGTGGGCAATGCCGGACATCCGAAGCTCCGTCCCAACCGTCCGCCACGACTGGCCACGGAGGGGTCTGCGTATGTGGCCCCGTGCACCACAATGGCACGTTCGCGGGCCCGGTCGTTAATCCCTTTCTCCAGTCCGTCAAGAATGAGCGAATAGCCGTTTCGTCCCTGATAGGTGGAAGCCGTCAGGTAAAAGCCCAGTGAGCTTTTGTAGGAGCCGTATTCGTTGGAAAAAGAAGTGGCATAGTTTCCACCGCTGTTCTTTCCGTGTGACACTACCGAGGAATACAGCATCCGACGGTGCTTCATGTCGAACACGTACAGACGCTTTTCCGTGGAAGGCTTGGAAAAGTCAATCAGGGTCAGCACATCGCGCTTGCGGTTCTTGATGCGGTTATATCCCGTCACCGCCTGCTTGAAGGCCCGCCAGTTGACCACCCCTTCCAGCTGCATGGAATGGTAGAGCGACACGACCTCATCGGCCGCCTTGACCGCTGCTGCAGGGGATTCAGTAGGAACAGACTCTCCTTCCGCCGTGAAATACGCACAGGGGAAAGACAGGAACATGGCAGAAAGAAAAAATTTGATGATATGATTTTGCATGACTTTTTACGACCTGAAAAATATTCGGCCGCAAAGTTACGGATTTTCTGCCCTTCTTCTTCCGTAAAGAGAGTTAATTTTATAGAAATCACTCGATTACAATCACCAGTGACCGTTCCGTCGGTGCCCAGTCGTACACAAACTTGGCATGCGAGGTGGCATTGCGCACACACATGTGCGAACGGGGCGTGGTGCCCAACGACCAGCTGTATTCAATCATCGCCGTGCGAGGCACGTTGACCGGCACCCCGTGAATGTAGGCTCCGTTGGTGAAGCGGCTGGCATACGGTGCATAGCCTCCGGTGGCCGCAGAACCGTCTTTCAGGAACACCATACGCGACTTTTTCTGCTGCACCACAAACATGCCGAGCGGCGTTTCCTGCGCATACGGCGGACGGTGCATGCCCGTAGTGGCCGGATTCATGCTGCGGATGGCCCAGGTACCTTCTTCCAGACGTTCCAGGGTGGCAATGTTCTGGTCGCCCCGGTCCACCACGACCACATGGTTAAACTGCGTGCTGTCGGACAACAGCTTGACGTAGCGGCGCGGCACCCACCATTCTCCCTCGATGGAGACCGGTGACACGCGATAGAAACTGCCCGTCTCGCCCAGGAAAGACACCAGCGCCCCGTCGCGTCCGTAGCGTTCGGGCACCAGCGTATCCGAAGGAAGATACAGCGGCACCGACTGATAACGTTCCACTCCCAGCGTATCGGCAATGCGCCGGTACACATTCTGCGTGTATTTCCGCACCAGCGGAGCTTCACGGTTCACATTCTTGTAATTCTGGAATATCGCCCAGCGGTTGGCATCGTACTGAAGATTCTCGATAAAAGCCAGGCATTTGCGTATGGCATCCCATTTGAATGAACGGACGGTGTCCTGATACGGATACTCATCCTTCAAGGTGTATTTGTCAAAAAGAAGTTCCTTCGCCAAGATGATGTCGGCAGCGGTCAGCGGTTTACGCTCAAACGGCAGAATCTCTTCCACCTCCATGCTGTCGGGAGATGCCGTCTCCGACACGATGGGTTGCGACATCGGTTGTTCCACCCCACGGCCTGCTTCCTCCCGGCAACCGCAAAGGAGACACAAGAAGCATATTAAGCCTGTCAGTCGTTTCATAATGAAGGGTTATAAGGTTGGAACAAAGATAATAATTTTTACTAAAAAACCGCAGGAAAATGCAAAAAATCAGCGACTTTCTGTAAAGAAAGCACGACTTCCGGCACTTTCTCCAATTACTCGTCCAGGATACGGGCCGTCTCCACTTTTTCCAGTCGCGCACGCAGCTTTCCCATCATCGACTTGCGGATGCGCAGACGCATCAAGCAGTCCATGTCGTACGACTGTTCCAGTATCTCGGGCGACTCTTCCTTGACGATGCGCATGATGTCGTTCATGAAAGGATATTCGAACGCCACGGCCACGTCTTCGTCCACCGTCTTCTCGATGACCGGAGCTTCATCCAGTGCCAGCGAAGCCGCCATGCGGTAGGCCACAATCAGACCGCTCGTCCCCAGCTTGATACCGCCGAAATAACGCACCACGATGACCAGCACATCGGTCAGCTCGCGCGAGTTAATCTGTCCGAGGATGGGCTTTCCGGCCGTACCCGACGGTTCGCCGTCGTCGTTGGCCCGGAAGTTCTCGCCGCGGGGACCCAGCCGCCAGGCATAGCAGTGGTGCGTGGCATCGTAGTAGCGCTTGCGCAGCTCGTCGAGCTGCGTGCGGATTTGCTCCTCGTTTCGGACCGGATAGGCGAAGGCGAGGAACTTGCTGCTCCGCTCGCGGCTGTGGCTTTCGGCCGGCGCGGCGATGGTGCGGTAACTGTCCGACTGCTGTTCCATCAGCGTACCTTCATGAAGATTCGCTCCCAGCGGATGTTCGACGGGAACTTTTTGGCGGCATCGAGCGACAGCCAGACGAACGACGCCTTGCCGACGATGTGGTCCTCGGGCACGAATCCCCAGAATCGCGAATCGGCCGAGTTGTGGCGGTTGTCACCCATCATCCAGTAGTAGTCCATGGCGAAGGTGTAGTGCTTCGCCTCGACGCCGTCGATGAAGATGCGGCCGTCGCGCTCCTCCAGCTCGTGGCCTTCGTAGGTTTCGATGATACGGCGGTAGAGCTGCAGGTTGTCGGGCGTCAGCTCGACCGTAGCGCCGCGGGCCGGCACCCAGACCGGACCGTAGTTGTCCTGGCTCCAGCGCGCCTCGCCCCATTGGGGGAAGACGTCGTCGTTGGGGGCGTAGACATAACGGCGCATCGACAGCACGTTGTCCAGCTTGTCCAGCTCGGCGGCCGCCTTGGCCGTGAGGGTCATGTAGTAGACCGAGCCGTTGCCGCTGTATTCGGTCACCCCGAGGTTGTCGAGCGCATACTGGGTGAGCGGCGAGGAGGTCTGCACCAGATACATGTACTGCTTGCCCGGCACGTCGTCCTCCTCGCGGCCGTTGATATGGACGGCTCCGTCGACCACCGAAAGCGTATCGCCCGGCAGGGCGACGCAGCGCTTGATGTAGTTCTCGCGCTTGTCGACCGGGCGCGTGATGACCGTATATTCGTCGAAGAGGCGGCGACGGCCCTCCTCCTTGCCGTAGGTCTGCTCATAGGCGCGCAGTTCGTCGTAGTAGGTGACGTTCTGCTTCTCGAGCAGCACCGTGTCGCCGGCCGGGAAGTTGAAGACCACCACATCGCCGCGGCGCACGCGCCCCAGCCCCTTGAGCCGGTGGTAGGGCCACTTGACCGCCTCGGAGAAGGATTTGCACGTGGTCGAGAAGGGCATCGTGTGATGCACGAAGGGGAACGAGAGCGGGGTATTGGGCATCTGGGGCCCGTAGGCCACCTTGCTCACATAGAGGTAGTCGCCGATGAGCAGCGACTTCTCCATCGACGAGGTGGGAATCACGTACATCTGGAATACGAAGATGTGGACCAGCGAGGCCACGACCGTGGCGAAAACGATGGCGTTGACCCACTCGTAGACCGTCTTGTAGGCCTTGCTCTTCTTGCAGAGTTCGGCGTTGTGGCGCCACACGTAGCGGTAGAAGAGGCGCGAGATGTAGAGGTCGTAAATCACCACGAGGCCCAGAAGCAGCCACAGGTTGCCCGTCCAGACGACGAACCAGAGCGTGTAGAGCAGCGAGGCGAGCGTGAAGCCCACCCATTTGTTGCGAAGAATCGCCTTGAGTTTATTCATCATGTCGTTCGATTGACTTCCTGCGCCGGAGCCGCATCGGAACCCGAAACGGGTCGCCGCGACGCCGCATCGCGGAAGGTGCGTTGTTGATTACTTCAGAGTTGGTTACTTCAGAAGGTCCTCCATCGAGTAGACACCGCTGCGGCCGCAAAGGAACTCGGCCGCCACGACGGCGCCGAGCGCCAGCGTACGGCGGTTCTTGATGGTATGGCGCAGTTCGATGCGGTCGTCCTCCGATTCGTAGGTCACCGTATGGATGCCGGGCGTCATGCCTTCGCGCACGGAGTGGATTTCAATCTGGTCCGCAGCGGCAGGGGCGTCGTTGACCCAGCCCCGTTTCGACGCGAGCTCGGCGATGATGCCTTCGGCCAGGGTGATGGCCGTACCGCTCGGGGCATCCTTCTTCTGAGTGTGGTGCACCTCCTCGATGGAGACCTCGTAGCCGCCCACACGGTTTACGAGTGCTGCGAGCTGGCGGTTGAGCCGGAACATCAGGTTGACGCCCAGGCTGTAGTTCGAGGCGTAGAAGA
>OHBW01000317.1_pt1 | contig 23270 bp, 20 predicted proteins | sample 1577411 | NCBI WGS metagenome assembly OHBW01 (sample SAMEA3879534, study PRJEB24766) | human gut metagenome | biome: human-associated habitat; feature: feces | place: USA | collected 1985/1987 | reverse complement strand
GTCAATTCTAAATTATCGTAACAAGCCGACGTCAAATTTGCCCAGCTAGAGATGACGCATCATAATCGCTCTGTCAGGAGCTACACATGAGCGACAAGCGAGGAGTGGAGAGGTCCATGAGCTCATTGTATATAATGCGTTAGCGGGTGGAATGTACGCAGCCCTGTAGGAATATCGGGATTTTGCCCCATTCGATTCTTTTTTGTATCTTAGTGGAGGAGCTGAGAGGTGTTCAGCTTCTTTGTTTCATCCCCCCCCTATTAACCCGAAAACGTATGAAAAGAAACTTATTTGCAATAACCCTGCTCGTACTTAGTATGCTTCTTCTGGTCGCTTGTAATCAAGACAGCGGTCTAAAGCATAGTGAGCCAAATACGAAGAGTATCAATAGTCTCACAGCTCTCTACCCTAGTGCCACCGATGTAACCTGGCGCGTCAAGGGACAGTACGACATAGCTTCTTTCAAGCTACCAGCCTCTGCTCCCCGACAAGCGGGCACATCTCAAGGTGACAACGAGATTGACATGGAGGCGTGGTTTGTCTCACAAGACGGCTCGTGGCGCATGTCCAAGGAGAGCGAGATGGACTTTGATCAGCTACCCGAAGCAGTGCAAAAGGCCTTTAAGCAGAGCATCTATGCCGAGTGGAAGGTAGACGATGTCGTACGCCTCGAGCGCGAGGGCGCCGAGACGCTCTATGTCATCGAGGTGGAGCAAGGCAATCAGGAGATGCATCTCTTCTATAGCGTTGACGGCATTCTCGTACGTGCAGAGGCAGACCTAGACGACGACTACGAGGGTCAAATCGTAGCTTCTGTGCCAAGCTTTGTACAGGCGTTCCTCCAGAAAACCTATCCCGATGCGCGCATCATAGAGATTGACGAGGAGGATGGCATGATCGAGGTAGAGATCTTAGATGGTCGCATACAGCGTGAGATCCTCTTCCAGCAGGACGGCACGTGGGTCTCCACATGTACAGAAGACATCTTACTATCAGAGGTACCTGAGGCAGTACTCACGGCATTCAAGAACTCTGAGTATGCCAACTACACGATTGACGAGATCGAGCACTTTATCACCCCTGACAAGGAGTTTTACCGCTTTGAGCTGGAGCTCAAGGGCGCGAAGGATATCAAGATTGATATTACCCTAGCGGGAGAGATCTCCATCGCTCCAAGTAAGGATCAGGACAATCATAATGACTCAAAAAGCTATAACCTGCCAGATGCAGTGCGACAGATCATTGAGTCAAAGTATCCTGGTGCCCAAATCAAAGATGTAGACTATGAGAATGGGCTGCTAGAGGTAGAGATCATCCATGAGGGTCGTGACAAGGAGGTATACTTCACAGACAGCAGCGTCTGGAGCTACACCAGCTGGGAGCTTTCCAAGCAGGAGGTACCTGTAGCGGTGCTGGATGCGCTAACCAAGGCTTACCCCAACGATGTTATTGCTGATGACATTCACTTTGTTGAGACGCCACAGGGAGAGTACTACGCCTTCGAGCTAGAGCGTGGCAACGACATTGAGGTCTTCATCACTCCAGCGGGCGAGATCGTAGACAGCCCTATACCAGGCATCAAGCTCTAATCACGCATCCTGCTACACCTCTCTCTCCGAGGTAGCAGACACAGCAAAGAGAGTAAATTGGTCTGTATGTAGCAGCAGGTCATCTCTATATCAGGCTAGTCATAAGATTTGCTGATAAAACGAAGCAGTCCCGCAAGGAGTCTACAGCGATGTAGTGCTCCCTGCGGGACTGCTTTATTTGTTGGTGCGAAGCTCTTGCTCGGCAGCGACCCAAGTGACGCCGACCGTCTTGATGCCCGCTAGTGTTGCCGCCCCGTTGATTGCCTTAGCTCAATGGTGTAGAGCCCCAGGTGAATCTACGGAGGCGAGGGTACGAGAGCCTCCGCAGAGCTACGATCCGAGCATAAGTGGAGCGTGCTGGGAGTCTCTAGTCAACTGTGTTATCGTACGATGAGCCATCCGCTATGCTCCTCGGTGATCACAAGGTACTTACCAGATGGATAAGTAGACAGATCTATCTCGCCGTGTCCCAGAGCATCTGCCTGAATGGTTGCCATACGCTTACCCTCTTGCGTATAGATAGAGATGTCGCTGTAGGGCTTGAGACCATACACTCTCGCTAAGTCTCTTGCAGGATTGGGTGTGATTGTGAGCTCCTGTCTCTTCGTCGGATCAGCTATGCTATTAACACTGCGGAATGTGACGGTGATCTCGACATCCTTGGGGATCCGCTCAGGGTCAGTCACGTCTAGTACTTTTGCTGTGCCGCCCTCTCCGACAGATAGTGTCACGTGGAGGAATGTTGTATCGCTCCCCTCGTATGGGATGAGATCCTTGGTCTCAGGGTTGAAGTCGTAGACAGTCCATCCCTTGGCGATTGCCTCTGCGACTTGAGCTTTGAGGATTACGTTTTGCTCGTTGTCGCTATGCGTATTGACTGCAACCAGTTTGGCAGACTTCTTTTGTGGCAAAGATGTCACGAGAGCCTGCATATCGTTGGGGTAGATACGATTCTCAATGCACCATAAACTGCCTAATTCGGGGTTTTGTGACAGATCTATCTTCTTTATCGAGTTATGCTCTACAGACATCACCTGTAGCTTAGGACAGTGTGACACATCAATCTCTTGTAGCTGATTACTCTCAGCTGCTAGTACGGTGAGCTGCTCAAGCTTAGAAAGGTCTAGCGCGGAGAGCTCGTTCTTGTAGCAATCTAGTCGTACGAGCTTGGTCTGTGCAGAGAGGTCTATATCCGTGAGCTTGTTATTGGCTACGAGTAGCCAGGTGATAGCTACGTTGTTGGCTAGGTTTAGGTGTTCTAGATTGTTATTTCCTAGATCTACAACCTTTACATTAGGACACCCACTCAGATTGATAGCTGTCAGCTGATTGTTGGCCGCCTTGAGCATTGTAAAGGAGGGGTGACTCTCTCCGAGCTTGAGGCTCTGAAGCTGGTTGTCAAAACAGTAAACCTCGTATAGAGCCTTACATTTAGATAGGTCCAGCTGCTGGAGCTTATTTTGCTGGCAGTAGAGTCCCGATAGGTTCGTGTTTTCTCCTATCTTTAGCTCCGTGAGCTGATTGTCTGAGCAGTTGAGCGTTTGTAGACATGAGATGCCAGATAGATCTATTGCTGTGAGCTTGATCTTTTTGCATCCTAGGTCGGTTATCTCCCCCGTCAGCTTGATCGTAGGCGAGGTCACCGTATACTGATTACCTTCGAAGGTTGATTCGCCCGTAGGGTTGAGTCCCTCGATAATTGGATCCTCCCAGTTGTCTGTCTCGAAGGAAAGCCAAATGGTGTCTCCGACAGAAGTCTCCGTGGTGAGCACGATCGTTGGGGTGGTGGTCTGTGTCTTATCGCCAGGAGTCTGAGCAGTAGCCAAGAGTGGCCATGTCAGGAGTAAGGCACAGAGCAATGTTTTCGTAGCTGTTTTCATGACTTATATCTGTTTTTAAGTTGGTGTCGTCGGTAGCTTACCTATTGATAAGAATCAGTGAATGAAGGAGTAACTCGGACTATTCACAGGCAAATATACGTAATTGCTTAGTACTATGCTACAAGCATTTGTCGAGCAAGTCTCACATTGCGGGCTCAGAAGTGGTGTGCGGGCATGATTGTGTAGCGGATATGGATAAAAAAGGAGGCTCAACCGCGGGATAGTGCGATTGAGCCTCCTAGGGGTATCGTCTGCTGGATCGGGTCAGAGAGTGTTCTCTAGACGCTAGAAGTTGACCGAAAAGCCCATGTCCAGGCCTATGCGATGAATTAAGCTGGACCCTGAGTAGATGCCCATCTTGTAGTCAACGCCAGACCGCCATGCCACACGTGGAGTAATGGCGCAAGAGAGACCAGCACCGACACCGACAGCACCTCCGACGAAGTTGTAGCCCGAGAAGTGAATCATCTGGAGACCTCCGAAGGCATTCAAAAAGAAGTTCAAATTATTCTGAGAGGGGAAGTAGTAAGCAACCTGTGGCCCTAGTCCGAGGCCTCCTAGTTCACCAGTACCCTCGTAGTGGATCGTAGCTCCTACGGAGAGGTTGTCCTTGACGAACCAACCTATAGAGGGGTTCACTAGTACGTTGAAGATACCTATTCCTCCTTCGCTGCCAACAGCTGAGAGGCTGAACGTACCAGTGACCTCACGACGTCCCGCCGTCCTCTGTGCCTCTAGACTACAGACGCTCAGGAGGCTAACGATGAGTGCGATAAGCAATGTTTTCTGTTTCATGTGACTTATGTTATGTGATTAGTAGCTGATTTCTTGCGGGGTTCCTCACAGATCTTGCAAGGATGTACCACAAAAGTACAAGTATTTCAATTAGCGATAAGCAGGGCAGTATGTGGTGTCGCATTATTTAGTACCTTTGCAGTCACAAGTAGGGGTTAGTCGCCTATGGGGCGGTAGTCTCTCTCGGGATGTAGCACAGTTGGTAGCGCGCCACGTTCGGGACGTGGAGGTCGGAAGTTCGAGTCTTCTCATCCCGACTCAAGGTGATCGTCGAAGTCGTTCGGCCATCACCTTTTTTCTTTGCTCTCGCATCACAGCTCAGCGAGGAGGGGGCTTCGTCGGGTCAGAGGGTTGGGAAGGTGAGCTCCCGCCCTAGGAGATGTATCTGAGCGGCTCGCAGCGGAGCATAGTCGATCAGCGGCTCTGCATCATGGAGCATAGCATCGCGACAGTTCATAAGTATCTTGCCGAGGAGGTTTTGCCCACGCCACTCGCCGATGGTCGACCAAGGTCCCAGTCTCATCTTGTCCTGCTCACGCTTTATGGAGGCTTTGTTCATTCCCTGCGCTGTAAGCTCGCGCTTCATCGCTGTAAGACGCTTTCTCAGCTCAGCATTGCGCATGCCCCACTTGGTGGCGGTGGCGCTGGTCGCGTAGGTGCTGTCCTCGAGGAGCATCGCCTCTGGCGGGAAGGCGAGGAGGAGCTTGCGAAAAGCTTCGCTCGTCAGGCACTTCTGCCAGACCAGGTAGTGCATCCATGGGACATTGAATGAGAGCCAGTTCTCTCGTCGCTCCAGCTCGTGTGCCTTGCGGATCTTTTTCTTCGCCTCCCAGCCATCATCACATGCGACGAGCTGACGCACGATGGCGGTATGCTCGGGGGTGCCTAGCGAAAACATGCCAGCGATGTAGGCGCACTCGCTATTGTGAAAGTGCACTCCCTGCAGGTCAAAGCCAAAGCCCGCGACCATGTTGCCCAGAGCCAACGATAAGCCACGACGCACGTCACCACCACGGCGGAAAGCGTAGCAGTCGAGCGTGGAGGCATCGTAGACCTCTTCAGGGATCAGGGCGGTGAGTGGGTGATCCAGCATAAGACGTCTTCGTTAACAACTTTTACAAAGGCAAAGCTACAAATATTCCCCTCAAGGATCGACTTCTTTTTGTGTCAGTCTTCTTTTTTGCTACCTTTGTGTAACTTCTGAATTTGGCGTCCGAGGAACGTGTTCCCCCTTCGTCAAGAAATAAACATGTCACTCATGGCTACGAAAAGACCTTTACGCTATCCCGACCCACGCAAGTCTGCGCGCTTTCTAAAGGATGTCCTACTCATCTTCGCTGGTGTAGTCGTCTACACGTTTGGCTGGACAGCCTTCATCCTCTCACAAGACATCACCTCGGGAGGACTGGCGGGACTGACCACAATCATTCAGCTGGCGACGAATATCCCAGCCAGTATACCTTACAACATCATCAATGTCGGCTTGCTACTCCTCTCGATATGGATCTTAGGGTGGCGCTTCTCGATGAAGACGATCATAGCCGTCCTGATGCTTGCCGTGACGATCCCTGTGGGTCAAGCGTTCTTTACCCCTATGGTGGGACAAGGACTAGAGGTGTACAACAATCTGCCTGTCTGGCTGACTAGTACACTCCCCAACTTCGGGCCGCTCTTGGCCCCCGATGAGCCATTTGTCGCACTAATCGTCGGTGCGGGACTCTGTGGTGTGGGACTAGGCTTGGTCTTCTCGGCCAATGGTAGTACGGGTGGCACCGACATTATCGTTGCGATCATCAATAAGTACAGCACGCTCTCTCTAGGTCGTGCTATGATCTTTATGGATGCGATCATCGTCACGACGGGTGCGCTCGTGAGCCACTTCTTCGGGCCTCAGTACAGCTGGGGTACGGCTCTAGGCAAGCTAGCCTTCTCCTTCATCGAGATCACGATCGTGGGGCAGATGCTGGACTACATTATGGAGGCCAACAAGCAGTCTGTGCAGCTACTCATCGTCAGTACCAAGTACGAGCAGCTCAGTGAGGCTATCACACATCGTCTAGGACATGGCTGCACCATACTCCATGGCGAGGGTGGCTATAGTCACCAACCGATGCACGTGGTGCTGGTAACCATCCGCAAGAACCTACGTGGAGGTCTCTTCCAAGTGATCAACTCGGTAGATCCCGATGCCTTTATCTCTGAGTCTACGGTACACGGAGTATATGGGCAGGGCTTTGACTCGCTCGAGCGGGTGACTGGACGAAAGAAGAAGTAATCTCTCCTACTCCACACTCCCCTTTTTTGAAACTATTTGATGGAATACAAACCAGACCTACTAGATAAGATAGACTGTCCTCGATGCAAAGGCGTAGGGTCACGCTGTTGCAAGCTCTCGACCTATGACTGGCTAGCTGATCTGCCTGATGGTGTACAGCAGCAGGAGATCGTCGAGGTGCAGTTCAAGAATACACGCAAGGACTACTACCGCAACGTGGATCACCTCGACCTCAAGCGAGGAGACTATGTAGTCGTCGAGGCTGACAGCGGTGGCTACGATGTCGGCATGGTGGCTCTCACGGGGACGCTCGTCTCTACGAAGATACGAGCCAACCATGACGAGCAGTATGTAGACAACGCAAAAGCGATCTACCGTAAGGCACGGCCTGCCGATATGGATCACTATCGCGCTGCCAAGCTACGCGAGCACCCGACGATGATCGAGTCGCGCGAGATCGCCACGTCTCTAGGACTAGACATGAAGATCGGCGACGTAGAGTATCAGGCTGACGGGACGCGCGCCATATTCTACTACATAGCGGATCAGCGAGTAGACTTTCGCAAGTTGATACGACTTCTAGCGGACGCCTTCCACATACGTGTGGAGATGCGTCAGATAGGTGCTAGACAGGAGGCAGGACGTATCGGAGGTATCGGACCTTGTGGACGAGCTCTCTGCTGCGCTACCTGGCTCTCACGCTTTAACTCTGTCAGCACCGCTGCAGCACGCTTTCAGAACTTAGCCCAGAACTCGCTCAAGCTCACTGGTCAGTGTGGCAAGCTCAAGTGCTGTACCAACTACGAGGTGGACGTCTACATGGAGGCAAAGAAAGCCTTCCCCTCGAGTCGCACGCACCTAGAGACTGAGAGTGGCACCTACTACTTTAATAAGTGCGACCTGCTAGCGGGCGAGATCACTTATAGCCTAGCGCCTAAGAGTCTCGAAGAGCCTGAGACCATATCCGTGGAGCGGGCTAAAGAGATTATAGAGATGAACCAGCGTGGCGAGACACCCGAGACGCTCTCTGACCAGCAGGAGGCTCCAAAGAAGCCTAAGGACATACTCTTTGACAATGCGATCAACCGCTTTGACCAGCCGAAGAAGCGTAAGCGTCGCAAGAATAACCGAAAAAGAGTTCGCAGCAACACAGACGCTCCCATAGCGCAAAGCGAAAACCCTACGAATGACCGTGCCGAGGAGCCGACCAATGCTGTCGAAGCACCTCAAGATAAAGCCAACTCGCGCGAGGAGGGCGCTACGCAGCCTAGTCGTAGGCCGAGACGTAAGCCTCAGACGGGTGGCCGGCGGCGGCGTCCACGCACGAAGCCTCAGGAGGAGTAGTTCACCACGACTAGATCAGTTGTAGCTATGAGCAGAGCCAGCAGAGGGGGCATCGTAGGAGGGCTAGTTTTGCTGGCCGTCCTGACGCTTGGCTCTTGTCGCTATGCTACTTACCAGAAGCAGATGCAGACGAAGGAGCTGCCACAAGCTGTATGGCCTGCAGAGCATCGTGTCATCTTCGAGAGCTTCGTCGAGCAGTCGCAGACGCCCCACACGCTCTACCTCTATGTACGGTATAGTAGTCGCTACACATATACGACCTTCCCGCTCACCATCGAGCTTCGCTCCGCTCTGGGGTGGAGTGCTACGACGACACTAGCACTAGCCCTCACTGAGGAGCCTGGCGTATGGGCTGGAGAGGGCTATGCACTACGCCAGCAACTATATAAGGTCAATGCCTCACTAACCCCTCCACACCCAGGGCTCTACACCATCGAACTAAGGCAAGCGACTGGACAAGCGACCTTAGCGGGCATCGAGACGATCGGCATCGCTTGGGTCGCTACCGAGCAGTAGCTTCGCACAGACAATACAAACAAAGCAGTCCCGCAGGGCGCACTACATCGCTGTAGTCTCCTTGCGGGACTGGTTCGTTTTATCAGATCAGAGACGTCTCCTAGCGAGAGACTGTTGACTTTTGCAACAGTCTCAGCGAATGAATCGTACCGTGCTAACGCCACCCTCCGTGACGAGCTGACCGATGTAGAGCCCCTGAGCTAGATCTGTCAAGGAGAGCCTAGAGGCCGCTGCCAGCGTGTAGCTGTCTAGTAGTCTACCAGTCGTATCGTACAGATAGAGCGTACCCGTAGCGGGCTCAGAGAAGTGGAGCGCATCGCCCTGCCAGAGGATTGCGAGATCGTCACGCTCGACCTGAATAGGAGCGACTCCCAGAGGCTCAGCGAGGAAGTGCTTGTCTACACGTAGATAAGCATTGCGATAGTACTGTACACCAGTCATATCTACAGCGCAAGAGACCAGGGTCTTGCCATCTGCCGAGAACTGTACGACACCCATATCCGTGATACTCTTTTGCTCCGTCTCACCATAAGGAGTATAGGAGTAAGTGAAGGCAGGGGACAGGTCTTTGCCCGAGAGCTGCTGCAAGTACTCCAGCATCGTGAGCTTCTTGCCATCAGGATAAACTACATAGGTAGTACGATCATTGGGGTCTAAGCTACCATCGGGGTAGCAGAGCCAGCCACCATCATGAGTACGTCCTAGTCCGCCGAGACCATAAGCCTCTGGGATATTGATCCGCTCGATGCTACCATCAGCGACATTTAATGCACCGGGATAGGAGATGTTTGTGTAGTCGTCACCCTCACCGACTACCTCTTGGATAGATATCATCCAGTAGCCACTCGTTGGAGCCATCATCTGCCACGCAAGATCAGGGGATACACCCTTGACTACCTTATCGTAGGCTTGTTGCCACGCATCGTGAGCCTTGTTGTACTCAGCTTCTTGCTGGGCATATAGGTCAGGCTCTTTCTCATAGTCTGCCGTCACGTAGTCGTCCCAATCGGGCTCAGGACCAGGCAGTGGCGCATCTAGATTATAGAGGAAGGAGTCACAAGGCGTAGAGCACTGATACTGTCCCTGCTCATCTAGTTGCCAGAAGAGAGGTCTGTCAGAGCCATTGCGGGTGTTTTGTCGGCCTAGGATCTTCTTGCCATCAGGCGAGCAGAAGAAAGCTTGCGTGTAGTTAGGCTTATTGCCTAGGTAGTCTTTGTCTAGCATCGGGAGCGTCTTGATCGTCCAAGAGCCATCCTCAGCACGTGTACCATAGATAGGGAGCGTCATACTCTCCTGAGCATAGGTCGGATCCATCAGATAGCCTACGAGGTGCTTGGCATCAGATGTCACATAGACGGGTCTCACGTCAGGCCACGCACTCTCTGGGGTCTTGATCTCGTGTAGCTTCTCTTGAGCCATATTGTAGACAAAAGCGCCCACCTCATCCTGAGAGACAAAGATCTCACCATCATCAGAGACAGCGTAGATCATATACTTCTCAGCGCCCGTCTCAGAGAGGAAGAGCGAGGTGGTATCACGCTCCGTATCGTAGCAAAAGGCTGTCGAGTTAGGGCTACCACCATAGATGTAACGCCCGTTAGGACTAGTACCATAGATGGAGAAGTTACACGCCTCGGCGGGTAACGCCTTCGGCTCTTGCGTGATCTTGCACCCTGTCTGCTGAGCGCTCAGCGAGTAGCTCAGAGCTAGGAGTAGGAGTAGAAGAAGAAGTAGTTTTCTTGTCATATCGTTTGAAACGTTTAAGAGTAATAGTTGTCACAAAGCTAACATTCTTTTTTGATAAAAACAATGATTCCCACGTAGGGATTTCGAAATCTCCACGTGGGAATTTTTCATTCTCCACGTAGGCGTGAAAAAAATCTTCGGAGGAATCAAATGAAACTTCGGAGGAATCGTTTCGTTCCTCCGTGGAGAATAAAAAATAGCCACGTGGAGAATTGCAATTCTCCACGTGGCTATCGTGCTAAGAGTAGTCGATCATAAGACATCCACTCTGAGTTGGTCAGACCGCTGGTCGCACGCCTCTCTGGCTATCTAGCTAGAAATCGTTATCTTTGCCACATCTTAGTGTAAAATATAGTACAATATGAAACGACTCTCTTGGACTCTCGGTATCCTACTTACACTGTCTCTCGTCGTAGCGACAGGTTGTAGTGGCGAGGACCCTATCAAAGCTAAGCGTATCGCTATCGAAAACGGCACCTACAAACCTAATCCTGATAAACCAGACCCCAATAAGCCTGACCCCAATAAGCCAGACACGATACCGACACCTGATCCTCAGCCAGACACGATACCGACACCTGATCCTGATCCCAATCCACTAGGTAAGATGAAGACTCAAGAGATCACTTTTACCTTTGACGACTGGGTACAGCCTAATGATAAGGCAGCCTTTATGCTTCCTGTAGAGAAGGCACTCCCTAAGCTCCTAGCAGGCGATCCTTATTGGGCTTGCGCGAGCAACTTAGGTGCAGCTTTCGGAGGGACGAATCAAGTTGAGGATTTTCCTGTCCACCCACTGGTTAAGGGCCGTACAGGACAAGCCCTAGAAGTGATGACCAACAAGGGGGTACCACTCTTTGGTAAGGGCATCATCGCTGGAGCTCTCTACGCTGGTACCCTAGATGCAGGGAGTATGATGGTTAAGCCTCTAGAGTCTACCATGTTTGGTCAGCCCGTCTTTGCCATACCGCTTGCTATCAAAGGATACTATCAGTGGCTCCCAGGCGAGAAATTAGTCGATGGTACTAAGGGTAATAAGGCGATTGACGGACAGGATGAGGCTACAATTGCTTGCGTCCTATACGATACGACAAGCGATGACACTCCGCTCAACGGGACCAACCTCTATACCGATCCACGTATCCTAGCTAAAGTGCAGCTACACCCCAAGCCTACCAAGGAGGGGGCGTGGACATCCTTCGAGACAAATCTAGAGATCGTCAACGAGACTGCTTACAAGCAGATAGACCTCCAGAAGGGCAAGTACCACATGGCTCTTATCTTCTCATCGAGTGCTCGTGGCGACGAATTCATCGGAGCCATCGGCAGTCGCCTGCGCATTGACGATCTAGTTGTGACACTAGGTATCCCCACCAAGAAGTAACCCGCTACAGATATGACTACACAGCAACTATACAGAGGGACTCTCGCCCTCTTGCTAGCACTCATCACGACCCCACTCCTATGGGGGCAGAGTGACAATGACAACTTAGAGTTTGGCATCAAGGCTGGACTAAACGTCGGAGCCACTACCCCACTACCTAAGCCTAAGGCAATAGATAAGATCTATACGTGGGATCCCCATATGAACATAGCCCTCAAGGGGTGGCTCTCCTACCAGCTCCCCGACACCAAGGGGTGGCACCTAGACACGGGGCTAGAGATGGAGCGCAAGGGTATGTACGCCTGCACCCACGCGACAAACCTGAGAGTCAATATGGGCGATGGCACGGATGCTGCTTGGGGATTCTTCACAGGCAATAACAGCTCGGAGTTTATCAATTACTACCTCACGCTCCCGATGCTGGTCGCCTACCATACGAGCAAAGACAAGTTTCGTGTGCAGGTGGGCTTCTACCTCTCCTACCTGATGCAACAGAGCTTTAAGGTGACTCTCGATGGTGACGGCACGCTCAATGACCTGCCACTATCTCCTGGACATCTCGTCGATTACGACTTCTCAGATCACTTTAACAAGCTAGATATGGGCGTCCGGGTAGGCTTCGACTACTTCTTTCATCAGCGTCTCGGTGTGACCGCTCAGCTCAATATGAGCTTCGAGCCTGCTCTAGATCGGAGCTTTACGATGATGCCCTTCCCGCTCTACAACATCTACGCCTTTGCGGGCTTTGCTTATCGTATCTAAGTGAGACCGACCCAGGACTCTGTTACTTCAGGTCGCGCAGAGAGCTGACGCATGATCCCTGAAGAGAGTTTTTTACTACCTTTGTAGTGCAGTGGCAGGGGGCATCTGACAGCGTTCCCTACCCTATGCATTACCACTCACTGAGACCCATCACGCTATGCACGCTAGCCTTGTCATCATACCCACCTACAACGAGCGAGAGAATGTCGCCGAGATGATTCGAGCCGTCTTGGCACTGCCCGAAGCTTTCGACTTGCTGATCCTTGATGACAATTCGCCTGACGGCACCGCTGAGATCGTGCGTACGCTACAACAGGAGACGGACTACACGGATCGTCTTCATCTCATCGTACGTCCAGGTAAGATGGGACTAGGCACCGCTTATCTCACAGGCTTCGAGTGGGCACTGGAGCATGGCTACGACTACATATTTGAGATGGATTGCGACTTTAGCCATCCGCTCTCGGCACTGCCGCACCTCCTACGCGCCGTCTCCGAGGAGGGGTACGATGTGGCGGTGGGCTCTCGCTACGTGCGGGGTGGTGGGGTCAAGGATTGGCCCCTCGGACGCATCCTCATGAGCTACCTCGCATCGGTCTACGTGCGCCTTGTCACATGGCTACCCGTTCGGGACACGACCGCTGGCTTCGTCTGCTACAGACGTGAGGTGCTGGAGACGATGAGACTAGACGAGGTGTACTTCAAGGGATATGCCTTTCAGATTGAGATGAAGTACACAGCGCACTGTCTAGGCTTCAAGATCAAGGAGGTGCCTATCACCTTTGTCAATCGTAAGCTTGGTAGCTCGAAGATGAATGGCTCGATCTTTGGAGAAGCCTTCACGGGTGTTCTCAAGCTACGCTACTGGCGACTCTTCAAGGGCTTCCCCAAGCGTCGTAATCCTGCTAAATAATATGCGACAGATCATACTCGGAGCGACCATTATCAATGAAGGTCGACAAGTCGTCGGCTCCGTATGCCTCTCCGACGAGCGTATTGAGTCTATATATATAGGTATCGACAAGGCGTCTGACCTCCCAGACGAACTGCTCCAAGGAGCGGAGATCGTGGAGGCACACGGGCTCTGGCTACTGCCTGGCTGCATCGATGATCAGGTACACTTTAGAGAGCCTGGACTAACCCACAAGGGAGACATAGCGCACGAGAGTCGTGCTGCCGTGGCGGGTGGTGTCACCTCCTATATGGACATGCCGAATGTGAAGCCCCCGACGGTTACTCTCGAGGCGCTCCTCGACAAGCGCCAGCGTGCTCAGGAGACAAGCTGGGCAAACTACGCCTTCTACTTCGGAGGAACTAATGACAATGCTTCCGAAGCGTGTGCCATAGACCCAGCCCTCATCCCAGGGTACAAGCTCTTCCTAGGAGCCTCCACGGGCAATATGCTAGTGGACAGTGAGGAGGCGCTCGACTACTTCTTCGCCCATGCGCCCAAGCTCATCGCCACGCACTGCGAGAGCGAGGAGATCATCACACGCAACAAGGAGACCTACCGCCAGCGCTACGACGGGCACCCACCCATCGAGACACACCCACTGATACGCTCTCGCGAGGCGTGCTACGAGTCTTCACGCAGTGCCATAGAGCGTGCCAAGCGTCTCGGAGCCAGACTGCACGTACTACACCTATCGACAGCAGAGGAGATGGATCTCCTTTCGGCAGCTCCGCTTTCGCCTGAGAAGCGCATCACCACTGAGGTGTGCGTCCACCACTTATGGTTTACTGATGAGGACTACAGCCGCCTAGGCAACCGCATCAAGTGGAACCCCGCCGTCAAGACGGCTCGCGATCGTGAGGCACTCCGCCAAGCACTCGTTGAGGGTCGCATCGATGTGGTCGCTACCGATCATGCGCCTCACACACTAGCCGACAAGGAGGGCGATGCCCTTACGGCAGCCTCTGGGGGACCACTCGTACAGCACAGTCTCCTGATGATGCTGGAGCTGGCTCACGAGGGGCTTTGGTCGCCTGAGCTAGTCGTTGAGAAGATGGCACACGCTCCTGCCCAGCTCTTTGGGGTCTGCGAGCGAGGCTACATCCGCACAGGCTACTACGCTGACCTAGTCCTCGTAGATCCTCATCAAGAGACCACGGTCACAACGGAAAGCCTCTACAGCAAGTGTGGTTGGTCGCCTCTGGAGGGCTACACCTTCTCGCATCGCATCGTGGCTACTTGGGTCAATGGACAGGTTGCCTACCGTGATGGACAACTGACCAGTCGCCCGTCCGTCCATGCGCTCACCTTCGCCTGAACTAGCTCCCCCGAGAGAGCAAATCGACATTTGGTCGTCAAACCCTTTCGCTACGTGAGCGATTATTATTATATTTGCAGTCGGTGATGGTCTCTAGATAGATTATCCCCGTTTGGAGGGCGCAGTCCCTTCTTCCTTTGAATAGACACACAAATCAAAAAACAATATAGCGTATGAATCTGTCACACATCGAGCATCTTGGGATAGCAGTCAAGAGCATAGAGGAGGCTCTCCCCTTCTTTGAGGGAGTCCTCGGACTAACCTGCTACAACATTGAGGAGGTCGCCGACCAGAAGGTGCGTACCGCATTCCTCAAGATAGGCGAGGTCAAGCTAGAGCTCCTAGAGCCTACAAGTGATGAGAGCCCCATAGCCAAGTTTATCGAGAAGCGTGGCGAAGGTATCCACCACCTGGCACTCTCATCAGGCGATGCAGCACCAGCTCTCGAAGAGCTCAAGAGCAAAGGCATACGCCTCATCGATGAGAAGCCTCGCAAAGGTGCCGAGGGTCTCAACATTGCCTTCGTACACCCCAAGAGTGCACACGGCATACTCCTAGAGATCTGCGACTGCAAGGATGTCGCTAAGTAATATCGTCCAATCAAACAAACGCTACATAGAATATAATGAGTGTACAACAAGAGAAGATAAAGCAGCTCCTTGCCAAGCGTGAGGAGGCTCGTCTCGGAGGAGGCGAGGCACGCATTGAGAAGCAACACGCCAAGGGCAAGTACACAGCTCGTGAGCGTATAGCTATGCTCCTCGATGAGGGTTCCTTTGAGGAGATCGACATGTTCGTCCAGCATCGCTGCACGAACTTTGGTATGGAGAAGAAAAAGTTCCTCGGCGATGGTGTCGTCGTAGGTAGTGGTACCATCGACGGACGTCTCGTCTACGTCTTCGCTCAGGACTTCACCGTCATAGGTGGCGCACTCGGCGAGATGCTCGCTGCCAAGATATGCAAGGTGATGGATCTAGCTATGACTATGGGCGCACCTTGTATCGGTCTCAACGACTCTGGTGGTGCGCGTATCCAAGAGGCGGTCAACGCACTCTGTGGCTACGGTGAGATCTTCGAGCGCAACATCCTCGCTTCAGGTGTCATCCCTCAGATCTCTGGTATCTTCGGGCCTTGCGCTGGTGGTGCTGTCTATTCGCCCGCACTGACCGACTTCAACATTATGGTGCGCAACTCCAGCTACATGTTCCTCACAGGTCCTAAGGTGGTCAAAACGGTCACTGGCGAGGACGTCACCCAGGAGGAGCTAGGCGGTGCCGACGTACACGCTTCTAAGAGTGGTGTGGCACACTTCGCTGTAGACAACGACGAGGCTGGTCTTCAGCTCATCCGTCAGTTGCTCTCCTTCCTGCCACAAAACAACATGGAGGAGCCACCCTTCGTCGCTTGCGACGATCCCGCAGACCGCTGCGAGGAGCTACTCAACGAGATTATCCCCGACTCGCCAAACCGCGCTTACGATATGTACGAGGTGATCGGAGCAATCGTAGACCATGGTGAGTTCCTCGAGGTACATCGTGACTACGCACGCAACATCATCGTTGGCTTCGCACGCTTCAACGGGCAGAGCGTCGGTATCGTAGCCAACCAGCCGAAAGTAATGGCTGGTAGTCTCGACTGCAACTCCTCTCGCAAGGCAGCACGTTTCGTACGCTTCTGCGACTCTTTCAATATTCCCATCGTCACACTCGTCGACGTACCAGGCTTCCTCCCAGGTACAGGTCAGGAGTACAATGCGGTCATCACACACGGTGCTAAGCTCCTCTACGCTTACGGCGAGGCTACCGTACCTAAGATCACGGTCGTCCTACGCAAGGCATACGGTGGTGCTTACATCGTGATGGGCTCCAAGCACCTTCGCGCAGACATCAACTACGCTTGGCCCTCTGCTGAGATTGCCGTCATGGGTCCGTCAGGAGCCGTCGAGGTAGTCTTTGCCAAGGAGGTTAAGGCGAGCGATGATCCTGCCAAGACAGCTCTGGAGAAGGAAGAGGAGTACCGTGAGGCTTTTGCCAATCCATACAATGCAGCTTCCTACGGTTACATCGATGATGTCATCGAGCCAAGGAACACCCGCTTCCGCATCATCCGCGCACTACAGCAGCTACGCACGAAGCGTCAGACGCTCCCCGCTAAGAAGCATGACAACGTACCTCTCTAACCTCTCCTACCGATGGCTACCAAAAAGATAGAAAAGGCTAAGAAGGCACCCGCTCGAAAAGCTAAGAAGGCTGCTACAGCACCCTCTCCCGAAGAGGTCGCCATAGCACTCGCCTTAGCGCAGGCGCTAGGCACCCCTCACGACGAGGAGTCCTATCAGCTTACGATACGACACAAGGAGTTTGACCCTTGGTCATTCAAGCTACAGAATATGCGTGTCACACCACAGAAGCAGTATTACATCTAAATCCTAAACGGCAGTACCTTAGCAGGCTAGCACGCTAGGCTGCTAAGCACCCATATCAAACCCCTTATGAAAGAATATAAGTATAAGATCGATGGCAAAGAGTACGCCGTCAAGATTGACAAGATCGAGGGTGACCAAGCTCAGCTAGAGGTCAACGGCACCCCATACAGCGTCGAGATCATACAGGAGAAGAAGGAGACACCCAAGGTCTCCACGCCTGCTCCTGCAGCAGCACCCGCTGCTACTGTAGCTCCTACACCCGCTGCAGCACCAGCTTCCACAGGCAAGGGCAAAGCGGTCAAGGCTCCCCTACCTGGTGTCATCATATCCGTAGACGTACAGGTTGGTCAGCAGGTTAAGCGTGGTCAGCAAGTTGCTGTGCTCGAAGCTATGAAGATGGAGAACGGCATCAACGCTGAGTGCGACGGCACCATTACCGAGATCAAAGTCAAGGCTGGAGACTCTATCCTAGAGGGTACAGACATCGTTATCATCGGATAGATAGTACAGTCTGACAACCGACTATAGTGCGAGTTGGGGTTAAGGCGTGGACGGCAAGAGAGCTCAGTAAGATCAGGTGGCATAGCTCCACGATCTCTTACTCCATCTCATATTAGTTGCCCACAGCTTATCCTCAGCTCGCTTGCATTTTTTCCTTCATCACATACTTTAGATTCACTGTTATGACAAGCTTACAGCGTCTCTTAGCAACACTCACGGCAATCCTCTGCGTGATCCTTGCTACGAGTAGTTGCGACCCCAAACAAGAGCCCAATCCCGGTCCCGACACAATAGGCACCGACACAACGGGTGTGACACCACAACCCGATCCACAGCCCTTCCAGTCCATCCTCGAGCTAGATGCCAACGGCGAGCTCACCGCCATCCCCTTCCCCTGTGTCGATTGGCTCGGAGGCGAGAAGGCTGTCCAAGCCTTTGAACAGAGCAAGGGTGCTACCCTCGATGGATCAATGGACCAAAAAGGCAAGAAGATCCTTCGCTACCAAACCAATGACCCCAAGGGACAGCAACCCTCACGCATGTACGTCATCGATCCTGCTAAGGCAACACTCGAGACCTCTTCCATACTGATAGCTACTCACTTAGTCGCCGATGGAGACGACATCAATGACAATATGGAGATCCTCCTCAGCGACGCTGGCTATCAGAAAGTGCTCGAAGCTAAGGGCATCGCTTACTCCAACGGCACCTACCTACTAGCCTTCTCTAAGGTCAGCGACAGCTCCTGGGCCATCGCCTACAAGTCCGCAGGCGATCCCGCCCAGCTCGCAGGCATCCTACAGATCAAAGACTTCCCCTATCTCAAGAAGGAGACCAAGATGAGTACTTACACCTTTGAGGAGATCGATGCTTACGAGAAGCAGCTCGGACTACGCAAGCAGACCAGCAAGACAAAGACCAGTGTCACCTATCAGGCGATCGATCCCAGCAAGGTAAACTTCTCCTACGTTCGCTACGACATAGACCCCAATGACGAAGGCAAGTCTGGTCCGGTAGTACATACCGAGCGCTTCACAATGGCTATGTACAAGCAACCCGAGCTACGCTCTTACTTCGAGCTCAATGGCTTCACCTACGAGGGCGCTTTCCAAAACTATTCAGAGAAGTTTGTCAACAAGGACCTCGCCGTTCGTCTTCGTCTTTCCGACAAGAGACCTGGAGCCATCATCACATTTGAAGACGCTCCAGACCTCTATCACAAAGAGCCAAATCCCGATCAGCCCACCTTCCAGGCACTCTACCTACCGCTGCTAGACGTCTTCGGACAGAAGATTAGCAAGGAGAGCCCCATCATCGATCGTGAGCGAGAGATCCACCCCGACTGCGACATCGAGTTCAAGCCAGCCAATCCTGATGCTGGGTATAAATACGATGCCATCAGGGTAAACATGCCTCTTTCCTTCAAGCTCGATCCCGCAGATCGCAACAAACCTCGTACGATAAGCTACAGCTACGAGTCTCTAAGTGGCTCGACTATAGAGCAAATTTCTTATGACTTCTCTCCCGAGTGGGAAGCTGCTAAGATCGATGGAGACAACGCCATCATCAAGGACTTTATGACGAAAAACGGCTTTGCCTACAAGGGCGATCAGATACTTGAAAACGAGCAAGGACAGCTTCACCTCTATCAGTATTACAATGCATCTCTAGGTATCTACTTTGAGTATGTGCGCTTTATAAAGCCCGCCTTTATGACCCTCCCCATAGGGATCTACACCAAGACTCCGACAGTAAAGCTATAAGACTATACACAGAGCCTTATATACACACAGAGCCAGCTCCCCGACGCTTATAGTCAGAGAGCTGGCTCGCTGTTTGATCAAGCCAAGCAGAGCTCCTTTTTTGCGCAAAGTCGAGACACCGAGAGTTAGTAGATGCTGCAAAGGTAATAAGAGAGTCCCCTAGAGACTACAGCGCAGTGCACCCAGCATCGGTCTATCACCTGCAAGCGCCTCAAGAAGCCCTCGTCTAGAGCGATACTAATCAGCCGTCACGACATGCCCCTCCCGCAAAGCTTAGACTAGGTGAGTATGCCCTAAAACCTTCAGTCTCTCGTTGGGACAAAGATACCATCTTTTTGCGCAAAATCGGGTCACGCTGGCCCGATCTTGTGCTTTTATTTCGTCGTTTTGGCCCGATTTGATGCTGTTGCCGACCGTTATCGTAGTGTGTGCTTTTGGAGATGTCGGGACTTTTGTCTATCTTAGAGGTCGATTTTAACGAGTATAATTGATGAAGCAAATACAATTCATACAGAAGTCTCTCCTGCTCGTTGCTGCGCTACTCACGCTCAGTGCAGCCTGCACGGCTCAGAGCAAAGAGCAGCAAGAGACCCCACGAGCCGAGATACTGCACATCAATGCGAACTATATGCGCGAGCATATCTACGACTTTGAGGCGCATCCCGACACCTTCGTATACAAGGGAGACAAGCCTGCCATCATCGACTTTTACGCCGATTGGTGCCGTCCTTGTCGCCAGCTGGCACCCAAGCTACAGAAGGTGGCCGACCGTTACGCTGACCAGCTCGTCGTCTACAAAGTCAATGTGGACGAAAACCCGCAGCTGGCCGCACTCTTTGGCGTCCAGAGCATCCCGATGGTACTCTTCGTACCGCTTGACGATCTACCCTATCAGAGTCTCGGAGACCTCCCTATGGACCACATCGAGGGGCTCCTTGGCAAGATAGGCGTCAAAACCGACAACCAGTAAAAACACTTAATACACAGTAACTATAAAACCAAACAAACAGTATGTCTACAGTAAAATTTCAAGATAAGATCACTGTCACCCTCGCAGGTGAGCAACCTAAGGTAGGAACGATGGCACCCAACTTCGAGCTAGTCCGCAAGGATCTCTCCACGGCCAAGCTCTCAGACTATCGTGGCAAGCGTGTCGTCCTCAACATCTTCCCCAGCATCGATACCGGTGTCTGCGCTGCTTCGGTACGTCGCTTCAACGCTGAGGCTGCTAAGCTCGACAACACCGTCGTCCTCTGCATCTCTCAAGATCTACCCTTCGCACAGGCACGCTTCTGCGGCGCTGAGGGGCTAGACAATGTCGAGACGCTCTCTACCTTCCGCTGCTGTACGGTACCCTCTTCAGAGACTGCTTTCTGCAAGGGCTACGGACTGATGATGCAGGACGGACCTCTCGCTGGGCTACAGGCTCGCTGCGTTATCGTCATCGATGCTGAGGGCAAGGTCATCTACGAGGAGCTAGTCCCCGAGATCACCCAGGAGCCTAACTACGACAAGGCTATCGCTGCGCTCAAGTAAGCGCACTCACACACAGGCAGACGACGGCGTCACAACCTTCGAACTCCTCATACACGACAGCGGCACCACTCCTCAGACATTACACTTTATGGAGCTTGGTGTCGCTCTTTTTTCTCCATATACATCACCTCCTATCTTATGAAAAGATTTACCATACTATTACTCCTCCTTACCGCACTCTGTCAGTCACTTGCGGCGCAGGTTCAGGTGCCTAAGCCTAGTGATGCGGACTTTGCTACGAGCAACGTACTCGCCGTCTACGATGGCGGATTGCGCATAGCTACTATCTGCCGTGAATACATCGTCGACAGCAACCTTAAGGAGGGCTCCGTCGCTGATGTCCTTTACCTGGCTAATGCAGACGGCTCCACCAACTACGCCTTCGGGTACGACCTTAAGGAGGCAACCCACTACAGCTGGGATCTAGAGCAAAACAGCTGTGACCGTCTTTATGTAGATATGGAGTACGAGGGACTCTTTATCTCCCCGACCCTGACCGTTAGCTATGCTAAGCTTGCTAACGCTCGTACCGCCACACTTCAGCCTCTGCTCCTCATCGATCAGCGAGGTGACGAGACGACAAGCTATGGCATCGTCAAGGTTGGCGCACAGCTATGGATGCGAGAAAATCTCGCAACCCTGCACTGGCGTGACGGTTCGAGGATCACGACAGGACTGAGCAAGTCGCAGTGGTGGAGTACCGAAGAGGCTGCCGTCTGTTACTATAATAACGACCTCAACCTACTCGCTTCACATGGAGCTCTCTACAATTTCTTTGCCGTAATTGACACTCGTGGACTAGCTCCCGAGGGGTGGACTGTACCCAGTGACGATGCGTGGCACTCGATGATACAGTACGTAGACCCCAAGGGCTTTGAGCCCAACCCTGACGACCTAAGTCGCGAGTCCGAGCACGCGGGCTTACTGCTCAAGAGTACTGAGGGGTGGAGGGTCCCCCCCGTACCTGACGAGGGAGCTGTCCTCAAGCAGGGCAATAACTTGACAGGCTTCAATGCACGCCCTATGGGTAGCACATCGCAGTCTAAGTATATGGACTACTCTGCTGAAGGGTACCAAGCATACTTCTGGACCTCCTCTATTTATGAGAAGAGTGCACTCTTCAGACGATTCTTTTGGGATGAAGATATTGCAAACAGATTTTTTGAGAGCAAGAACTACGGCTACTCCGTTCGTTGCGTCCAGCCTGCCACAAAAGTGGAGATCGTCCCCTCCGCTCCGCAAGTGATATCTGGCGTACAGCTAGAGAGCGGTATCAATGCTCAGACACCCTTCATGATTCGTGCCGTCAGCAAGAGTGGTGAGATCGTAGTCACAGACGCTTCTGGGGCTAAGCACACCTTTACAGTGGACAAGAGCATCGATCAGCTCATGGGAGGTGTCGGCACACTCGTCTCCTTGCCCGCCTCAGAGTACAATGATAAGCTAACGATCTCTGGTGACCTCATCTATCTCGACCTCTCGGGACAGGAGATCACATCGTGTCGCATCGGAGAGGCGAACCTACTACAAGCTCTCATACTCAATAATAATAAGCTCACCCAGCTAGCACTCAGCAATTGTTCTAGCCTCTCTAGACTAGAGATCAGCAACAATCGCTTTACTGATCCACTACCTCTAGTGGAGAGTCTGCCGACTCGTCCTGACTTACAGGACAATGCTGGCTACATTGTCTTCCTCAACAGTGCTAAGCATGGTGACATACCCGAGGGCAATGTCAAGAGTGACGCCTTCATCACCGCTGCTAACAAGAAGGGATGGATCGTACTCGATGGAGAGACACCGCTCACGACACACATCTCCGAGGTCACCCCTGCTACGGATGGGCAGATCATCCCGACAGACCACGAGGGGTGCTACGAGATCGTCGGAGCAAGCCCCGCCTTGTGGCAAGTCTACACAGCAGAGGGGCTACTCGTAGCGACCAGCCGTCAGGCACACGCTGACAACGTCATCGACCTCTCTCAGCTACCTCACGGAGTCTACCTCGTACGGCTTATCGCCCACGACGGCTCGCAGCAGAGCTACCGCATCGTCCGATAGCCTGACATTGTGTTCCATAAGCACAGTTCACCAAGTAAAGTTATAGCTATCAGACGCAAGCAGTAGACAGCTCCACGACGGAGGGCTCGATCGCCAAGGAGATGCGGTCGAGCCCTCAGCTTTTTGTGCCAAACTGTAGGGGTAAGCGCAATCTCTACCGAGAAAATCGGAAATATCCACGTGAGAATAAAAGATTCTCCACGTGGACGTGAAGTAAAACTTCGGAGGAATCAAATGAAACTTCGGAGGAAATGTTTTGCGCCTACGTGAAGAATATAAATTGTCCACGTGGCGGTTTGAGATTTTCCACGTAGCTATCGCACAAAACGTGTAACAACGTGTAGGAATGCTCGGCTAGTGACGACTCCTGTAGGGACGCTCGGCTAGTGTCTAGCGAGAGGGCGTCCGTCCCCGTTAAAGCGA
>OHBW01000311.1_pt1 | contig 23487 bp, 16 predicted proteins | sample 1577411 | NCBI WGS metagenome assembly OHBW01 (sample SAMEA3879534, study PRJEB24766) | human gut metagenome | biome: human-associated habitat; feature: feces | place: USA | collected 1985/1987 | reverse complement strand
CAGCGAACGGTTGCCCGCCGTGCCCCATCCGGCGGTGCCGGGGCAGGTACGGGTGAACAGCAGCAGCCGTCCGTCCGGGCGCAGGCAGATCGCGGGCTCGCGGATGCGGTTGCCGTCGTCCGCGGTGAGCAGCGCGCCCTTTTCCCAGCTTTCGCCGTCGTCATGGGAGCGGTAGATCTGCACGGCGCCGAAATAATACTCCGGCAGCTCGGTGCTGGTGGAGGCGAAGACGATCGTGCCGTCCGGCAGCAGAACGCTGTCGTTGGAAGCGTGGCCGGACTGGATCCCCGCCGGGACAGCCGGGAGCCATGTGCGGCCGTTGTCCTGCGTCTTGCGCATCCAGAGCTCGTCGCGGCCGTTGCACCAGGTCGTAAAGTTGACCTCGGTGTCCAGAAATTTTGCGAACAGCAGGATGATCTCGCCCTTGCGGTTTTTCAAAAAAATGGGGTCGTGGCAGCAATAGCGGATGTCGCAGCCGACGGCGTCGGGATTGCTCCAGCTTTTTGCGCCCGGTTCGAGCCGGGAGACCCAGTCCTTGGCGTCACGGCCCATGGGGTCTCCGTTCCACTGCAGAAAGCCGCCGTTCCAGACGGCAAGCAGCGTGCCGTCCGGCGCCATGGTCAGGCTCGGCATATGATAGCACTGCCGTTCGTCGAACCATTCCACGACCCAGTTCCGTTCGATAATAGCTGCATTCATGCGGGTTCCTCCTCTTGCAATGTCAGGCGCAGCAGCGCCGCGTCCATCGGCGCGAGCCGCAGATCAAAGGTGAAGCGTCTGTCCGGCTCCTCTGTGTAAGGAATCGTGCGGCGTTCGTTTCGGCTTGTGAGCGCCCGTGCGCCGGAAAAGCGGAGCGCGCCCATCGCCAGCGTCACGGACGAAGCCTCGTCCAGACTGCCGTTGACCAGATACAGATACAGATCCCTGCCGTCACAGGTGCAGTACGGCTGCAGATACGCCTGCCCGGCGACCATCGGCGCGTCAAGGCGCGATGCAAGCATATCCTGCAGCAGCTCGCGCCGCAGTGCGTTCAGCTGCATGGGCGGCATGTCGCCGGGGCTGGAAAAGCGTCCGAATGGATGGATCAGGACGCGTCCGCGCGAAACAGCATGACCCGGCGCGGCAGGACGGCGGAAGGAATCGAAAAATTCGGTGTAAAGCTCCGGCTGCTCCAGATAGTCGATCTGTAACACGTCGGTGCTGGAAATCACGGCGGAGGCCCGTGCCTGCGGAAGGCCCAGATACGCCTTGCCGTTTACGACCTGCTCATAGGTGTATGCGCCGCTGTTCTGCTTCATCCAGCGGCAGCTGCGCACTCCGGCCAATTCGCCGAGGCCCATCTGACAGAGCGTATCCACGGCGTCGCCGGAAAGCAGCAGCGTGTTATGCGCAAACAGGTGCGCGATCTGCTCCGGGGTCAGGTTCCGGAAATACTGACCGCTCACGGCCACGACCTGACCGGAGACGCCGGGGTCGGTGCAGTACTGATACGCGATGCCCATCGCGTTTAAAAGACCCGCAAAATAGACCTCGTGCGGGTACAGCTCCTCCATGTCCGCGCCGTGCGCGGTATGTAGCGTATAGGCCGAGTCCTCGCTCGTCATCACGCACACGCCGCGCTTCGGCAGTGCGAAGACGCCCATGGCGTTGACGGCGTTTAAAAACGGCTTGACCGCGCGCAGCATCTGCTGATAGCCGTCGGAAAAGACGATGCCGCTGCCGTTGAGATCGAACAGGTCGATCGTCATGCCCTTCAGGTTCAGCGGCAGACTGCTCAGCAGCTGGAAGCGCGTGAACGCGCGGGATTTGGCGAACAGGGAATAGGGATAGTTTTCAAGCTCGGGATAAACCTCCGTCTCCGGCGGCAGCAGCGCGCGGTTGTGCATGGAGACCATGTTGAACCGCAGCAGATACTGTCCGGGGGCGGTTTCCTGATACGCGGGCAGGTGGATGCGGCTGACGGGCGGCTGCCCGGCGGCAAGGCCGCGCAGAATGCCGTACCAGTCGCGGCCCTCCGCTGCGTGGATGTAGGGGACGGAGCTCATCAGGCCGACCTTTGCCGTCGGGCTTGCCTGCCGGACAGCCTGTCCGATGCGTGCGGCAAGGGCCGTCATGGTCTCGCGGTTCACGTCCAGCCAGATCTTCCGGTAGGGGTGCACCGCGCCCGGCTGCAGGATGCCTCGCACGAATTCCTCGCGCGTCAGCTCCGGCTTTCCGGCCCGGCGGGCGTATTCGCGCATATGCGCCGGGCAGAAGCAGCCGCCCCAGCGCAGCGGATCGTGGTTATGCAGGCGGAAATCGTCCTCCACCCACAGAATGTGCGGCGAAAGCGCCGCGTAGCGCGCGTAAAGCCCGGCAAAATAGGTCTGCCAGCGTTCGCACATCGGGCAGACGCACAGATCGGCCTCCCGGCCGTCCATGTCGACCATGCGGCGGAACGGCTGGCTCTGCGGCAGCGTCTTGCCGAGGTCGGCGTGCATCAGACTGTGCCAGTGGTTGACCGACAGCTGCACGCCCTCCGGCGCAAGCGCGGCTTGCACGTCGCAGAGCAGGCGCAGCCAGATGGTTTCCTGCTCCTCCTCGGTCATGTGGCCGGTATTCAGCTCTTCTACGTTACAGAACACGGCCACGTCATCGATCTGCGCCTCGCGGACGAAGCGCCGCAGCGACGCGATCTCGCGCCGGTCATTGAAGCCGGGGTCGCAGCAGAAGCGGAAGCTGTAGCAATAGGACTGATTCATGTTACTCCTCAATGGGCAGATTGTAGAACGAAAGCATCGGCATACGCATACAGTCGCATGGCGTGCACGGGCCGGGGTTGGCGCGCCAGACGCCGTGCAGCACGGCGGGATGCTCCAGAGGCCGGGCAAAATAAAGCGTAAGCGTATCATTGCCGGTTTCATAGCGCTCACAGCGCAGAAGTCCCTGCGCATCCTCTGCCTCAAAGGGCAGAAGCGCTGCGTCCACGTCAAACGGATTGAGCCAGTTGCAGATCCGGCTGAAGTGCAGCACAATGGCATCCGGCGCTTTGCGCTCCGCACGGCAGACCTCCGGGGCCTGCCACATCAGCGGCTTTCCGTAAAGCTCGGCCAGCGCGCAGCGTGCGCAGCGCTCACCGATGACAAGGTTGCCCTGTGCGCTGTTGTGGATAAAATCATAAAGCGCGACATCGGACGACGGCAGAACGTACACGCCGGGGATGCTGCGCGCAGCGGCGACCTGCGCCTGCCGCACCATGCCCCACTGCCGGTCGAGCGCCGTGTCGCACGGGGTCATGCAGCGGTTGAGCTGCACAGTGATGACGGGCAGCTCCGGCTGGTTCAGATCGCGGCGCAGCGCGCCGACAAACTGCGTAAAGCGGGCAAGATAGGTCTCCGCTGCGTTTTCGTAGCCCTCGGCCTCGCCCTGGTACCAGAGCATGGCCTTCGGGTGCAGCTCGTGATCTGCAAGCTGCTCAAGCATATTGAAATACAGCGAACCGTTTTCCTCCGGGTTCCACCAGCGCAGCGGCGCGCCGCCGTAGGCGCTCATGACGATGCCGATGGGGTAGCCAAGCTCCCGCTTGAGGAGCTTCGCAAAGTGCAGCCACGGCGTATGGCCGGGGTTGTGGTTCTCAAAGTGTCCCTGATGGACAGAGCCGGTCGTCTCGCCCAGCGGATGCGTCGCCAGATCCCAGACGCCGGAATCGCGCAGCAGATGCACGCCAAGCTCCGGCGCGTCCTCTACCGGGTTCTTTGCGCGTCCTGCGGCGTTGCTCTGCCCGGCGACGACGAACACGTCGCCGACGCCGATGTTGTGGATCATATCGCCCCGCGTTGAGGACAGACCGTCCCAGCCCTGATATTCCATATAGGTCTCTACGCGGTACAGTCCGCCCGCCGGGACGCGGTCAAACGTGACCGACCAGCGGCCGTCCGCATCTGTCCGGCAGACGGTCCACGGGCAGACGCTCTCGCCGCTGCTTTCCAGCGCGATGCGGGCCTTGACGGTGATCGAGCCCTCCGGTACGGCGGAGAATTCCAGCGGCAGCTCAAAGCTCTGCCGGACGCGGTGCGCCGTGCCGGAAAGGCGGATAACGGCGAAGCCCTGCTCGTTTTGCTGGAAGATCTGCCAGGGGGAAGCGCCGCGTTCAATGACGACGCCCTTTTTCAGTTCAGAGCCGTGCAGCTGCATATCTGTTTCTCCTGTCTGTCAAAAGATCGCCGCAGCCTCTTCCAGCTGCGCTCTGCGCTTCACGCCCAGCAGCACACACCGGACGGCGGGCTGCCGCAGCGCCCAGGCAAGGGCGTACTGCGTCATGCTCTGCCCGGCGGCCTTCGCTTCGGCCTCCACGCGCACAAGCGTCGCGTAGACCTCGTCCGTCATGGGCTTCATCCAGTCGGGCTTTTCTGCTGCGCGGCTGCCTGCGGGCGGCTGCTGTCCGGCGTGATATTTTCCGGTCAGAATGCCGCCCTGCAGCACCTGATAGGGGATCACGCCGATGCCCTCCTGCGCGCACAGCGGCAGAAGCGCGTCCAGCGCGCCGGTGTTGAGCAGGCTCAGCGGCGGCTGGCACATACTGGGCAGCGGGATATTTTCCTCGCGCGCCGCGGCAAGCAGCGCGGAAAGCTGCTCCGCAGAATAGTTGCTCACGCCCCAGGCCCGGATGGTGCCGGCCTTCAGCTCCTCGCCGATGGCGCGGGCGATCTCGCCGGGGGCAGTGTTGGGATCGTAGCGGTGCAGATAGTACAAATCAATATAATCGGTGTTTATCCGGTGCAGGCTGCGGCGCAGCTGGACGCGGATGGCCTCGGGCGAGGTGTTTTCGTCGACGGGGGTATCGCCGACCTTCATGCCGAGCTTTGTCGCGACGACGAAGTCCGCCCGCCGTCCGGCGACGGCCTTGCCGACAATTTCCTCGGCCACGCCGCCTGCAGAGCCTGCGAAGCGGTTGTAGCCCTCGTACATATTGGCCGTGTCGATGAAATTGACGCCAAGCTCCGCCGCGTCATGCACCAACCGGATCGCGTCCGGCTCGGCGACGGGGCTGCCGAAGGTCATGGTGCCGAGGCACAGACGGGAGACGGAAATGCCGGTTCCCGGTAAAGTTGTAAACTGCATAACAGGTTCCTCCTGTGAAAGTAGAGACGTCAGGACATGGACGCGGCAAGCGCGTTCAGCCCGTCCAGATCGGCCAGCAGCTCCTGCAGCAGCGGCTCCGGCATGGAGCCGGGCTGCCAGACGGCGGGGGCGCGGAAGCATTTTTCCGCATAGCCGAGACTGCGCATCAGCTCCTGAAATGCGTTCAGAATGCCGAACTGCCAGCCCTTGCGCAAAAACTCCGTATAGGCCGTCTGCAGCCGGTTCAGCTCCGTGCAGCGGCCTGCCTGCGCAAGCGTCCAGAGCTTGCAGTAAAACTCCGGCAGCAGATTGATCCACGTGCCGATGGAGCCGTCCGCGCCGTAGAGAAGGCCCGGAACGACCATTTCGTCAAGCCCGGTATAGACGATCTTCTCCGGATAATCCGCCTTGATGCGGCGGATCAGGAAGATGTTCCAGTCGCTGACCTTGATCCCGGCCACGCCGGGCAGATCCAGCAGCTGCCGCAGCTGGTCATAGTCTGCCGAAACGTGCGTCAGACCGGGAATGTAATAGATGAAGACCGGCGCCTGCGCGGCCAGCGCGGTGTAATACGCAACCGTTTCGCTCCAGCCGCCCTGCGGCGGGACGGACGCGACCGCGTCCGCGCCCAGCGTCATCGCGTGCTCCGCCAGCTCCAGCGCGTGCCGCTGAAGCGTCTGGCCGACATGGACGATGGTCCTGCGTCCGGCGGCCTTGGTCTGCGCGATGGTCAGCTCCGCCGTCCTGCAACGCTCGGCGAACGTCAGACGGCTGCCGTCTCCGGTGCCGCCGCAGACATAAAAGCCGGTGATGGGCGCGCGCAGCAGCCGCGCCAGATTTTCCTGCAGGCTGTCGTAATCGACGCCCTCATTCGATGTGCAGGGCGAAACAACGGGGCAGACGATCCCGCGAAGCGCTGTAAAATCAGCCAAATCCGCTTCCTCCCGGCGCTCAGCCGCGCAGCTCTTCAACGGCGGAGATCAGGCTGGAGCACAGCGTGTCGATGACAGTGTCGTCCATGCCGCACCACCACGGGAAGGAGAACGAGCCGTCCCACCACTTGTCGAGCACGGGGCAGTCAAACTCGCCGCAGCCCTTGCGCTGGAACAGCGGGTAGCGGTACAGGGGATAATACTGCACGATGCAGCGGATGCCGTATTTTTTCGTCATCAGATCGAGCAGATCATCGCGCGTTTTGCCGCAGGCGCTGCCGTCATAATGCATGATGTACTGGTGCACGACATAGCGGCCGTTTTCCGGGCAGCGGGAGAAGGAGATCTCAGGCAGACCGGCAAGCTTTTCGCGGATCTTGCGGTCCTGCTCGATCAGGGTGTTGTTGTTGGCGATGACGCTCTTGAGCTCCTCCGTGCCCAGCGCGCACTGCGCTTCGCCGATGCAGAAGTTCTGCGGCCAGCGGTCGTCCAGGAAGCTGTCGACGCAGCTCATGGCCGGGGACCAGTAGCGCTCACGGTCAGCCGGATACGCGCAGCAGCCGTTGTGCCGGATGCCGGGCGCGGCAGCGGCGTCCGCGTCGTCTGCGCAGACGAACATACCGCCCTCGCCGAGCGTCGTCATGGTCTTTGCGGAGTGGAAGCTGAAGCAGCCGAAATCGCCGAACGTGCCGACGTGCTGGCCGTCAATGCGGCAGTCGAGCGCCTGCGCGCAGTCCTCCACGACCTTCAGACCGTGCGCTCTTGCGATGGGGACGATCTTTTTCATGTCGCACGGCATACCGAGCAGGTGCACGCAGACCACAGCCTTCGTTTTGGGCGTGATCTTGCGGGCGATATCGTCCGGGTCGATGGTCCAGGTATCCGGGTTGATGTCGGCCCAGACGATCTTTGCGCCCAGATCGCCGAAGGGGATCGCGGAGGCGCAGAAGGTATAGGCGGTGATGACCTCGTCGCCAGGCTGGATATGGCAGAAGATCGCGGCCATTTTCAGCGCGCTTGTGCAGTTATTGACGGCAAAGGCGTGCTTCGCGCCGGTAAAGGCGCAGAAGGCCTGCTCAAACTCGACCATGTATTTGCCCTGCGTCTGGCCGCAGGCCTCACGCATGACCTTGACGACTGCGTCGATCTCTGCTTCTGTATAGGGATGCTGCATGGCGGGGCAGGTCACGCGGAAGCCGTCAACGGCGCCGCGGCCGGATGCATCACCGAGCATAGTTTTGTTGGACATGGAACATTACCTCCTGAGTGCGGAAAAATAGTGGATAAGAAATTTGGATAGGCATCAGGCAGCCGTCGTGCCGGCCTTCTGATGGTCAAAGCCCGTGTGCGGGCGCAGGATGCGCGCGGGTGTGCAGGGGGGAATGCCCCCCTGCACATCGGAAATGGAATGTGGTTAGCCGCCGTAGGTGGTGCGGGCGGTTGCGACAGCGTCGTTGATCATCGTTTCGAGCTCGGCTGCACCGGCAGCTTCATAAGCGGCGGCATAGTCGCCCCAGGAAGCGTCGATGTCCAGCTGACCGCCGATGAACTGGGTCAGATACTCATTGGTGATGGTCGCGAGCTGGTTGATGATATCGGTCGCCTCTGCGGGCAGCGCGACCATGTTGTAATAGGCGGGCAGGGGCTGCACGACCTCGTTGACAAAGCCGGAGATGGTGTCCTTGGCCTTGCTGACGAGCGCGGCGTCCTCTTCGGTCGCCCAGGAGTTGGAGAAGTCAACGGGATGGGAAACGGCGTCCCACCAGCTCTGGTTCTCAAAGTCGCAATAGTACTCGACACCGCTGAACATATAGCTGAACCAGACGTACTTGCAGCGGCCGTCGCCGTAGCCGTATGCGCCGTCGATCGCAGACCAGTAATCGGAGCCGACGCTGGTGTTGAATTCACCGTTCACGCAGTTATGCAGCAGATCCTGGCCTGCGTTGGAGGCAAGGAACTCGACCAGATCGAGAACACGGTCGGGATACGCGCAGGAGGTGGGGATAAAGTAGTGGGAGTTGATCCACGTGCCGGTGGAGTAGGTCTTGCCGTAGCTGCCGTTGGAGGTCAGAGCCTGACCGACGGCCAGATCGTCGATGGAAGCGTCCGGATGGACGGCGAGCCATGCGCTCTTGAAGAAATCGCGGAACTGGCCGGGATAGCCGAAGCCGAAGTTCACAGCGCCCAGCGTGCCGTTGCCGAAATCGGCATACGCGTCGTCAAAGTCGCCCTTGACGCCGATGTTGGCGTCAAGACCGCCGTTCTTATAAAGCTCAGCCAGCTGCTTGACGACGGCCTTGCTCTGCTCGGAGACGGCGCTCACGGTCCAGTATTCGCTGTCCGTGCCGGCCTCGCCGGAGAGGATGGTGCCGGTGCCGGCGCCTTTGGGAACGGTGATGCTGGTGCCCTGCGGCAGAGCCAGCGTCGCGTCGATCTCGTTCCAATTGGTGAGCTTGTCGTTGCGCGGCCACCAGCCGACATAACCGGCGGAGCCTGCGGCCTCGCAGTAGGTCAGGAACTCATCGACCGTTGCGGGGACCTTGCCCTCGTTGACCTCGTCAAGGATGGCCTGGTTGTAAACGGGAACGCCGCCGAAGGAGGGATCTGCAAAGGCGGCCACGGAGTAGATGGCGTAGGAGGCGGTCTCATCGCCGGTGTAGAGCTTGTTGTACGCCTTCCATTCCTCGCTGTTCATCATCTTGTAGAGCGTGGGATAGCGGTCGGGATCGGCGTTGACGATCTCGCCGAGGTTGGTGACGAGGCCGTCCTGCACCCAGCTGGCGATTTTGTCGCTCTCGCCCCAGGTCGGGAACAGATCGGGGGCGCTGCCGGTGAAGAGCTCGGTCTGCATACGGTCGTCGAAGCCGTCCGTGCCGGTGTCATATTCCAGCGTCACGCCGACGGCCTGCTCGATGGCGGCCTTGATGGGGTCGTTGGCATAGCCGTCGAGATCGTCGAGGTTGTTGCCGAACTGGGCAAAGCGGATGTTGACCGTTTCGCGCGTGTCGGCGGGTTCAGCCGGGGCGGAATCCTCGGGGGTGGTGTCAGTTGTCTGCGCAGGCTCCGTGGTGTCGGCGGGGTCCGACTGCGCGGGCTGCTTGGCGCAGCCGGTGAAGCAGGCCATGACCATGACCAGCGCCAGAAGCAGGCAGAGCAGGGTGGTGTACTTTTTCATTGTGATCCTCCTTAGTTTTTATAAAACCGCGCGGTTCCCGCGCAGAGTTTCAAGATCATTCCTTCACGGCGCCAAGCGTCATGCCCTGCGTGAAGTACGGCTGGATAAACGGGTAGATGATAATAATGGGGAGCGTCGCGCAGATGATCGTCGCCATGCGCAGCGCCATGGGAGGCGGCAGCGTGAAGCCGAGGCTGGCCGCGCCGTTGCGCACCTGATTCATAAGGCTCTTGTCCGTCAGCATCCGGTGCAGCACCCACGCGAACGGCTGCAGCTTCGTCTTGTTGCCGATGAACATCATGTAGCTGTAATAGTCGTTCCAGTTGATGACCGCGATAAACAGCGTCACAGCCGCGATCATGCCGCGCGAGAGCGGCATGACGATGCGGAAGAAAATGCCGACCTCGTTGCAGCCGTCGATCATGGCGGCATCCTCCAGCTCGCGGGAGACGGAGAAGGAGAAATAGTTCCGCATGATGATGAAATAGGAGATATTCAGCGTGCCGGGCAGGACCATGACCCAGAAGTTCCCGGTCAGGTGGAGCGATTTGTAGAGCATATACTGCGGGATGAGGCCACCGGCAAAGAACAGGTTGAAGACCACAAGCGCGTTGATGAGCTTCATGCCGCGGATGTGGACCTTGCTGACGGCGTAGGCCATGGCGGAGGTGACCAGCACGGAAAGCGCGGTCGCCAGAACCGTCTTGACGGCGGAGACGAGCAGGCTGTTTGTGTAGACCTTGGTGCTGAAGATCTGAATATAGTATTGCAGATCGATGCCCTTGAACCAGAGCATCAGACCGCCCTTGATGTATTCCTCATACGGCATGACCGATGCGACCAGGCAGTACCAGAGCGGGTAAAAGCACAGCAGGCCGAACGCGACGCAGAAGATCGTCACGGCCACGTCGTAGAAGTTAAAGCCCAGCCGCATGAACATACTGCGGCGCAGGGAAGTGGGTTTCTTTTTCATGCGCGGCCCTCCCATTAGAAAATGCCCATGATATCGAGCTTGGAAACGAACTTGTTGGTGATCAGCACGACGATCAGGCCGAGAACCTGCAGAACCAGATTGATCGCCGTGGAAAGCTCGAAGGACGTGCCGCCGCCGAGGCTGATGCGGTAGATATACGTGGAGAGCACATCGCCGGTGGAGAGCACATAGTTGTTGTACAGATTGTAGATCTGGTCAAAGTTCGCGCTGAACAGGCTGGACAGATCCAGGATCAGCAAAATCACGATGGTCGGCAGGATCGCGGGGATGGTGATGTGCAGCATCATCTGCAGCCGGTTGGAGCCGTCCATCTTCGCCGCCTCGTACAGAGCCGGGTTGATCGTGGACATGGACGCGAGATAGACGATCGTGCCGTAGCCCGCGTTCTTGATAATGTTGGAGATCACGACGATCGCGCGGAACAGATCGGGCCGCGTCAGGAAATTGATCGGCTCGCCGCCGAAAAACGTGATGACCTGATTGATCACGCCGCCGCTGCTGCCGGAGGAAGATGGGTATTCCAGAAACACCTGCACCAGACCGGCAAAAATGACCCAGGACAGGAAATACGGCAGATAGGCCGCCGTCTGCACGCAGCTTTTGACCTTTTTCAGGCGCAGCTCATTGAGCATGAGTGCGAGGAAAATCGTGAACGTCGTCTTGAATACGATGTTATAGCCGTTGATGATCAGCGTGTTTTTTGCCGCGCGCCAGAAATTGGCGGCGGCGATCATCTCGCGGAAATGCTCAAGACCGACCCACGGCGAGCCCCAGATGCCGAGATTTGCGTGATAGTCCTTAAAGGCCAGCTGAATGCCGTACATGGGGCCGTAATTGAACACGATCATAAAGACAAAGCCCGGCAGGACAAGCAGATATAAGAACCAGTAGCGCTTCAGATAGGCCAGCAGCTTCTGGAATCGGGTGCGCTGACTGCGGACACCGGGGACGTCAGGCGGATTACGCATAGGACCACTCGCTTTCGAAAATTAGTAATAATTAAATGAGGAAATGGGCGGAACGCCCCAATCCGAAATGATCAAAGAAGAAAAAAGGATTGATATTTTCTTCTTTTTGTAGTAGTATAGCAACAGAAACGATGCAAGTCAATAGACACATTTCATAATATTTGATTGGATTATTATTCGTTTACGACTAAAAATTCGCATATTATTAGTAATATTTAAAAAACAATATGTGCAGACAGGAGTGCGAAGCATATGACAAAGAAGCTTGCCTTTCTCGGCTACGGCCTGCGTTCGAAAACCATGCTGCAGGCCTTCCGGGAGATCGAGGCGGATATTTCCGTCGCCGCAGTCGCGGACCCGCGCTGGGAGCAGATCAAAGAGGAAAATGCCGGAGATCCGCTGTTCGCTGAAGCGCGGTATTTTGAAAACGCGGACGCGCTGCTGGGGGGCTGCGAACCGGACGGCGTATTCATCGGCACGCGCTGCCCGCTGCATACGCCGCTGGCCTGCCGGGTGCTGAAAACGGGCATGCCGCTGTTTCTGGAAAAGCCCGTCTGCATCAGCGAAGCGCAGTACCGGACGCTGCGTGAGGCCGCAGAGGGAAAGCTGGACCGGGCCGTCGTGTCCTTCCCTCTGCGCGTGGCGGATATCACCGTCCGCCTGCGGCAGCTGGTCGAAAGCGGCGCGCTCGGGCGCGTCACCATGGTGCAGGCCGTCAACAATGTGCCCTACGGCAGCGTGTACTATCACAGCTGGTACCGCGACCCGAGCCTGACCGGCGGGCTGTTTTTGCAGAAAACGACGCATGATATCGACTATATCTGCCACGCCGCCGGGCTGACGCCGAAGCGTGTCTTCGCACACACCGAGAAGCTCTATTATAAAGGAGACAGGCCCGCCGGGCTGCACTGCCCCGACTGTCCCGACTACCGCACCTGCGTGGAGAGCAGCTATGTCGTCGGCAAGCTGCGCGGCGAGGACGTGCAGGGCGATTGCTGCTGCTTCGCCGTGGATACCGGCAACGAGGACGTCGCCTCGGCCATGTTCCTGTGCGAAAGCGGCGCGATCATCAGCTATAATCAGAACTTTACCGTCAAGCGCACGGCGGCCAGACGCGGCTGCCGCATCATCGGAACAAAGGGCAGCGCCGAGTTTGATTTCTATACCGGCGTCATCCGCCATGATGACTATGCATTCGACCAGACCGCGACGATCCGGATCCGGCCCACCGGCGGCAATCACTTCGGCGGCGACCGGCGGCTGGCGCAGGATTTTATGAACCTGCTGGCGGGGGGAACGCCGTCGTCGGATCTTCTGGGCGGTCTGCGCAGCGCGGCGTGCTGTCTGGCGGCAAAACGCTCTGCTGAGACGAATTGTCTGACCGAGATTCTGCTGTGAGGAATGCATATATGGAACTGATTCTGACGCTGGACGTCGGCACGACGTCCGTAAAAGCCTGCCTGTTTGACCGTCAGCTCCGGCAGACGGCGCTGACGAGCCGGGAATATGCTCTGCAAACGCGCGGTGTGTGCGCCGAGGCAGAGGCGCAGGTTTATCTGGATGCGGCAGCACAATGCATTCTGGCGCTGCCCGCCGAAGCGCGGGCGAGGGTCTGTGCCGTCGCGCTGACGACGCAGGGCGAAACGCTGCTCTGCGTGGACAGGCAGGGAAAGGCCCTGCGGCCCGCGATCGTCTGGCTGGACAGCCGGGCGGAGGCGCAGGCGGCGCGGCTTGCCGCCGCGCTTGACCGGCAGCGCTTTTACGAGCGCACCGGCCTGCCGGAGCTGAGCGGCGCGCTGCCGCTGGCGAAGCTGCTCTGGCTTCGGGAGCAGGAGCCGGAGAGCTGGGCGCGGACCGACAAATTCCTCCTGCTGGAGGATTATCTGATGCTTTGGCTCACGGGCCGGGCAGTCACGGAAAAATCGCTGCTGACCTCCACCGGGTATTTTGACCTGCAAAGCGACGATTACTGGGACGAGGCGCTCGCGCTGGCAGAGCTTGACCGGACGCGCCTGCCGCAGGCGCTTGCGTGCGGCAGCATTGTGGGGCCGGTTCTGCCGGAGGTGGCGGAAGCGCTGGGATTGCCTGCCTCTGCCTGCGTCGTGACCGGCGCGATGGATCAGACCGCCGCGGCGCTGGCCGCAGGCTGCACCCGCCCGGGCACGCTCTGCGAGACGACGGGCACGGCCATGGTCGCCGCCGCGTTTACGGCCCATCCGCAATTTTCCGAAGACCATCATGTGACCATCTACCGCCATGCCGTGCCGGGCGCGTATTTGTATCTTCCCATCAGCAACACCATCGGCATGAGCCTGCGCTGGTTCCGCGACGAATTCTGCCGCGATCTGGACGGCGGCTATGCTGCGCTTGACCGGCTGGCGGAGCAGGTGCCGCCCGGCGCGCAGGGCGTGACATTCCTGCCGTATCTGGCCGGGTGCGTCGATCCCGACAATCTGCCGGAGGCCTCCGGCGGCTTTTACGGGCTGCGGTTGTCCAGCACAAGAGCCGCCTGCGCCCGTGCGATTCTGGAGGCAGCGGCCTTCCAGCTGCGCGATTTTCTGAATATGCTGTCTGCGCTCGGCTGCACGGCGCAGACCGTGACCTCGCTCGGCGGGGGAGCGGGGAGCGCGCTTTGGATGCAGATCAAGGCGGATGCCTGCCGCCGCCCGTTCCACACGCTCTCCACGGTGCAGGCCACGTCGCGCGGCGCGGCCATGCTGGCCGCAGGCGCGCTTGGCTGGGCGCTGCATGACGCGGAGGAGCAAACCGTCTATCAGCCGCAGGCGGAAACCGCCGATGCGTATGAAGAAGCCTACGCGGCCTACCGGCGCGTCTATGAGGCGCTGTATTTGCAGAAAGGATGAGAGACATGACACAGAAAAAACCGAAACTCGGCGTTCTGGCTCTGATGCTGGAGGACTATCTGCCGCTGTTTCCTGGCATCGACCGGGCGCAGACGGCGTATGTAAACGAGGTTCTGGACGGCCTGCGGGACGCGGCGGAGTTCGTTTTCCCGCACGCAGCTATGAACCGGGCGCAGATCGAGTCGCTCGTGGCGCAATATAATCATGAGAAGCTGGATGGAATTCTGATCCTGCTGCTGACCTATTCGCAGGGGGCGTATCTGGTGCGTGCGCTGGAGGAGAACCACCTGCCGCTGGCCCTTGCCCTCATCCAGCCGGAGCAGACCGTCCGGCCGGACTTTATCGAGTGGGACTATACGGTCAATCAGGGCATCCATGGCAGTCAGGATCAGGCGAACGTCATGACGCGCATGGGCGTCAACTGCGTCTATTACGCCGGGAACCGCTGCGACGGCTCGTTTGTGCGGTTCGTCGCGGATTTTGGCTGCGCGGCCATGACCGTGCGCGCCATGAAGCGGATGCGCATCGGCGTGATCGGCAAGCTGCCCGGCATGGGGGACGTCATTACCGACGATATGGCGATCTACCGCTTCCTGGGGCCGGAACTGGTCTATGACTCTATCGGGACCGTCCGCCGCTTCTGCGCCGAGGTCGAAGCGGGTGCGGTAAAGGCGCAGATGGACGCGGACCGGGCCGTTTTTGAGCTTGATCCTACGCTGGACGAGCCGACGCATGCAGAGGCGGCGAGGATGTATCTGGGCCTCAGGGCCTATCTGCAGTCCGGCGGCCTGTCCGGCTATACGCTGCACTACGGCGAATGCGGCGAGGATGGCCGTTTTACGCAGCTGCCGCTGCTTGCGGCGTCAAACCTGCTGGCCGACGGCTATGGCTACGCCGCCGAGGGCGATTCCACCGCCGCCGTGCTGGTGGCGGCCATGCAGACGCTCTGCGGCGCGGCGGGCTTTACGGAAATGTACATGATGGACTTCAAACGCGAAGCGATCCTGATGTGCCATCAGGGCGAGGGCAACTGGCGGCTCTGCCGCGCCGACCGCCGCCCGTATCTGAAAAACAGAGTCCTGTCCGAGGGCGGGCTTTCCAATCCGCCCACGCCGATCTTCACGCCGGAGCCGGGCCGCGCGTGCATCCTGTCGCTGACGCATCTGACGGCGGACCGCTTCCGGCTGGTCTGCGCGCCGGGCGAGATCCTGCCGGACGCGGATCTGCTGCACGTGGATATGCCGTATCTGTTCTTCCGGCCGGACAGCGGCGTGCGCAGCTGCGTGACGGCATGGCTCGAACAGGGCGGCACACACCACGAGGCGCTCGTCCTGGGCGACCGGCTCGACCGCATCCGCCTGTTCTGCCGCCTTTGGAATGTTGAATTTGTACAGCTGTAAGAGCATAAGGGGGAACCGATATGATCAAAAATTTCAGCCGCAGTTTAGAGTCGCTTCTGGGCGCGGAGTATACCTCTGCCGTTTGCCGCGCACGCGCGGCGCTGACCGGAGAATCAGAGCAGGCGCTTGTGAAGCTCGCGCAGGAGCCGGTCGAATTTTATCCGGATCCGTTTGCCGCGCGTCAGGAGATTCTGATGGAGCAGGTCGGGCGGCAGCTCTGCCCGCCCGCGCAGGCCGTCTCGGCAGAGCCGGGCGCGCCGACCGATAGCTTTGCCGCCGCACAGCACTATGCCCCCGCGCCGCTCAGCGCGCTCGGCTGCTTCCGCCTCGGCGAGGACGGACGGCTGTACTTTGCCGGAAAGAGCGAGCACTATCACATTCCGCTCGGCCACGGCTTCCCGGGCTACGCGCTGCTGGACAAAGCTCGCGCACTCGGCATTCCCAACGCCACACACAATAATACGCGCGGATATATCACGCGCCTGCTCGAACGCCGCCTGATCGCCGCAGCCAACGGCCGTCCCATGGACGAGCCGCTGCCGCAGACGCTTCTGCAGGCGCGGCAGCCCGGCGTTCTGAACCGCGTGCTCAATCTGGAAACGGGCTCTTTGGCAGTGGAGGCGGCGCTCAAGATGATGCTCAGCCGCTTTGACACGCTGGACGGCTCCGCGCCCGCGTATCCTGACCGCATTCCGGTGTTCCTTGTCATGGCGGATAACGACGGCGGCGTGACCGCCGGATACCACGGCACGACGATTCTGGCGCAGATGCTGCGCGGCCTGTGGCCGTCGCTCGCGGAAAAATGCAAAGACGCGCTGCGCGTCGAGGCCGTTGCGATCAACGATCCCGAAAGCTTCCGCAGCGCCATCGAGCGCTGGAACACGCCGCCCTATAAGACGGCGGGCTTCTGCCACGAGCTGATCATGATGAATTACAGCGGAACACGTCTGAATCAGGCATATCTGGCCGGAGCCTACCGCCTGTGCCGCGAAACGGACACGCCCGTGCTCTGCGACGAAATCCAGTCCAGCGCATGGTACGATACGCTCTTCCTGTTCCGCAAATACGGTCTGCAGCCGGACTTCGTCTCCATCGGCAAGGGCTTCCCCGGCGGCCTGTATCCGGCCAGCCGCCTGCTGGTCAGCGGTGCGTTCGACTGCCTGAGCCAGTTCGGCGCGCTCGTCACCAACGGACAGGAGGAGCTGGCAAGCCTTGCGTATCTCGTCACGATGGAATTTGTCAGCCATAACGGCGCGCATATTGAAGCGGTCGGCAAGACCTATCACGATGCGCTGCGCCAGCTTGCCGCGCGCCATCCCGCGCTTTGCAGCGGCGCGGAGGGCGACGGGCATATGAGCGCCCTGTGCTTCCATCAGGTGCCGGACGCGGCGGCCTTCGCCGCGCGGATGAACCGCGAGTTCTGCGTCGACATCAGCGCCCAGACCTACAAGGCCAACTGCCGCCCCGTCGCGCTGACAAAGCTGCCGCTGCTGGTCACGGAGCCGATGGTGGGGAAGCTGATCGCGTGGATGGAGCAGTGCCTGTCCGAAATGGAGGGCTGAGCGTGGAGAAGACCATCAAATTCGGCGTCATCGGCTGCGGGCTGATGGGCCGGGAGTTTGCAAGCGCCTCCATGCGCTGGCTGCATCTGCAGACCAACCTGCCGCGCCCACAGATCATCGCCGCGTGCAGCCGGACGGACAAAAGCCTCGACTGGTTCCGGCGCGTGCCAGACACGCGGTATTTTTACCATGATTATCACGAGCTTCTGGAAAATCCGGAGGTCGAAGCCGTTTACTGCGCCGTGCCGCACGACCAGCACGCGCAGATCTATACCGATATCATCCGTTCCGGCAAGCATCTGCTGGCCGAAAAGCCGTTCGGGATCGATCTGCCCGCCTGCCAGAGCATTCTGAGCGCCATGCGGGAGCATCCGCAGGTCTTTGTCCGCTGCTCGAGCGAATTTCCGTATTACCCCGCCGCGCAGCAGCTCTTCCGCTGGTATCAGGAGGGCTTCTTCGGCCGCGTGATCGAGGCACGCTTCACCATCAAGCACGCGTCGGATATGGACCTGAGCAAGCCCATCAACTGGAAGCGGCAGCTGAAGACCAACGGCGCGTATGGCTGCATGGGCGACCTCGGCATCCATACCCAGCACCTGCCGTTCCGGCTCGGCTTCCGGGTCGATTCCGTGAGCGCGCAGCTGGCCAACCTCGTCCCGCAGCGGCCCTGCGGCGACGGCTTTGCGCCCTGCGAGACATATGACAACGCGATTTTGCTCTGCGGCGCGCACAATGCGGCGGGCGACCGGTTCCCGATGGTGATGGAAATGAAGCGCATGGCCCCCGGCTGCACCAATACGGTGGAATACGAGATCTACGGGCTGGACGGCTCTGCGAAATTTTCCACAGAGGACGCAAACGCCGTCTGGTACACGCGCAATCAGGGCCGGGAGCAGGCGTGGAGCCGCCTGATACTGGGGCAGAGGACGCTCTTCCCAGTCATCACCGGCGGCATTTTCGAGTTTGGCTTTTCCGACGCTATGCTGCAGATGTTCGCGGCGTTTATCGCCGAACTCTGCGGCGAACCGTGCGCGTTCGGCTGCTTCCGGCCGGACGAGGCGCTTTTGAGCCACCAGCTGCTCACCGGCGCGCTGCGGGCCTATGAAACGGGAAGCGTCGTCCGGCTTGACTGACGCGGAAGGAGGCGGTATTATGATGGACATATCTTCGGTCCCGCACGCGGCGGATGCCGAGCACCGCATGATCTACGAGCCTGCGGACGCCTTGGGCTTTACGGCGTGGACGGACTGCTTCGACTATCAGAACGGGCGGCTTGGCCTGTCCTTTAAGGAGATCCGCCGGGCGCATGACGCGGCCTTTGTGCCGCCGAGACTGGAAATGGGCGAGGCCATCGGCGCGCCGGTGTCCTATTGCTCGGCGGAATGCGGCAGTGCGGATACCGTCTCGGAGCGCGTCTATATGGCCTCCGACGACGGCGGGGAACACTGGTACGAGACGGGCAGGTGCCCGCTGGCCGAAGGCTCGTTTCTGAACGCGGGCTTTGCCGACGGGCGGCTGGTCGGGCTGGACGTGGGCCGCGTCAACGCCGCGCGCACCGGCTGGTGCGACTATATTGCCGTCCGGGAAAGCACGGACGGCGGCAGCACCTGGACGGAAACGGCCCGTCTGCTGGAGGGCTGCGCCGTCTATCTCTGGCGGCTGCGCCGCCTGCGCGACGGCTCGCTTCTCGTGCTTGCCAGCTTCTACGGCACGCCGTGGGGCATTGGCTGCGAACGCGCAACGCGCAACACCATGCTTCCCGGCGAAACGTATCTCAATAAGATCCAGACCTTTTTCCTCCATAGTCCCGACGGCCGGAGCTTTTCGGGGCCGCACTATGTCCTTCCGGGCATCGGCGCGCATGAGTACGACGCGGCAGAGCTGTCTGACGGACGGCTTCTGTTCGTGGCGGGCGACGTGCAGGGCACGCCGGTCGGGCGGCAGCTCGTCCGCCGCTCGGCGCAGGGCTTCATCAACGGGCCGCTGCTGCCCATCGGCGCGGGCGCTCCGCCAGAGCCTGCGAAAAATCCGCAGGGCGGCTTCGTCCCGGAAAGCATCGTGTGCCTGCCGGGCGATGTTCTCGTCGGTGCGCGGCGAGGCAAGCCCTTCAGCTGCTCCGGCGATCTCGGCCAGACATGGACGGTGATCGAGGGCGCGGGAAACGGACTCTATCAGCCGTGCATCCGCCTGCTGCCGGACGGACGCGCTGCGGCCTTCGGCCACTGCGGCGCGGACAGCGCGGTCGGGCAGACGCGCATGGCGATCGCCGCCGATCTGTTCCGGCTGGACGGTGCGCCTCCCGCGGGGTGTGAGCTGTCTCTTGAACGCGTGCTTTCTGCGGACGGGAGCCATTACGGCAACGCATATACGGCGCGGCTGACCTGCAAGGGAAGTCCTGTCGCCGGGCGGCGGGTGACGTTCCGGGTCGTACCGTTCTGGACGGAGGACGGAGTGGTCAATACCCTTGCGCAGGAGCAGGCGCCGATCCGGCTTTCCGCCATGACGGACGCGGACGGCCTTACCCATGCGGCCTTTCCCGCGTTTGACGCCGTCCGGGACATTCACTTTGCCTACACCATCGACGCCTTTGCCGAAGCCGCGCCCGGACAGGCATCCTGCGTCAGTGCCAGCCGCTGTGAGCTTGCCATGACGCCGTACCGCCGCTGCCGTCACCCGTACCCGGCCTATTTTGCCGAAAATACCCTCTATCTGTCACCGGAGTTGGAAAAAGCGTTCCCGGACTGCCGCTGCAGGCTTGCGGAGGAAGCGGGACGGGATGTTCCCGCAGTTCCGGACGCGCCGCTTCGGCAGGCACTTTTGGATGCGGGCGTATTGCGGCAGACGGAGGACGGCCTCCGGTGGATCGCGCGCGTACACGGCGCGCAGGCGATCGAGGCGGTGCGCCCACAGCCGGATGGCGACTGGTATATCTGAAATTCCGCGTATGCGCGGAACGCAAATTATAAACAGGAGAGAGCTGCTATGAAACTTGTAGTATTGGACGGTTATACGGAAAATCCCGGCGATCTGAGCTGGGCAGAGCTGGCCGCGCTTGGCGAGCTGACGGTCTATGACCGCACGTCGTATACCGAGTCCCCGCTGATCGCGGAGCGCATCGGCGACGCGGAGATCGTGGTCATGAACAAAACGCCGATTTCCCGCGCGACGATCGACGCGTGCCCGAATATCCGGCTGATCGCGGTGCTTGCGACGGGCTATAACGTTGTGGATTACAACTACGCGCGGGAAAAGGGCATCCCGGTCGTGAACGTGCCGGCCTACGGCACGGCGTCGGTCAGCCAGTATTCCATCGCCCTTCTGCTGGAGATCTGCCACCATATCGGCCATCACAGCGCGTCTGTCCATGCGGGCAATTGGGCCTCGAATCCCGACTGGTGCTATTGGGACTATCCGCTCATCGAGCTGGAGGGCAAGACTATCGGCATCATCGGCTTTGGCCGCATCGGCCAGGCGGAGGGCCGCATCGCGCGGGCGATGGGCATGCACGTTCTGGCATATGACGTCTATCCGAACGACGCCGGGCGCGCCATCGGCGCGTATGTCGATCTGGATACGCTGCTTGCGCAGTCGGACGTGGTGTCGCTGCACTGCAATCTGACGCCGGAGAACACCGGACTCATCAATAAAGAGAACATCGCGAAAATGAAGGATGGCGCGATCCTCATCAACAACGCCCGTGGCCAGCTGATCGTGGAGCAGGACGTCGCCGACGCGCTGAACAGCGGCAAGCTGGCTGCCGCCGGGCTGGATGTAGTCTACACAGAGCCGATCCGCCCGGACAATCCGCTCCTGACCGCGAAAAACTGCATCATCACGCCGCATATCTCCTGGGCCCCGAAGGAGAGCCGCCAGCGGATCATGGACGCCACGGCAGAAAACATCCGTGCCTTCCTCGCCGGAACGCCGCAGAACGTCGTCAATCGCTGAAGCGCTGAAAAACCCGCTGCCGCCTGCTCCGCAGGGACAGCGGGTTTTATGCGGCGGGGATTTTCGCTGCGCCTGCGTGCCGTTTTGCGGCGTTGCAATATTAACAGAAATATGGTATGATGTTCCCACTTACCGGAAGGGGGAACTGCTTTGCTTTATCTGCTGCTTGCGCTGTTTACGGCGGCGATCGTCGCGGTCGATCAGCTGACAAAATATCTGGCTGCGGCCAATCTCGTGGGGAAGACCGTCACGCTCATCCCCGGCTGGCTCCAGCTGCACTACATCACGAACGACGGCATGGCGCTGAGCCTTCTGCGCGGCGCGCGGTGGTTGTTCGTGGTCATGACGGCGGTCTATCTCGCGGTCGTGATCTACGTGCTCGTGAAAAAATGGTTCAAAAAGACGCCGGAGCTGTGGTGCATCGCGGCCATCACCGGCGGCGCGATCGGCAATTTCATCGACCGCATTTCCACCGGCCTTGTCATTGACATGATCTGCATCCCGTGGTTCTCCACGTTCAACGTGGCGGATCTGTTCATCACGTTCGGCGCGCTTTTCCTTGTGATTTATATTCTGACGAAGGATAAGGAGCTGCTGGCCGACAAGCCGAAGGAGCAGAAGAAACCGCATGACGCTGACGATTGACAGAGACGGCGAACGGCTCGACAGCGCGCTCAGCCGCCTCGTGCCGGAGCTGACCCGCAGCCAGGCCCAGCGCCTGATCGAGCAGGGCGCGGTCACGCAGGCCGGAAGGCCCGTCAAAAAGAACGAAAAGCTCCCCGCCGGGACGGCGCTGGAGCTGGAAATTCCGGAGGTGCGCGAAACGCCCATCGCGGCGCAGGACATTCCTCTGGAGGTCTGCTATGAGGACGCGGACGTGATCGTCGTCAATAAGCCCAAGGGGCTTGTCGTCCACCCGGCCCCCGGTCACGCGGACGGCACGCTCGTCAACGCGCTGCTGGCCCACTGCGGCAACTCCCTGTCCGGCATCGGCGGGGAAAAGCGCCCCGGCATCGTCCACCGCATCGATAAGGACACGTCCGGGCTCATCATCGCGGCCAAGAATGACCTTGCGCACGCCGCGCTTGCCGCGCAGCTGAAGGATCATAGTCTGGCCCGGACGTATGTGTGCATTGTCTGCGGCAAGATCAAAGACGATTCCGGCACCATCGATGCGCCCATCGGCCGCCACCCGGCCGACCGCAAGAAAATGGCCGTCACGGAGAAAAATAGCCGCAGCGCCGTGACGCACTGGCGCGTGTTGGAGCGCTTTTCCGGCTATACGCTCGTCGAGTGCAAGCTGGAAACGGGCCGGACGCACCAGATCCGCGTCCACATGGCCTATCGCGGCCACCCGATCCTGGGGGACATGGTCTACGGCCACAAAAAGCCCGAGCTGGGGCAGGACAGCCAATGCCTGCACGCAAAGGAGCTTCGCTTCGTGCACCCGCGCACAGGACAGCTCGTAACTGTCTCCTGCGAGCTGCCGGACTATTTTATCGCGCTTCTGGAAAAGCTGCGCGCAAGGGCTTGACATTCCAGTCCCGTTCTGCTACCATGATGCCATCTTCGAAATGAGGTCGTTATGATGTACGTTTCCGCCATGTTCGCGTTTATCTTTACCTTTACTGGCTTGCAGTAAGGGTAATTTGTGATGCGCAGAAACGAAGTCAGGTTCGCAACGCGGCACAGATTACGCTGTGCCGCGTTTTTTGTTTGTATTTTGTATTTTCTGAAAGGATGGGTATCGATATGGAGCTTTCTGATTACAGAGCACAGATCGACCGGATCGACGCGGAGCTTCTGCGTCTGTTTGCCGAGCGGATGCAGACGGCTGCGGGGATCGCGGCGTATAAAAAATCGCACGGCCTGCCGGTTCTGGACGCTGGGCGGGAGCGCGAGAAGCTGGCGCAGATCGTAAAGGCCGCGCCGGAGGAGCTGCAGGAGGAGGCCGTGAGCCTCTACCGGCTGCTGTTCTCCCTCAGCCGCAGCTACCAGCGCGATCTGCTGGACGAAAAGACGGCGCTTCCGGCGCTTCTCAAAGCGGCGCTGGAGCAGACGCCGCAGCTGTTCCCGCCCACAGCAGCCGTTGCCTGCCAGGGCGTTGAGGGCGCGTATTCGCAGCAGGCCTGCGACAAGCTGTTCCAACATCCGAGCGTATTCTTCTGCGCGACATTTGACAAGGTTTTCTCCGCTATCGAGCAGGGCCTGTGCCAGTACGGCGTTCTGCCGCTGGAAAACAGCACGGCAGGCTCGGTCAACGCGGTGTATGACCTCATGCAGAAGCACAATTTCTCCATCGTCCGCAGCGTCCGCCTGCGCGTAGATCACAGTCTGTTGGCGCTTCCGGGCGCGAAGCTGTCCGAAATTCGCGAGGTCGTCTCGCACGGACAGGCGCTGGAGCAGTGCTCCGAATTTTTGAAGCAGCTGCCGAACGTAACCGTGACCCGCTGCGAAAACACGGCGGCAGCAGCAAAATTTGTCGCCGAGAGCGGCAGAAACGACGTCGCGGCGCTTGCCTCGCGCACCTGCGGCGCGCTCTAC